>Ga0315298_1000523_pt1 | contig 74160 bp, 64 predicted proteins | sample WHS_1_MG_FD_203077 | JGI IMG/M metagenome (GOLD analysis project Ga0315298, IMG submission 203077) | Extremophilic microbial mat communities from Washburn Hot Springs, YNP, Wyoming, USA - WHS_1_MG | ecosystem: Environmental > Aquatic > Thermal springs > Hot (42-90C) | place: USA: Wyoming... | reverse complement strand
GCCGTGAAGGTAAGTTCCTGCCTGGGAAGGTCGGTGAAGCTGAACCGGCCGGCCTGATCGGCGGTGACCTTCGAGTTCAATTCGAGGATTTTCACCAGCGCGCCGGGCACGGGCGATCCATCGCTGCTAACCACTTTTCCAGTGACAGTGCCCGACTGTCCGTAACGGTGTCGCTGCCGCTCTTGCCAGCCCTGGGCCCCGGCTTCTTCCTCGGCCCCAGTGCCGAGGTCCGCTCCTCGCAATGGCTCCAAGAACAGCAAGGCGCCGAGCAATGCTGCGAGTGTAGTCGGAGCAACCCTAGGAAAATTCTTGAGATACACGACTCGCCTCCTTTCACAAACTTTTCCTCCTCATTACCAAGCCGGGGCCGTACAGAGGGCCGCCGGCTTACATCGCCGAGCAGTTATGCGGGAGGCGCGCGACCCCACTCCTGGCACAGCGCGGCGCACCAAGCGAGCAACGGCTGCTCGTCGGTGTGCAACCACCTATCGAGTGCCGGAGGAGGAAGCTGGATGTGTGAGGAAGGTTCCGGGCTGGACAAATGCCCGAATTGGCAGAGCGAGCAGTTCTGCTGCTCGAGCCGATCGTGTCTGTGCCAAGGGCTGTAAATCAGCGCGTTCAGAAACAACAGGCCAGCCGCTAGCACGAGCGCCAGCACCCATGCCGCCCGGTGCTGCGTCTGCCTGCTCATCACAGCCCTCTAGTCGAATTATACAGGAACCACTCGAGACCGAGCCGCCCGCTCGTGCGCTGCTCCAGCGATCTCCCCACTCGCCGGACCACAAGCGGAGTTGCTCAGTACCGGGCCTCGGGTACTTGCTAACCCGCCGCCTGCTTTCTCAGCGCCAGCCCGCGCCGCGCCAGGTAGTATAGCCCTGGCAGGGCCAGCAACGTCAGCAGCAGCGTAGAAATCAACCCACCAAAAACTACCGTGGCCAAAGGCCGCTGCACATCCGACCCGATCCCGGTCGCAAACGTCGCCGGGCAGATACCCAGCGTGGCGGCTGCGATCAGGATCAACCGGACGCGAAGTTGCTCGCAGGCACCCACCACCAGCACGTCCTCGAGCTGCCCCTCTCTGCCCGGCAGGAGTCGCTTGATCTCGCACAAGTACAGCACCCCCGTCATGACCGCTACCCCGAACAACGCCACAAAACCCACCGCCGCCGACACGCTAAACGGGATTCCCCGAACCCTGAGCGCCACCACACCGCCTACCATCGAAAACGGAATTATCACCAGCACTAGGGCCGCATCTCGCACCGAGTTGAACGTCCAGTGCAGCAACCCGAAAATGATTAACACCGTCACCGGCAGGATCCAACTCAACCGGCGTCGTGCCCGCTCCAAATTCTCGAACTGCCCGCCCCACTCCACCTTGTATCCCGCCGGCAGTCGAACCCGCTCCTTGAATTTCCTCTGCGCCTCCGCCGTGAAGCTGCCCTGATCGCGCCCGCGAATGTTGGTGCGTACGGCAATAAGCCGGCGGTTCTCCCGCCGGGCGATGATGGAGGCGCCGTTAGCCACGCCGATTTGGGCGATGCGCGACAGCGGCACCCGCCCGCCTTCTACAGTCGGCACCAAAATGTTGCCGATCTCAGCTAGCGTGCTGCGAGCCTCAGGGACGTAGCGCACCACTATGTCAAAGCGCCGGTCCCCCTCGAACATCACACTGACCGGCTTGCCGCCGATGGCCAGCTCAATCACGCTCTGCAAGTCCGCCGCGTTGATGCCGTAACGCGCCGCCTCCTGGCGATCAATGCGTATGCGCAGTTGCGGCTGATCGGCTTCTTGCTCGATGGCGGTGTCGGCCGCTCCCGGAATCCCCCGCACGATTTCCAGCGTCTGCGCCGCCAGCCCCCGCAACACCTGAAGATCCGGCCCGCTCAGCAGCACGGCCAAATCGGCCGAAGACCCCGTCACCGCCTCCATCACCATGTCAACGATAGGCTGGGTGAAGTTGAAAACCGCCCCGGGGATGTGCGTTCGGAAACGCTCGGAAAGCTCCTGCACCAAATCAGCCTTCCGCTTGCCTGCCGGCCACTCCGCATACGGCTTGAGCGCAATCAGGCATTCGGTCCGATTGGGCCCGAAAGGCTCGGTGTTCGACGTCTGGCGGCCGGTCTGCGAAGTTACCAGCACTACCTCCCCGGATTGCCGCGCCAGCTCCCGCAGCCGATTCGCCGTTTCCGCCGACTTCTCAAGCGAGATGCCCGGCGGCAGGATCATCCGCACCCAGATTACCCCTTCGTCAAGATGCGGCAGAAACTCAGTGCCCAGCCCTCCGGCCACCACCACCCCAACTCCGATCACGGCGGCGCTGGCCGCCAGCACCGCCCCGGGCCGCGCCAGCAAGTACCGCAGCGCCCTCTCATAGTTGCGCAGCAGCCAGGGCAGTACCGGATTCCGCCAGGGTCGCACACCCGGGAAAAGCCAGGTGGCCAGAGCTGGCACCAGCGTCATGGTGAGCAGCAGCGAACCCACCAGCGCCGCCGCGATCGTGAAAGCCATAGGCATGAACAGCCGGCGTTCCACGCGCTCTAGCGTGAACAGGGGAATGTACGCGGTGATCAGGATCAGCAGCGAAAACACGATCGGGCGCTGGATCTCCAAGGCCGCGCTCCGCAGCATCTCGGCGCTCTCGGCCGCATCCAACCGCCGCCCCTCGTGTTGCAGCCGGCGCACCATCCACTCCACCATTACCAGCGTCCCGTCCACGATGATGCCGAAGTCAATTGCGCCCAGGCTGAGCAAGCTCGCCGTTATCCCGCAAACCCGCATGGCCGCGAACGCGAAAAGCAAGGAAAGCGGAATCACCAGCGCGGTCAACAGGGCGGCCCGCAAGCTGCCCAGAAAAAACAACAATACGAGCGAAACTATCACTAGCCCCTCGGCCATCACGTGAGAAACCGTGCGCAGCGTGCTGTTGACCAACTCCGTGCGATCGTAAATGGGCCGGATGCGCACTCCCGGAGGCAGGCCTCCGTGGTTCAATTCCTCCACCGCCTCCCGGATGCCCCGCAGCGTCTCGCTGGCGTTCTCGCCGCGTCGCATGGCCACGATTCCTTCCACCAAGCCGCTGCGTTCATCCAGGCCAAAAATGCCCGTTCGCGGAGCATAGCTAAGGCGCACCCTGCCTATGTCGCGAATGAACACCGGCGTCCCTCCCGATGTCGCCACCACCACATTCTCGATGTCAGCCACCGAGCGCAGCCTCGCAATGCCTCGCACCACCAGCGCCTGCTCGCCGCTGGTGATCAAGGAACCTCCCGCGTTTTGGTTGTTCGCGGCCACCGCCTGCGCAATGCGCTCGATCGAGAGGTTGTACTTGTACAGCGCCATCGGGTCCACTGCGATCTCATATTGCTTGACCAGACCCCCGAAGGCAAAAGCGTCACCCACCCCAGGCACTTGCAGCATACGGGGCGCAATCACCCAGTCCTGGATTTCCCGGAGCTGCATCTCATCCCATCCCTCGCCCTCCACCACATAACGATACAGCTCCCCAGCCGGCGTCGTCGGCGGCGCCAGACTGGGCTCGACTCCCTCCGGCAAGACCGCCTCCCGCAACCGTTCCAGCACCACTTGGCGAGCCTGCTGCTCCTGGACCCCGTAAGCGAATGTCAGATCCACTACCGACAAGCCGAAGATGGTGCGCGAACGCCGCCCAATTACTCCCGGCACCGCACTCAGGGCCCGCTCGATAGGAATGGTTATTTGCTGCTCAACCTCCTCGGGCGCGTATCCCGGGTACTGCGTGATCACCGTCACCTGCAAATCCGACAGGTCAGGATAGGCCTCCACCTTGAGACCGCGAAAGGCCCAGATGCCTGCCCCCGCTATCAGCAAGCCCAGCAAAACGGCGAATAAACGCTGCGAAAGCGCCAAACGCAGCAACGCTGCCATCATGCCGTCCCCCTCAGGACCCCGCCAGCAGGACAGCGCCCTGACTAACTACGCGCTCGCCGGCTTTCAGCCCCCTCACAACGGGAACCCAACCTCCTCGGACCTCTCCGCACGCCACCGCCACACGCTCGAACTCGCCAGGTTCCCGCTCCACGTACACCCAGCTCTCGCTATCGCCGCGCACCACAGCGCTCACCGGCACGGCCGGCCAACTCCGGCTCCCATGAGTGTGCCGTATGGAGCCGAACATTTCCGGCCGCAATCTCCCCGCCCGGTTGTCCAACTCCGCCTGTACCTTCACGGTCCTGGTCTGCACATCCACGGTGTCGGCGATGCGCCGCACGCGCCCGTGGAACAACTCGCCCGGAAAAGCCGCCAATTCGATCTCGATGGGCTCGCCTACCTCGATGAACCGGATCGAGCTCTCCGGCACCTGCGAGCTCACCCACACCGTGCTCAAATCGGCAATGGTCATCAAAGGCACCGCCAGATCGGTCCGGTACTCGCCCGGGGCTACCGCAATCTCCAACACCTTGCCCGAGATGGGCGCCCGCACTGTGATCTCGTGGGTATGGTGCGCCGGATCCACCCCCAGCAGATCCAATCGGTGCCGCGCTTCCTCAGCCGCCGCTTGCGCCTGCTCCACGCCCGCTTGCGCTTGCGCCAGCTCGGTCTCGGCAGCCAGCACCTCCTTCAGGGCTACGGCGCGATGCTCGTAAAGGTCGCGTAGCCTGGCCAAATCCTTTTCCGCCTTGGCCAGCAGCGAGCGCGCCTGGTTCAACTGCGCCTTGGCTTGTAAATGAGCCGCCAGCGCGTCGCCTACTTCGCGGCTCTCTATGATCACTACCGGTTGGCCTTCCTGCACCGCGTCTCCCAAGCGCACCAGCACCTGCCGAATTCGCCCAACCAACGGCGCCAGTACGCGGCTTATCCGGTTCGGATTCAACTCTACCTTGCCCGGCGCCACCACTTCGGCCACCGGAAATTCCTTCAACTCTACCGGCTCCACTCTGATCTGCTTCAGCTTGGGCGAGTCCGGCGACAACCTCACCCTGCCTGAAGCCGTAGTTTGGGCAGACTGAGTTATCGGAGAGTTTTCCGGCTGGCGGCTACAGGCCGCACAAACCATCGTCACCGCGATCCAGAAATGCCTGTTCATCGCTTCAGCTCCCGACCCGCCACCGCTTCCAGCAGGTAAACGCTCTTGGTGTACTCGGCGCGGGCTTCGTTGTAAGCCTGCATGGTCTCGTTGAAAGCGCGCTGGGCGTCGAGAAACTCCAGCAGCGTAGCTTCCCCGCGCCGGTAAGCGTACTCGGTTATCTCGCGTACTTCGCTGGCCTGGGCCAGCATCCGGCCCTGGATTTGTTCCACCAAATTGCGCGAAGCCACAAACTGCTCATAAGCGCTGCCCACCTCAGACGCAATTGCGGCCTGCAAGGCCCGGATGCGCAGCTCAACCTGCCGCAGCTCCTCCCGCGCCCGCGCAATCTCACCCTGGTTGCGGTCGAACAGCGGCAGAGGCGCGCTGAAAAAGAAACCCAGCATGTTGCCGGTCCCGTTAATGCCCTGTTGCCGCCGGTAGTCGCTGCCGAAGGTGAAGTCCACCTTGCCCCGCGCCCGTTCCAGCTTCAGTGCTGCCGCCGCACGCTGGCTGTCCCGGCGCAGCGCCCCCAAATCCGGCCGGTTCTCGAGCGCCGTGCGCAACAGCTCTTCCCGCGCCGGCACGCTGCGCTGCACAGCCAGCTCCCCGACCACATCAAACTCCGCCGCCGGCCGCTCGCGGCCCATCAACTGCTGGAGTTTTATCAGAGCGCTGCGCACCGCCAATTCCGCTTTCCGTACCGCACTGGCTTGCTGGAGCGCAGCCAGCCGCGAGCGAATCAGCTCCACCTCGGCCAGATCACCCGCCCGCCAGCGCGCCGTGCTGACCTCGACCAGGCGATTCAGCATCTCCAGGTTCTGCCGCGCCAAAGCCAGGTTTTCCTTGGCCAGCAAGGCCTCCACAAACGCCTGCTGCACCTCCAGCCTGAGCGAGCGGACAGCATCGAAAAAGCGCCACTCAGCTACGCTACGTTCGCCCTCAGCCACTTCGATCCGGCTTCGCCGCTTGCCTCCCCGCTCGTGCACGAAATCGGTCCGCAGGTTGAATTCGGAAGGCCCCGCGGCGTTCACTTCACTGAACCCGGTGCCCAACAGGTCCAGATGGTCTCCGCCTGCGCTCAGCACCGGGTTGGGACGCAAGCGCGCCGTGATAATCCGCGCTTCGGCAATGGCGATGTTAGCCCGCTCCGCCAGCAGCCCCAGGTTGTTTTGAAGAGCTTCTGCAACTGCCTCCTCTAGCGTTACCCTCTGTGGCCCGGTATCGGCCGCGCGCAACGTCAACGCCGCGCACAAGCTGCCTACCACGAGGTAGCTATGCTTTTGCAGCATCAGACATCCTCCCCTGCCCGCCACTACCTACGGGCGGGCTCCCACTGCTAAATTCCCAACAAAACTAGCAGGAAACCCTCAAGCGGGAGGATCGCGGGCAGAGCGGGGCCGCACTACACAGAAAAGGGGCATAATGGCGGGAGCTACCAGCACCGAGCCCAACACCACCTGCAATGGGGCGAGCTCAATGCGGCCGCCAGGCTCAACCGAAAGATTCCCCTCTAAGGGCGAGAACACGCATGCCTGTCGCGCCGCCAGATTGTGCCGGTGCCAGCCGCTATAAAAAAGCGCGCCGATCGCGACAAGCAGCACCACCAGCCCCACACCGAGAACTGCACGGGGCCGGCCGCGCAGCCAAAGGCTCACTGCCCTCTTCTGCGGCACTCGAGTGATCGCCTATTAACTTAGCAAAACAGCCGGCTCAGAGCAAACTGCCACCCAACCACATAGGCCACCGGCACCGCCCTGCGCTATCAAGCCCACCCCCTGAGCCGCATCGGTGGGCATACCCCCGATACGTCACGCACACCGAGGAAGCCGAGGACTTTCGCATAAATCAGCTTCGCTGACTGGGAACTTCTTCCGGCAACAGGAAGGAGTCATTGTGCTCCAACGCCTCTGCCGGTAGGTTCCCCACCTCCACCGAATGCTTCTGAAGCGCCGGGACGTCAATGCGCCGCGGAGGAATGCCGGCCGACATGTGCGTGACGCGGTTGGCGGTGGAAGAATCCATCAATGTTGTCTCACCCCTTACCTCGACGGATTCGGTGATCTCGCCTACTTCCATCACGAAGTCGATGCGGGCTGCTTGATCCACGGCAAGTGTAATCCCATCACGGGCAACCGGCTTGAAGCCCGGGGCCTGGGCCGTAACACGACACCGTCCTGGCTGCAAGAATGAGATCGCATAATTGCCCTGCTCGTTCGCTGTGGCCCGATCTAAGTCTTGTATAATGACGCCCGATAATTCTACCGGCGGATTTGCTTGCCATGAACGCCTCCTTGGCCGGCCGTAGCTGCCCCGCGTTCGGCGCAACCGCCAGAGCGGACGCGCGCTTTTGCCCTCAGTGCGGCGCCAGTCTTGTTGATGCCCTCGGCAGGTATCAATGGATCATCTCGGTTCCGATGGTCCACAACCGTTTCATCCTCTACGACCTCGCCAAGGTCCTTTTCTGGTCGGCGGTCGTGATCGCCGTGCTGATGTTGCTCATTCTGGGCATCTTCGGCGATGACCACGATTTCCTCCGGGGCTACCTGAAGATCATGCAGATATTCGGTTTCATCCTGGCCGGATTCGCCGTCCTGGCGCTGGCGATTATGCTCGTGTTTTTCGGCAACCGCTACCGCATCGGATTCATCGTTGATGGCAACGGCATCGGCTGGTTCTCGGCCATGGCCCGCACCAAATGGGCCGCTCGCGCCGCTGTTGCGGGCGGCCTGATTGCCGGCGAGCCTGGCTTGCTCGGGGCCGGTCTTCTGGGCCAGGCCAGTGAAAAAGGCAAGATCGAATGGGGTGATATACGCAGGCTCAAACTCTACCCCGCACTCGGCGTCATCTCCGTCATGAATAGCTGGCGCGTTGTCGTGCGGCTTTACTGCAATCCCGAAATCTACCCCCTGCTACCGTCCGGGCCCGTTCCCCCAGCAGGCTGAGAGCGCACGAGACTACTGACACGCGCGCTGGCTGGTCCCAAGATTGCCCAGCGTTGAACCCGTGCTCCGCTACTTGCCTCCCTCGGGCCGCGGACTCACCCTCAGCACTATCTCGGAACCCGGATCCAGCCGGATGTTGGGCGCCTGCGCACCGAACTGCACCAAGATGGGCGCCGCGCCTGCGCCCACGCCCGCGGCCACGCCCGCGCCGATGGCAGCACCCTTGCCGCCACCTGCCAGGGCGCCGATAAGCGCGGCTACCCCCGAAGCAACGGGGACCTTGCCCAGATTGTTCTTTTTCTCGATCAGAAAGCCCTCTTCATCCGTGTTCTGCTGCCCCTTCGAGTTGGTGAATGATTTCACGTCGCTGGTGACGGGCACCTGCTTACCGTCCTTCCGGGTAAGAGTGTGAAACGTGAATAGCAGCGTTGACTTGCCTTTGAACTTGTTGCCGCTCTTGGATTCGCGGATCTCACCCTCCATGACCGCGCCGCGGAACGCTTCCGGCTCCACCACGAGGGCAGAGATCTTATCGCCCTTCTTGTTAGCCGCGGTGGAGATCGGCGCCGTTAGCCGGACCTTCATCTCGGTGTCCTTGGCCAGCTCCGCGTGGGACACGTGCGCGGTGCAAGGAACGAGAAGGGCCAGCGCTACGAGCGCCACTAGACGTGCAGGGTCCGTCGCTGGGGGGTGTAGCGAAGTCGCTGCTCACGAAAGAAAAGGTCATCCGACCCGTTTACAGAGGATACGGAGAAATTTATCTCGAGCCCACCTTCGGCGAGATTGAATTGCTGGAGCTTAACGGAAACGACGTCTGGATTTTGGATAAAGGGGCCTACCTTGCCTCGGATGCCACCGTGCAACTGGGCGTGTATACGAACCCGATGTTTACGTCAATCTTCGGCGGCGAAGGCATGTTTCAGACCCAGGTTTCTGGCGTCGGCAAGGTGTTCTACTGGGCGCCCGGCCCGATTCAAAGAGTCGACTTACGCGGCCAAACGCTGACCGTGGACGGGTCCTTCGCCGTGGCGCGCACGGGATCCCTCGATTATCGCGTGGAAAAGGCCACCAAGGGGCTTTTCCGGTCCATGATGTCGGGCGAAGGGCTGGTCAACGTTTTCCGTGGACACGGAACCGTCATGCTGGCGCCGGTGCCGAACCGCTACATGACGCTGCTTGGCCAGTTCCACAGCCTGCACCGGGCCATTCAGGCGATCAAGAAGTAAGGCCCGAAGACCCTGGGAGGTGTGGCTTGGAGGCCGCGGTAGGATCCGCTGGCCGGTCGCAAGTGCAAGCAAACCCCGAAAGAACGGGCGTGGCGTGGTGCGGCAGCTCAGCGGCCACGTGCGAGTTCCTAGGGGTTCGTTGCCGCATCATCGCGGAGCCGGACATTGATCCTGCACTCCTTGCGCCGTGGCACGTGCAGGTGCGCGATTTTGCCGCAGCCGACCCGATGCTGGCCGATGCCTGGCTGGCCTCCCTCGCTCGGGCGCGCCAGACGCCGCAGATCTTCGTCACGCGGAGGCCTCTGGCAACCACACGCTGCGCAGCCGTGTTCGGCTATGCCAGCCGCCGCGCCGGAGCCGCCATCGTAAGTCTCGCCGGCCTCGATTCCGATAGCCCGGAACAAACGCGCAGACGGCTGCAAGCGGTGATCACGCACGAACTCGGACACCTGGCTGGCTACCGCCATTGCCGCACACCGGGATGCCTCATGCGGCCCGCGGAGACGCCGGCGGAGCTCGACCTCCGTCGCCTCGCCCCGTGCTCCGCCTGTCGCCGGCGGCGCGCCTGGCCGCTGGCCGCGGTGCTGCTGGCCTTCTGTTTGGCCGCTTCCCTGCTGCTGGACACAGCCATTGACAGAATCCGCAACCGCACGCAAGTCTTCCGCTGGCGTGCCGATGGCGCGAAAGGTACGCTCATGCTCGAAGGAAACGAGATTCTGCGGCTGCGGAGTCCGGCGGCGGCTCAAGCCGCGGCAGAGGCGCTGAACGCACTTTACGCTTCGATGTCGCCGCCACCGCTCGAAGTCACGCAGACCGGCTCGGATGTGCGCGTTGTCGCCGGCAGCAGGGAGGTACTTGCGATGCGCCCGGTGGAAACCGAGGGAATCGCTCCGGACCAGTTCGCACGGCAGTGGGCCGCCCGCATGGATCCTCTGTTGCAAGGGAAGGGGCCCCAAGAACGAGGATGCCCGGCGTGCCATGTCACGCGCCGCGGCGAAGTGTTGGAGGCAATGAATCAGCGTTCGCGTTGGTGGAGGTTGCGGTGAGAGAACTGCTCGTTCGGTTCGCCGCCTGGCGTGCCCGGGTCGCGCGCCGGCTCAACGAGAATGCTTTCTGGTGAGATCTAACCGAATTTTGCCGGGGAGTCAGCCTGCCGCTGACGGGGCTGGCCCGCGGCACGCTGCGCACGTTTCCTTTCCTGCGCAAGTTGGAGTGGCTGTTGGAGATCGAGGCGCTGGCGCGGCGCCATCCGGTGGTGCTGGTGGGCACGCTGGCCTTCGTGCTCTTTCGCGGCCTGAAGACTACCTCGTTGGGCCACATCGCCACCGACAAGGCTATTTACCCATTCATCGCCCTCGTGTCTGGCTACAACCCTTTCCTGGGCATGCTGTGCGGCGTCTCATACGGCGTGGGCGATCTGGTCCAAAAATTCTTCTTCCCCGACATTTACGGTGCCAGGCACTGGGGCGACCTGAACTACTGGGGCGCCATGGTTGGGTACGTAGTGGCTTACTCCTCGCTCATGATCATGGGACTCGCCCCGGGCATGGCCTCCCGCGCCTGCCGCGCGGCCGTGGGCGCAGTCATTCGCGGCTACCTGCGTCGCCGGGCCACCGCCATGGCGGACGGCGGGGCCTCGCTTCCCGTCACACCCGCCCCCCTGCTGGAGATCGCTGCCGGCGCTGTCGGGGCGTACGCCGCCGGGTGGACCGTGATGCACGAGGTCGCTCCCATCACCGAACAGCCTGCCTTTTACTGGCGGCCGCGTCCGGATGTTTCCTGCCACCACCTCGAAGTAAACACGCATCTGCACAAACCCGCGCCTGCGGTAGGAGGTGTGGCCGCGGCGGGCTCCGCGATCCCAGTGCTTGCGCCCCCAGTCATGCCTCCGCAGACGGCGCCCCAGACCCCCGAATACCCGGATGAAATCGAGTGGGTCGCGCCGGACGGCAAGCGGCACGTGCTGGTCAGAAACGCAGAGGGCCAGTACATCAACATCCTGACCGGCGGCGTGGTAGACGTCACGCGACTTGAGGAATGGAAGCAGACTTGGTCTCGGAATATCGCCGAGCAGCAAGAGTTCAGCCGGGAGCAAATGGAGAAGCTCGCGCGACGCGACACCGCCTTCGACAGGGAGATGGACGCATTGGCGGCGGCGCAGAAGGAAAGAGACAAAATCTGGCAGAACCTCTCGGCGATGGAGAGGAAGATCTGGTTCGGAGAAGGACCGGAATCCCACCTGTGGAAGGCGCCCGGGGCTCCCGGAAATATTCTCGATCACATTCAGAGTCTCAAGGAACAGCTATCCAGAGGGGAGCCGTTCGATGTCGAGAAATATGAGCGCGTCCTGCGTGTTTACAAAGGAGTAAAAACAGGCGACATTTTGACCGAGGCCCAGTTACCAACCTCCGGCGAGCTCACCCGCGAGATTATCAGCAATACCTTCCAGGAAACGGCCCGGGAGTTCCTCACGGTCCAGAGAAGCGATGGCAGTATCTCCTGGCTGGGCATGGCGGGAAGGATCGCGGCGGCGGGCCTCACGGGCGGCGCCTCTGAGCTCGTGTTTACGCCGGCGGACGCATTGATCCAAATGAAGAACTATGTGGACCGCGGCAGCGACTCGATCATCGGCGGCTTCGCCCGCTCGGCTGGGGCGGTCGTCGCCGGCGAGCTTTTCGGCGTGGTGGGGCGATATGGCATCGAGAGAGCGGCGTCGGCGGCGGGCCGCGTCGCAGGCGGAGTCCTGGAGCAAGTCGCCACAAAGGGAGGCAGCGCCGCCCGGCAAGTGCTGGATGCGTTCGGAAGTGCCCGGAAAGGCCTAAGTAATGTAGCTTCCTCGATTAAAGAGGTACTCTCCGGCAAGAAACCTGCCCTCAGCACCGCCGTGGCGCCCAAGCCGCCTGGGTCGGTTGGTAGCGCTCTCACCCGGATCCCGGCAGGTCCTGCAACCGGTCGGAGCGTCAAAGTTGTGAAGGCCAACGTCTCCGTCGAGCCCTACCTGAGCGGGTGCCCGTCCCGGGCAGTTTCTCATGCCAAGGTGGTGGCTGACAAGCACGGTGTCATTCTGGATCTGAGGCCCGCCAACCCTGAGTCCAAGGTTCTCCTCGAGACGGGACAAGCCGTGCCAAAAAGAGGCTTTATCAAGAACAAATCGTTGACCCCGGAGGATCTGCTGCTCGGCGCCAAGGGCAAGCCCGGCGAGGTGGGCCACTACTGGCCGAAACTGCCGCCAAAGGGAAACATGACGGAAGCAGAATACAGACGATTGGTAGAACGTTTCAACATGCGAATGAAAGAATACCTGGATGAGCACGGAAACATTTATAAATTGAAGGCCCAGGGAAAGATCGAAGTGAAAAACGGCGTGATCTATGAGAAGGCAACCGGGAAGCCCATGGCAAGCGATATTGACACTTTCGACATCCGCGATGCGCGAACCGGGAAGCCTTTGCCTCGTTACGCAGTGGACAAGGACGGCAATCTGATCATAGATCCCGCCACGGGCCAGCCCAAACTGCACCCCGTGCGCGAGCAAATCATCAAGGAACTTCAGAACGGCCCTTCCAGGCGCAGCACGGCGCTCACATGGACTGGAAGTATGACCACCTTCCCTCTTCGGCCCGCACGCCGCCGCGCCCTTTTGGACCAGGCGTTCCGGTTGATGCCACTCGCCTTGGAGGACGTCGAGGCGGCCGAGCGACTCTCGGCCATCCGCCGCGAGTACGAAGAAGGCCTGCCGCGGCTCGACTTCGCCGTCTGTCCTTTCACCGGGTGGGTGCAGAAACACACGTTCGACCCCTACGGGCTGGACGGTCTCTGGTGGAACGTACACGCCCCGGCCCGCCCGCTCCGCGAGCGCATCCTTACCTGTCAAGCCATCACGGGCGCAGTGCGCATCGAGTTGCCCGTCGAGTCCTTCCCGTTTCTGGCCAAACCCGGACCCGGCGCCCCGTTTGTCATCCCGCGACTGCTCGAGCTGCCCCAGGTTCAGGCCGTGATCAATACGCTGCCCTGTGGCAGGCACCAGGCCTTCTGCATCGCCTACTTCGCGCCTGAGCGCATGGATGGCGTCGAGTGGCCCAACGATTGGGGAACCAACGTGCGCTGGGCGGAGGGCGGCGAAAGCTATGGCGGCTGGACCGAAGCGCCGGATTTCGAAGAGGAGTGGGACTTCGACCTGGCCCCGTGGATCGAGCGTGGCAAACTGGCTTGGATCGTCCCTGGTGACAGAAGCCTGAGCCTCCAGCGGGCCGTCCACGGTTGTCCGTACCTGAACGTGCCCGGCGTGCGCTCGATGCAGTACGTCCAGGACGGCCGCATCTGGACGCGGGCTGAAATCCTAGCCCTGGATCTCGAGGAGAACCAGTCATGATCCGCATGCAGCCTTATGTGATTGCCGCCCTGGCCCGTCATTACGGGCTCCGCCGCTCCGCACTCAGCCGCGCGCTGTTCGATGAAGTTGAGGACGCTTCATACGCCGCTCAGGTCGGGGCGTGGTACGAGTCGTTGCCTCCCAACAACCGGTTGGGACAGCAGCATCTGGCCGTGCTCGCCGCGCCGGATCTGCTGGCCGACGTGCGCATCCTCCACGGCAGGGAGCGCCTGACGCGTTTCCTTTTGCTGGCGCAACTGGAAACGAGCGGTGGGGCCTGTGTGCTGGCTGGCTTGCAAACGGATGGCGAGCTGGAATTGCGGCCAGCGGAAGGGGTGGAGGCGGTTTCCGATTCGATTCTGCTGATGCTAGCTGGAGACAGCGAGCCGGCGGAGCCTGAAATGAATGTGCAACTCTCGCACGCCGAGCTGGCCGCGCTGCTGGCGTGGACGCACCTGGAGGCTCGCGCCAGTTTCGTCTCCCTCATCGCGCACCAGCCGCGGCCCGAAGTCTTCCAGGCCCAGGACATCGCCGAGTATTGCAGCCGGGAAAGCAATGTGCCCGACCCGCGTTGGCTGTTGCCGTTCCTGGTCCCGTTGCTGGATCCGGGCGCTATCACAGCCGCAGCGCAACAGGCAGCGACCGTTTTGCAGGGCCTGGCGCGAAGGGGACTGGTCGAGCCTCGCGGCGCAGGATGGGTCTGGACGCTGCCGGGCCAGTTTCTGTCCGAAGCGTTCCAGCGCCGCACCGTAACTGTCGCCGTAGATACGGCGGCTGCGGGGCCGGACGGCACCCTGGGCCGGCATGCCTGCTGTCTGCTGCGCTCCGATCAGCCGCTTTGGTTCATTGACATTCCGCCCGACGGGGAAGTAACCCTTGCGGGCGTCTCGATTCTGGATGCTCGCAAAGTGTTGGACACGGTCCTTACGCCCGCCGCGAAAGCGCCCGCCTGGCCGCAGGCACAACCGCAAGCCGTGCCACAGCACACACCGCCCCCGCCGCCTGGATACGCCCAAGCACCCCAATACCAGGCGCCTCCGGCGCCGCGCGCGGGCGCCCAGCCAATGAAGTATTGCCGTAACTGCGGCCAGGCGTTGCCCGCAAACGCAGTTTTCTGCGGTTACTGCGGCACGCGGCAAATGTAAGATCCGGCGCCCCTGGCATCTTCTTCCCCCGGCGATCGAAGATCTTGAGATAGAGCTGCCGACAGAGTGCATTCAGTGCGGTCGGTAGTCTAGAATGATATTCCTGCCCCAAAGACGTGCAGGCGAAACTGGAACGCCTACGAAAGGAGATCAAAAGCATGACGTTGACGCGCCGCGAGCTACTTTGGGCGCCGCTGGCCGCTCCTCTGGCAGCCTCTCAGTCCAGGAAGCTGAATGTCCTGATGATCGCCGTAGACGACCTGAATACTCGTATCGGCTGCTACGGCGATCCGGTAGCGAAGACCCCTAACATAGACCGTCTGGCCCGGCGCGGGGTGAGGTTCGACCGGGCCTACTGCAACTATCCCCTGTGCAACCCGTCGCGCACCTCACTGCTCAGCGGACGGCGTCCGGAAACCACCAAGATATTCGACAATAACACGCCGCCGCGCACCTACCTCGGCAACATTGCATTCATGCCGGAGTACTTCAAGGCACACGGGTACTTCACGGCGCGCGTGGGTAAGGTCGCACATGGACTGTTTGAACACCAGATCAAGTGGGACATTTCTGAAAGCCGCGCCGGGGTCCCAATTTTCCAGCAAGGCCGGCTCACGGACGAAGACAGCCAGTTGGCCAGCAAGCGCCAGGAAGCCAGGAAAGTGGCAGGGCAACAAGCGGGCGCTTTAGAGTGGCGCAAAACGGACCGCGGGGACGAGGACGAGCCCGATGGCGCGACCGCCCGCCGCATTGTGCAAATTCTGAACGAACACAAAGGCGGTCCGTTTTTCATCGCCTGCGGGTTTCACAAGCCACACCTGCCGTGGGTCGCGCCCAGGAAATATTTCGACATGTACTCGCTGGAGCAGATCAAGCTGCCCAATACGCCGGCCGACGACCGCGATGACATTCCGCCCATCGCGCTCACCTTCCGGGAGGGCGAGGACAAGATGACCGACTTGCAGCGGCGCGAGGCGATTCTGGCTTACCATGCCGCGACTTCCTTCATGGATGCGCAGGTGGGCGTGGTGCTGGATGCCGTAGACCGGCTCAAGCTGTGGGACAACACGGTGGTGTTCTTGTTCGGGGATCACGGATTCCATCTGTTCGAGCATTTGCAGCTTTGGCGCAAAATGACGCTGTTCGAGCAAGCAGCGCGCGCGCCGCTTATCTTCCACGCTCCTGGCATGCCGGAGGGTGTGGGTTGCCCGCGGCTGGTGGAATTCGTAGATCTGTTTCCCACCTTGACCGAGCTTTGCGGCCTGCCTCAGGCGCCGGGCATGGAAGGGCTGAGCTTTGTGCCTTTGCTGAAGGACCCCCAGAGACCGTGGAAGAAGGGCGCGTTCACCATGGTGGCTCGCGGCAGGGATCGTTTTGGCCGCAGCGTTCGCACGGAGCGCTACCGTTATACCGAGTGGGACGACGAGAATCACAGCGTGGAATGTTACGACCACGAAATGGACCCGAACGAATGGGCCAACCTGGCTTGGCCGAAACGCCCGCAGCCTGATCGGGTGAAAGCCGCGCTGAACGAGCTGCAAAAGTTGTTGCACGGGGGATACAAAGCGGCGCTGCCTCCCCAAGATTGACCGGCCGGGGAGGGGCGCGGGGCAGGGAAACTGGCGAGCGAGCTCGCCCGGGTGAACAGGGTGAGGCAAACGCTGAAGCCGCTGCCTCCTCCTGAGCCGCCTTTCGGACGCGTGCGTGTCATCAGCTCGGACAAGTTCGCCGCAGTTTACGTCAACGGCAAGTACATGGGCCACGCGGACGAGTTCAGCAACGCGTTCCAAGGACTGCTGCTGAAGCCTGGCGAGTACACTGTCAACGTCGCCCCCCTCAGCGGGTCGGCCCGCGAAGAGAAAGTACAGATTCAAGCCGGTTCGACGGTAGTGGTGCGCGTTCCTTGAAGAGCGCAACCAACCGAGCATAGACTTCAAAAGGGCCATCCGTCGAGGTTTTCTCGTCGGAAAACAACGGCGGGCAGCCGTTCGCGGTCGGGGTATCGGACTTGATTACTTCCGGCGCGTGCCGAGTCAAAAAAACGGCTCTCCTGGGTATCGGTTCCCCACTTTGGACCGCCCCGCTGCCGAGCCCCGCGTGACGCGCGAACGCCTCTCGCGCTGGTTGACTTGACGCGCCCCTCCGGTTTGATATATTCAAGACAATTGCAGTCGAACTTTAGCAAGGAAGGTGGACTCATGAGCTCGGTCAAAGAACCTCCGGAGGTGAAGCCGAAGAGGAAGACGCCACTCTCACGCCGTGGCTTTATCCGCGGCGTTGGCCTTGGAACCGGGGCAATCACAACGGGCATAGTGCCGGCGGAGGCAGCGCCCGCCCCGGCGTTGCAGGGGCCGGGGCCCGTACCCGTAACGCTCACAGTCAACGGCAAGAGCCACAAACTGGAGTTGGAGCCGAGGGTCACCCTGCTTGACGCGCTGCGCGATTATCTGGATTACACGGGCGCCAAGCGCACCTGCGACCGCGGCATCTGTGGCTCGTGCACTGTGCTGATGGACGGCAAGGCGATTTATGCGTGCACTGTCCTGGCGATTGACGCTCAGGGCAAGAGCATTGAGACCATCGAAGGGTTGGCGGCTGGCCCCCGGCCCGATCCTATCATCCGCGCCTTCGTGGACAACGATGCTTTGCAGTGCGGCTACTGCACGCCGGGCTTCGTCATGGCCACCAAGGCCTTCCTGGCCGAGAACCCCAACCCCACCTACGAGCAAGTCAAGCGCGCTTTCGGCGGCAACCTCTGCCGCTGCGGCGCTTACAATGGCATCCGCCGCGCCGTTCTGGCGGCGGCCAAAGCCAAGCAAGCAGGAGGACAAAATGCCTGACTACAGTTGGCCCGCTCCTGAAAAACGCCGGGTGATCGGACGGCGCACCAACCGCGTGGACGGCCTTGTCAAAGCAAGCGGCCGGGCCAAGTACGGCTCCGATATTAAGCGGCCTGGAATGCTTTACGGGGCGATCGTAGCCTGTCCCTACGCACACGCACGGATACGCAGTATTGACACCAGCGCGGCCGAGAAGATGAAAGGTGTAGCCGGGGTTCACATCTTCGACGGCTCGGCGCCCGGCACCGAAGTGTTGTGGGCCGGCTGGGAGGTGGTGGCGGTGGTGGCGGAGACCGAACAGCTGGCTCGGGATGCCGCCCGCGCCGTAAAGGTCGAGTACGAGGTCCTGCCCCACTTGGTCCGCGAAGAAGACCTCTCGAAAGCCGCTGGGCGCGCCAAGCCCGCGGGCGAGAAAATCATCGGCGACCCTGACCAAGCTTTCAAAGAAGCCGATGTCGTCTCTGAAGGTTTTTACGGGACGCCGGTTGTCTGCCATCTTGTCTGGGAACCCCACGGCCAGGTCATGGAGTGGCAAGGTGACGAAATCCAGTACTGGCCCACCACCCAGGCGGTTTACAACGTGGGCACGGAACTGGCCAAGGCATTGGGGATCCCACCCGCCCGGGTCCATGTGATGCAAGATCACATGGGCATCGGGTTTGGCTCCAAGTTCGCGGTGGACCGTTGGGGTATCGCCTGCGCCAAGATAGCCAAGCAAACGGGGCGCCCGGTCAAGCTGTTTCTCCCCCGGGACATTGAACAGCAGATTGCGGGCAACCGGCCTTCGCATTATGCCCACATACGGTTAGCTGCAAAAAAGGATGGCACCATCATCGGCTGGGACTCTCGGTCCTGGTCCACGGGCGGCATGACGGGAGGAGCCGCTCCGCCGATCCCCTATGTGTACACCAACATTCCCAACATCCGGCTGAACCACACAGCAGTGCAGGTCAACGCCGCTCCTTCAAGGGCGTGGCGGGCCCCCAACCATCCCCAAGCCTCTTTTCTGACCTGCTGCGCCATAGACGATCTGGCCGCCAAGCTGGGTATGGATCCGCTGGAGGTGTTCAAGAAGAACGCAGATTACACCGCGCGGCCGGAAGTATACCGCTGGCAGCTCGATAAGGCGGCGGAGTTGATCGGCTGGAAAAAGCTGTGGCACCCCCGGCCTGACAAAACGCCGGGTCGCATCAAACGCGGCTTGGGCCTGGGCGTGGGGACCTGGGGCGGCGCCGGCCATCTGTCCAACTGCCGGTGCACGATCCACCCGGATGGGAACGTGGAGGTTGAACTGGCCAGTCAGGATCTCGGGACCGGCACTCGCACTGTCATCGCCATGGTGGCTGCGGAGACATTGGGCTTGCCCGTGGGCGCCGTGCGGGTTAAGATCGGTGACAATCGTTATCCTTCATCGGGCTCGTCGGGCGGCTCGACTACTGTAGGCGGCGTCTCCTCCTCCACCCGCAAGGCGACCATGAATGCGCTGGAAAAGCTCTTCGAGCGCGTTGCCCCCAAGCTGGGTGTAAAGCCGGAGGAGCTCGAAGCAGTCAATGGCCAGATCCAGGTTAAGGGCAACCCCAAGAAGGCCCTGGCTTGGAAGGCCGCTTGTAACTTACTCGGCAGTGACAAGATCGTGGAAATGGGCCAGAACGATCCCAAGAACCCGATGGGGCTGAACACGGGCGGCGTCGGGGGAGTACAGATGGCCGACGTTTCCGTGGATACCGAAACGGGCATCATCCGGATCAACCGTCTGGTTGTGGTGCAGGACTGCGGGCTGGTCATCAACCCCAAGACGGCTGAAAGCCAGTGCTACGGCGCGGCCCACCTGTCCATCTGCGCAGCCCTTTACGAGGAACGCATCATGGACGAGATTACCGGCAGGATGCTCAACCCCGATATGGAGTTCTACAAGGTTGCCGGCAATGCCGACATCGGCGAGATTATTGTGCATTTGGATATCCGACCCGAGCACGACAAACGCGGCGTGATCGGGCTCGGTGAGCCGCCGGTCATCCCGGGCATTGCTGCTATCGGCAATGCAGTAACCAATGCCATCGGCGTGCGGATCCCGGTTGTGCCGATGACGCCTGATAAAGTGCTGGCCGCGTTGGAAAGGAGGAGCGCCTGATGCAAGCCTTTGCTTATGCAAGTCCAACTTCGATCCAGGAAGCGGTAAAGCTGCTGGCGGATCGTTGGGGGGTGGCCGACGTGTTGGCCGGCGGCACCGATCTGTTGGATTTGCTGAAACAATACATACACACCCCGCAGAGGGTCGTCAACATCAAGAACATCAAGGAGCTCGGCGGCATCCAGAAAACTGCCGCGGGTTTGCGCATCGGGGCTACCGTAACGCTGGCGGAATTACTAGCCAATGCGGACGTTCGGGCCGAGTACCCCGCGCTGGTCCAAGCCGCACAGGGCGTAGCCAGCCCGCAGATCCGCAATATGGGTACCGTGGGCGGTGACCTCTGCCAGCGCCCGCGGTGCTGGTACTTCCGGCAGGGCTTCGGATTGTTGGCGATGAAGGATGGCCGCAGCCTGGTGCGCGAGGGTGACAATCGCTACCACGCCATCTTCGGCAACCAGGGGCCGGCTTGTTTCGTCAGCGCCTCCAGCTTCGGCCCGCCTTTGATAGCGCTCAACGCCAGGGTCAAGCTGGTGGGGCCCAAGGGCGCGCGTGAACTGCCGCTGGAGAAGTTTTTCGTCACCCCGCAGAATGAAGGCGAGCGTGAGATCGCTTTAAGGCCGAACGAGATCCTGACGGAGATTCTGGTGCCAGCGGCAGCCGGCGTGCGCAACGCCACCTACGAAGTGCGGCAGCGGGAGACCCTGGATTGGCCCTTGGTTACCGCTTCAGTGGCGCTGACGATGAAGGGAACGGTGGTGGCCAGTGCCCGTGTAGTGCTGGGGCACGTCGCGCCCACGCCGTGGCGCGCGACCGCAGCCGAGAAGGCCCTGGCGGGCAAGGGGCTATCCGCTGCGGTCATCGAAAAGGCGGCCGAAGCTGCGGTCGCCGGGGCTACGCCCCTTTCCCGGAACGCCTACAAGGTCCAGCTCGCCCGTGCCGCAGTCAGGAGGGCACTCGAGGCGGCCCGGCCGAAAGCCTGAGGTCGGCTTGTCCCGACCCCGCGAATTTCAAGCGGCGCCGGCTTTGGTTTCCGGCGGCTCAATCAGCAGCTTCTTTTCGATGTTGAATACGCGGACCTCGAGAGCGCGCAGCCGCTCCTCCAGATTTATATCGGCGAGCTTCAGTTCACGCACCTCGGCGGCCAGCCGCTCGATAACCTTTTCCGTCCGCTCAGCGTAAGCGAAAAACGCCGACAGCAATTTGGTCTCGACGTCGTGGACGTAGCCGCGGAGCCGTTCCTCCATGGCCGCCAGCTTGGCATCGAAGCGCTCTTCCATGGCTGCCAGCTTGGCGTCGAAGCGCTGCTCCAAGGCGGCCAGTTTGGCATCGAAGCGCTCCTCCATGGCCGCCAACTTGGCGTCGAAGCGCTGCTCCATGGCTGCCAGCTTGCCGTCGAAGCGCTCCTCCATGGCCGCCAGCTTGGCGTCGAATTGCTTTTCCAAGGCCGCCAACTTGGCGTCAAAGCGCTGCTCCATGGCTGCCAGCTTGCCGTCGAAGCGCTGCTCCACGCCAGCCAGCTCTTCTCTTAGCCGGCTTTCCAAGCCGCCCAATTCCAGCCGGAGGCGCTCTTCCGCCTCTAGCAGGTCTTGCCGCGTCACGCTCGCCTCAGCCATACCCCCTCATTCTATCGCTCGAGCCGCCCGAGGGGGTTACCAGATCTAGATGACCTGGGGCGCGCCTCAAGCCCCCGGCGCCCGGCAAGCGTCTTGGATGCCCACAACATCGCCGGGCGCCTCAGCTCAGCGCGCGGCGGCAGTACTCGTAGCACCGGCGCACCTCGGCCACCGTGTCCGCGCCCTTGTACTCGTATTCGATCATGGCGTAAATCTTGTACCGCTTGTTAGCTATAAGCTGGAGCACCTCCCGGATGGGCGTCTCTCCTTCGCCAAATGGGAGGTTAGGTCCCTGGTTCTTCTTGCGGTCTTTGAGGTGGATCACAGGAATGCGCTCGTGGTGCTTTTGGATATAATCCACCGGGTCGTATCCTGCCGCCACGAAATGCCCTATATCCAGGTTGACTCCGATGAAGCGGGAGGTTCCGCGCATGGCTTCCTCGAAGTCCTCCGGGCGGGCAAATTCGTTGGGGCGGATGTTGGAATGATTGTGCATAGCGACCATGATCTTGTTCTTGGCCGCAAAAGGATCCACCCGCTTGGCTGCGCTTACGGTGCTCGAAGCTGTGATAACGTTCACGGCCAAAGCACGGGCCATCTCGAAGCCGCGGGCGATTTCCTCGTCGCTGAAGTCATCGCGGAAGCTGTAGTTGTAAGCGCACAAGGTGATCCCGGCCCGGCGGAATTTCTCGCGCACCTCCTTAAATACGCTAAGCGGCGTTTCCAGCCGCCATTTACGCAATTCTTGGCGCGAGACCTTGCGCGGTTCCACGTGCCCCTGCCAAAGCTCGCAGTAGCTGAGGCCGATCTCGGTCATAGCCTTAATGGCCTCTTCCAGCGAGCGGTCACGAAAACTGTAGCTCTGCGCGCCGATGGCTACGCCCTTGACCCGAGAGTCAAGTCTCGCAGCCAAAGTGCCTGCCGGTAAGGCAACCAGCGCCATACGGGAAAGTTCGCGTCGGGTGAACATAAGGTTCGGTACCTCCAGGAAAGTGCATGATACCATCAATGGCATGGTGCGGAAATCTTTCCTGCTGGTCCTGGCAGCGCTGTCCGCCAGCGGGCAGCAATCCTCCCAAGTGGTCAAGTACGGCGTCAAAGTGCAGCCGGGGCCGATGGACAGCGTGCTGCTGAAAGATTATCGGCCGGAATCCTCTCTGGTCGTGCCCGAGACCCGGGTCGAGAAGGCGCGCTTTCCCGTAATTGACGTTCATACTCACACTTCCATGTCCAACATTCGCACCGCGGCGGACGTCGACGCGTGGGTGCGCACCATGGACGAGGTAGGCATCGAGCGCTCGATCGTTTTTACCGGCGCGATCGGGGACGATTTTGCCCGGCAGGTGGAGCTGTTCCTCAAGCGCTACCCCACGCGCTTTCAGTTGTGGTGCTCAATTGACACCCGCGACATTGACGATCCCGACTACGCAAATCGCGTAGTGCGCGAGCTGGAGCGCTGCTACCGTCTGGGCGCCCGGGGCGTGGGCGAGCTCACCGACAAAGGCTCAGGGATGCAAGAGCAGCCGCGGCCCCCGGGCAAGCGCTTGCACCTAGATGATCCGCGCCTGGATCCGCTTTGGCGCAAGTGCGCGGAATTGAAGCTACCCGTCAACCTTCACGTCGCGGACCACCCCTCCTGCTGGCGTCCCTTGGGTCCCACCCAGGAACGCACACCGGACTTCCAGCACTTTAACCTTTACGGCAAGGACGTGCTCAGCTACGAGGAACTCCTGGCGCGCCGCGACCGCCTGCTAGCCCGCCATCCGCAAACCACGTTTATCCTCTGCCACCTGAGCAACCAAGGCAACGATCTGGCCGCCCTGGCACGCGCCCTGGATCGCTTTCCCAATCTTTACGTGGACATCTCCGCGCGCGACTACGAGCTGGGTCGGCAGCCACGCTTTGCCCGGCGCTTCTTGGAATTTTACAGCGACCGCGTGCTCTTCGGCACCGACATGGGTCGCGAAAAAGACATGTATCAGATGTGGTGGCGATTGCTGGAAACACCGGACGAGTACATGCCCGGGCGCATATGGTGGCGCTATTACGGGTTGGAATTGGCGCCCTCTGTGCTGGAAAAGCTATACCGAACCAACGCGCTCAGGGTCTTGAATTGGAACTGAAGCTGGGCGCAGCTTCTCACAATGCCGCCTCAACCGCCGCGGGCACGCTTCGCAAGGCCTCTTCGACTCTGCTGGGGTCCTTCAAACCGCCCTCGGCCAGCTCAGCCCTGCCGCCCCCGCGCGCGCCCGTAGCCTGAATCAGCTTGCCCGCGTGCACTTTCCCAGCCACTTCCTTGCGAACCGCCGCCACCATTTCGCCGCTGGCGGCCGCCAGCACCACCACATCAATGCCTTGGTTACGCAAGGCGTCCGCCAGCGAACGCAACTGGGCGCGGTCCATCGCGGGCACTGGCGCCGCTACCACCCGCAGCGACTTGACAGGCACAGCCAGTTCGCGCAGGCGCTGGGTCTCGGCCTGCGCCAGCTTGGACTTGATTTGCTCCAATTGCTTCTCCAAGGCGCGGCGTTCCGCCACCAGTTTTTCTGCCTGGGCGGTCAACTCCTCTTCCGAAGCTCGCAAAAGACGCGCGATCTGGGCGAGCACGGCCGCACTCTGCTGGAACCGGCGCAGAGCGACCTCCCCGGTCACCGCCTCTATACGCCGAACACCGGCGGAGATCGAGCTTTCGTAGACGATCTTCATCAGGCCGATATCGCCGGTACGGGCCACGTGCGTACCACCGCATAGCTCGCGACTAAAACCAGGCACTGTGACCACGCGCACGCGATCACCGTACTTTTCCCCGAACAGCGCGATGGCCCCCGCGGCCAAAGCCTCCTCCAGATCCATCACTGCCGTCTCCACCGGCAGGTTCTCCAGGATCCGCCGGTTCACCAGCCGCTCTACTTCAACCAGTTCCGCCTCGTCCATAGCGGCGTAATGCGTGAAATCGAAGCGCAAGCGTTCCGGCTCCACCACGCTGCCGGCTTGCTTGACGTGCGGCCCCAGCACTTGCCGCAAGGCGGCTTGGAGCAAATGCGTTGCGGTATGGTTGCGCATGGTAGCGCGACGCCGGTCTTCGTCTACCTGCGCCCGCAAGGCTTGCCCCACCGAGAGGGGAGCCAGCGCACGAATGCGGTGGGCGATCAACCCGGGCACCGGCGCGTAAGTGTGCTCAACCTCCGCCAGCCTCTGCCCTGTGCCGGGATCCAAGAAGGCTCCCTGATCGCCCACCTGGCCGCCTGCTTCGGCGTAAAAAGGCGTGCGGTCCAGAACCGCCTCGGCTTGCTCGCCGGGCTCCACCCTTTCCCGCCTTTCGCCGGCCACCACCAGGCCCGCTAGGGTAGCTTCGGCCTCGAAGGCCCCGTAGCCGAGGAAATCGGTTCGCCCGCGTGCCGCCAGCTCCTGCCACACCGGCGCAATGGCTGCTTTCTCGGCGCCTTTCCAGCTTGCCCGCGCCCGCTCGCGCTGGCGCTCCATTTCGCGCTCGAACCCCTCGCGATCAATCACCAGCCCGTACTCGCGGGCCATTTCCTCTTGCTCATCCAGAGGCAACCCGTAAGTGTCGTAAAGCTTGAAGGCCACCGAGCCGGCCAGCACGCCGTGCGCGGCCGCCTTGGCTTCATCGTGGAACACGCGCTCTGCCACGGCGAAAGTAGTGGCGTAACGGTGCTCTTCATCCCGTACGATGCGCGCAATGCGCGGCACGCTTTCCAACAGTTCGGGGTAGGCGGGCCGCATCAGTTCCGCCACCACGCCGATGAGCTCGTAAAGGAACGGCTCCTCCACGCCGATCCGCCGCGCATGACGCATGGCCCGCCGCATGATCTTGCGCAATACGTAGCCGCGGCCATCATTGGAGGGTATGACGCCGTCGTGAATCAGGAACGCGGCGGCGCGGGCGTGATCGGCCACGATACGCAATGCAACGTCGGTGCGTGCATCCTCCCCGTAAACCACCCCGAAGCGACGGGCAGCGGCCTCGATAATGGGGCGGATCAGGTCAGTGTCAAAATTCGAAAGCTTGCCTTGCAGAACGGCCGCGATGCGCTCCAGGCCCATGCCGGTGTCAATCGAAGGTCGTGGCAGCGGGGTGAGCGTACCGTCGGTAGAGCGGTCATACTGCATGAAGACCAGGTTCCAAATTTCCACGTAGCGGCCGGATTCGGCGGGAAACGGGGGATCCTGTCCGGGTATCTCCGAGGCGCCTGGCCCCAGGTCGTAATGGATTTCCGAGCACGGACCGCAGGGACCGGTTTCGCCCATTTGCCAGAAATTGTCTTTCTCGTCACCCCGGAAGATGCGTTCGCGGGCAATGCCGGCAATGCGATGCCAGAGCTCGGCTGCTTCGTCGTCGTCCCGGAAAACGGTGATGTAAATGCGATCCTTGGGCAAGCCGTAGTGCTTGCTCACCAGATCCCAGGCGAACTCGATAGCCTCGGCCTTGAAGTAATCGCCGAAGGAAAAGTTGCCCAGCATTTCGAAGAAGGTGTGATGACGACGGGTGTAGCCCACGTTTTCCAGGTCATTGTGCTTGCCGCCCGCGCGCACGCATTTCTGGGCGGATGCCGCGCGAGTGTACTCGCGGCGTTCCAAACCCAGAAACACGTCTTTGAACTGGTTCATACCTGCGTTGGTAAACAGCAGCGTGGGATCGTTGGCCGGAACCAACGAGGATGAGCGCACGATGCGGTGGCCGCGTGCGGCGAAGAAATCGAGAAACTGCTGGCGGATCTGGTGACCTGTCACAAACTTTATTGTGGCACAAAGCCTCCCGGCGGGGCGTAAAATCAGCCTCCGCGGGGGCCCCTTGCACCCGGGCCCGCTGCGAGTGTATCGTGTGCCTATGCTGTTCGGCATCCATTCTCTGTTGTTCCGCGAGACCTTTGTGGAAAAGGATTTGCCCTTGCTCGATAAGTGCAAGGCGCTGGGCTTCGACGCCGTCGAGATTATTCCTTTCGACCCGGATAACTTTCCCGCCGGTAAGGTCCGCCGCGCCGCAGCGGATCTCGGCCTGGTGATCAATACCGGCTACGGGATGCCGCTCGAATACAACATCATTTCTCCCGACCCCAAGGTTCGCCGCAACGGTATTGAGTTTTCCAAGCATCTGATTGACCTAAGCAACGAAGCCGGAGCACGAGTGTTCGGTGGGATGATTTACTGCGGTTGGGGTTATTTGACGGGCAAGATGCGCACCGAGGATGAGTGGAAATGGGCGGTCGAGGGCTATCAAGAAATCGCCTCTTACGCCCTCGGCTGTTCGCCGCTTACGCTGGCCATCGAGCCGGTCAATCGCTTCGAATCGCACTTCATCAATACCACGGCCGACGCTGTGCGCTTCATACGTGACGTCGCTCTGCCCAACGTGCGGGTGCATCTGGATACTTTCCACATGATCCGCGAGGAAAACAGCATCTGGGCAGCAGTCCTGGACGCCGGTGAGCTGCTCGGCTACGTGCACGCCTGCGAAAGCCAGCGCGGCATTCCCGGCACCGGCTTGGTGCCCTGGACGGACTTTTTCCGTGCTCTCAAGCGCGTGGGATACGACGGTTGCGTGACCATTGAGTCCTTCGATCCCAACATGGAAAGGATCGCCAAGCTTTGCTCAATATGGCGCAAGCTGGCCGATTCACCCGAACAACTGGCCGAGGAGGGTTTGGCGTTCCTCAAGCGCATTCACCGGCAGGTGCAACTGGAGGCGGTTTAATTCGGTCGAAAGCGTAGCGGAAGCCATTGGCGGCCAGTCCCGCCAGCTCCCACGGACTGAAACCAAGAACCTCCGCGGCCAGCTCATACTCCCGCGTCAGCGTGGTCTCAAAAAGCCCGGGATCGTCCGTGTTGAGGACCACTGGAACGCCGGCCTCATAAAGCCGGCGCAAAGGATGGGCTGCCAGCGATTTCACCGCGCCGGTGGCCAGATTGCTGCTCAGGCAGATTTCCAGGGCGATGTCGTGATCGCGCAACCAGGCTACCAGCGCCGGGTCTTCTTCAGCGCGCACGCCGTGCCCGATGCGTTCGGCCCCCACCTGCAAAGCCTCCCAGATGGACTCCGGCCCCGCCGTTTCGCCGGCGTGGATGCTCAAGTGCAAACCGCAGCCGCGCACCCAAGCGCAGATCTCGCGAAACCAGCTCGCCGGCCCCGCGGCTTCGTCTCCACCCAAACCAAAGGCGACCACCCCGCGCCGCGCATAAGCCACGGCCAGCTCCGCCACCTGCTCCGCCTGCGCGGGTCCAAACTGCCGAATGGCGTCCAAAATCCAGCGCACTTCAACCGGAGATGCCGCGGCTTCCGCGGCGAGGGCCTCAAAAATTGCTCGGAAATCCCGCCCTCGCCGCACAACAGCGCCGCCTGATATCGTGATCTCGGCATAGCAGACGTTTTCGGCGGCGAGCTGCTCGAGCAGTCTGCGTGCCGCCAGCGCGTAATCTTCCGGCTTGCGCAAGAAGCCTAGACCCCAAGTGAAGGCTTCAATGAAGCCCGCAAAATCGCCCGAAGGACGCCAGCGGCGCCGGATTTCCTCCTCGCTAAGGCCCGGCGCCAGCTCTTTGAACGTGCGCACGCTCAGCGAGCCTTCCAGGTGCAGGTGCAGCTCCGCTTTGGGCAGCGCTCGATATGAGGACTCCACCTCCGCCATAATAAACGGCTGATGACCCGCGAAGAGATCGAAGCAATCGTGGGCGGCTATCATGGGGATCCTTTCCGCATCTTGGGGCCGCACGCCAGCACGCGACGAAGGACGCCGGCCTGGGAAATCCGCGCCTTTCAGCCGCAGGCCGCCGAGGCTTTCGTGTTGGTGGACGGCGGCGCGGTCGAAATGAAGAGAGTGCACCCGCAAGGCTTTTTCGTGGCCACCTTGGAAGGCGAGCCGCGCCCTTACCGGCTGCGCTTGAAACTTGTCAACGGTGAAACCGTGGAGCGGGAGGATCCTTACCGCTTTCCCCTGTTGTTGAGCGATTTCGATCTGCACCTGCACGCCGAAGGCACGCTCTACCAGGCTTATGACACGCTGGGTGCGCACTTGGTGGAAGTGGAAGGGGTCCGTGGGGTGCGCTTTGCCGTCTGGGCGCCCAACGCCGAGGTAGTCTCGGTAATCGGCGACTTCAACGGATGGGACCCGCGCTTGCACCCCATGCGACTCCGCAGCGGAGGGGTCTGGGAGATATTCATCCCCGAGCTGGAACAGGGGACCAGATACAAGTACTTCATCCGATCGCGGTTCCATGGGCATCGGGCGGAGAAGGCGGATCCCTATGCGTTTTTCTGCGAATGCCCGCCCAAATCGGCCTCCATCGTGTGGAACTTGGACCGCTACCAGTGGGGCGACGGGCAGTGGCTCGAGCGGCGGGCTCGAACCGACTGGCTCAAGCAGCCGATCTCGATTTACGAAGTCCACTTGGAGAGCTGGTTGCGCGGGCCGCAGAACCGCTGGCTAAGCTACCGCGAAATAGCCGATGCGCTGGTGACCTACGCCGGCCAGATGGGCTACACGCATATCGAACTGCTCCCCGTCATGGAGCATCCTTTCTCTGGCTCCTGGGGTTACCAGGTGATCGGCTATTTCGCCCCCACCGCGCGCTTCGGCACGCCCGATGACTTTATGTATCTGGTTGACCGCTGCCACCAGGCGGGAATTGGGGTCATCTTGGATTGGGTCCCGGCTCACTTTCCCAAAGACGCCCACGGCCTGGTCTGGTTTGACGGCACTGCCCTCTACGAGCACGAAGATCCCCGCCGGGGTGAGCACCGCGATTGGGGCACGCTGATATTCAACTACGGGCGCAATGAGGTGCGGGCTTTTCTGATTTCGAGCGCCTTGTTCTGGCTGCGTCGCTATCACATCGACGGCCTGCGCGTGGATGCCGTGGCTTCCATGCTCTACCTGGATTACTCGCGCAAACCGGGTGAATGGGTGCCCAACATTTACGGCGGCAACGAAAATCTGGAGGCGATCGAATTCCTCAAGCGCTTCAACGAACTGGCCCACCGCGAGCCGGGCGGCGTTACCATAGCCGAAGAATCCACAGCTTTCCCCGGCGTGTCGCGGCCCGTCTACCTTGGAGGACTGGGCTTTACCTTCAAGTGGAATATGGGCTGGATGCACGACATGCTACAGTACTTTTCCCAAGATCCGCTTTTTCGCAAGTACCGTCACAATAACATTACTTTCAGTCTGCTGTACGCCTTCCAGGAAAATTTCATCCTGGCTGTCTCGCACGACGAAGTGGTGCACGGCAAACGCTCGCTACTGTCGAAAATGCCCGGCGACGAATGGCAGCGCTTCGCCAACGTCCGCGCCTTTCTCGCTTACATGTACGGCCACCCGGGCAAAAAACTTCTCTTCATGGGCTGCGAGATAGGACAGTACGAGGAATGGAACTATAACGGCAGCCTGCGCTGGGAGCTACTGGAATTCGATTATCATCGCAAGCTGCAAGCTTTCGTACGCGACATTAACAACCTCTACCGCTCGGAACCGGCCTTGCATCAAGTGGATTACCACTGGTCAGGTTTCGAGTGGATTGACTTTCAGGATGTAGACCACTCGGTGATAGCGTTTATCCGCCGGGCGGAAAATCCGGCTGACTTTTTGATCTTTTGCTGTAACTTCACGCCGGTTCCCCGTCCGAATTATCGCTTTGGAGCGCCGGAGGCCGGCTTTTACAGGGAGATATTCAATTCCGACGCCGTCGGCTATGGGGGCAGCGGGGTCGGTAACGCGCCGGGCGTGCAAAGCGAGCCGCTGGCTTGGCATGGGCGACCGCACAGCATTGTGGTGAATCTGCCCCCCTTGGCCGTGGTGATCTTCAGGCGGGAGGCGGCAACTTGAAGCATATCGTGCGCCTTCACAAGCCGGCCTTGTCCTCCAGAGTTCGCCATAAGTACCAGGCGGCCACCGAACGATAGGGCCGCCAGGCCTCGGCCAGCCGCTCCACCTCGCGGGGCGACGGCAAAGAATCATAACCGTAAGCCTTGCGTACGGCTGCTCGTATGCCCAGATCTCCCGAAGGCATGACGTCCGGCCGCCGCAGGGCAAAGATCAAGAACATTTGCACGGTCCAGACGCCGATGCCCTTCAAGGCGGTAAGTCGCCGCGTCACCTCCTGGTCCGGCAACTTCTTCAAGGCGGCGAAATCCACTTCGCCCGCCAGCGTCCGCCGGGCCAGCTCGCGCAGATAGGCAATCTTCTGCCGTGAAAGCCCGGCCGCGCGCAGCTTCTCGAGCGGCAGGCCGAGCAAGGCCTTGGGGGTCAACTCTCCGTCGGGGCAGCACTCTAACAAGCGGGCAAATATGCGATCGGCGGCTTTGCCGCTGACCTGCTGCAAGACGATCGCCCTGGCCAGCGTCTGATAATTCGGCGGCGAGTACTCGATCCGGTAGCCGCCTATTTCAGCGATCAAGCGGGCCATGACGGGATCGGCCGCTCTCAGATGGCGCAGGGCCTTTTGCATGGCTTCCGACAGGGAAGAAACTCAAGCGCCGGCGGGCGCGTCACAAGCTCAGAACTACCATCCTATGGCAGCGCTCAAGTGGTTTTTGTGGGCAGCCATCTCGATGGGTGAGATTGCGCCCCCTGCTCAACTCCAGCAGCGCCCATTGCCCCAGCCGGCCGAGCAGGCACCCGCTATCAAAGTGGAAGTGGATGTCGTCAACGTGCTGTGCACGGTGCGGGACCGCCGAGGCGCGCTGGTCACGGATCTTGGCAAAGACGATTTCGAAATCTACGAAGACGGCAAGCTCCAGACGATCCGCTATTTCAGCCGGGAGACCGACTTGCCCCTCACCCTGGGCCTGCTGGTGGACGTCAGCCGCAGCCAGGAGCGCTTGATTGAAGCCGAACGCCACGCTGCCAGCCAGTTCCTGACCCAGGTCTTGCGCGAGCGCGATCTGGCTTTCCTGATTAGCTTCGGGCCGGACGTGCAGCTCGAGCAGGACTTCACCAGCTCCCGGCGCCTGCTCAGGGCGGCGCTGGAGAATCTGCGCGTGCGCGCCGATCCGACCGGCGTTTACCAGGGCCCGGTGCCCACCGTGGCCAAGCCCCGCGGCACGGTCTTGTTCGACGCCGTGTACCTTGCCGCCCAGGAAAAGCTGCGCGCTGAGGTGGGACGGAAGGCGTTGGTCCTCATCAGCGACGGGGTGGATATGGGCAGCCACGTCAGCCTGGCTGAAGCCATAGAAGCCGCGCATAAGGCCGACGCCATCATCTACAGCATTCACTACTTCGACCCCAGCGCTTACCGCGGCATGTGGGTCAGCGCCAGTGACCGCGACTTGAAAAAGATGTCGGAGGACACCGGCGGGCGGCTGTTCCGCGTCAGCCGCAAGAACACGCTCGAAGCCATCTTTAGCGAGATTCAGCAAGAGTTGCGCAGCCAGTACTCACTTGGTTACTCGCCTACCAATCCGGTGCGCGACGGAGGATTTCGGCGGCTGGAGGTCCGCACACGACGCAAGGACCTGACTGTTCAGGCCCGCAAGGGCTATTACGCCGAACCACCCCACCGCGAGTAACATCAAGGCGCCGTCGGCAGCGCTCCGCTAGCCGGCGCGCGCAAACGCTCAGCAGCATCCTCATCCGCATAGCAGGCCAAGATCTCGCCGAAGTAAATGCGATGGAAGTCGTCCTGCGGATAATATTCGTCTACAATCGCCTGCGCCAGCGCTCCCGGCGCCACGTCGTTGCGATGCAGCGTACGGCATTCGTAATGTATCAGGCACTGCTCGATGATGGGAGCGCGTACGCGCCGCCCCGGCGATACCGTGAGTCCGGCTTCCCGGAACTTGTCGTGATCGCGACCGGATACCTTGCCGCAGTATGCTGCGGCCAGGGCCAGCTCATACGGCGGCACGTTGACGGTGAACTCCGGAACCTGCTCGAGCCGACTGAAGCTGTAGCGCGAAGGCCGCACCAGCACTATGAACAAGGGCCGGCCCCAGATCGAACCGATGGTTCCCCAGCCGATGGTCATCACGTTAGGCTTGCCTTCGGCGTCTACTGTGACTAGCAGCAGCCCGTCCTCGCGCATGCGCTGGATGGTCTGCTTGAAGTAGTCCCCGTAATGTATTGCAACCTTGGCCATGGTGTAATCTCCGCAAGTTTCTTAGGTTACGCTGCCGGCCGCATTCAGTCAACCTGAGCGTTGCCCGGGGCGCTGCACTTGTCTCAGCGCCGGGTTTCAGGCGGCCAGAATCTCAGTCACGATGCGGCCCCGGCCGGCCGGGCTTGTCGGTGAAGGCTCGCCGCCCAAGGCCGCCAGTATGGTTCGCGCCAAGTCTTCCGGCCTCACGGGCAGCTCGCGGACTTCGGCGCCGTGCCGATCTGTGGCGCCCAGCACGCGCCCGCCGGTCAATCCGCCGCCGCCGAGCAGCGCCGACCATGCGCCCGCATAGTGATCGCGCCCGCCCTCGCCGTTGATTCGCGGCGTGCGGCCGAATTCGCCCGTCGCCACCACCAGCGTGGAAGCCAGCAGGCCACGGGCCTCCAGATCGTCGAGCAGAGTCGCCATCGCGAAATCCAGCTCGGGCAGCAGGACGCGAGCCAGCCGCTCGAAGGCTCCAGCGTGCGTATCGTAGTGAAGCGCGCGCGGCTCGATGACCACGACCGGGGCGCCGCTTTCGATCCTGCGACGAGCCTCTGCGACCGCTTCGGCCAGCGGCCCGCGGGCAGCGATGCGCACCGCGTCCGGGAAATCAAGCAGTGCGCCCGCCCGCTCGTGGTTGGTCTCGTCCGAACACATCGAACGCAAAACGGTGAGCCGATGCGCCCGCTGCGCCAGCCGCGGCAGGTGTTCCGAAAAGCGCACTCCCGGCACGCTGGTGCGGATCGCGCCGAAAGGCCCGCGAATCTCACGCGGCGCCTCCGGTTTGGGATCGAAGCTGTCCACATGGCTCAAGCCGCCGCTTAGGCGGATGATGATTGCCGAACGCGCGTGGGCTCCCGGGCGGGTCCAAGCCGCCGGTGCGAAAGCACGCATGAAAGACCTGCGGCTCAAAAGCATGACGGCCATCCTAGGCTACGAGCAATTGTACTAGATGCGGCCGCAGCCGCGCTCAAAGCCTGCCGCTAAAGGGACGATAAGCCACAGTGGATCAGCCCGGAAAGCGCATGAGGTTCGATGTGCTGATTGTAGACGATTCCGCGGCCACCCGGATCATTCTTCGGCGCGTGCTCAAGCAGGCTGACCCGGGTGTAGGGGACGTGTACGAGGCCAGCGATGGCCTGGAGGCGCTGGAGGTTCTGAAAAGGCGCAGGGTAGACCTGGTGCTGGCGGACGTCAACATGCCCAACATGGACGGCATCGAACTGCTTGCACACATCAAAGCCAGCGCCCAGTTGGAGTCGCTGCCGGTGATCATGGTTACCACTGAAGGCAGCCAGAGCAAGGTGATCCAGGCCGCGCGACTAGGGGCTGCCGGCTACATCCGCAAGCCTTTTTCGGCCGAGCAAATCAAACAGAAACTCGCCAATGTGCTGTAACCCTCCGGCAAAAGGGCACCAACGCCGATCCGCCGCCCCTGAACAATTCATCCGCTTCCGCCGATTCAATAACCGAAAGGCTGCGGCCCGAAGCGGGTGATGGAAGAGCAGGAAATCGTACGCGAGTTCTTGATCGAAAGTCGCGAGAACCTGGCGAGGCTAGACCAGGAGATGGTCGAGCTGGAGAAGCGCCCGCGGGATACCGCCCTGCTGGCCTCCGTCTTCCGCGCCATCCATACCATCAAGGGTACCTGCGGCTTCTTGGGCTTTTCGACCCTTGAGGCCGTCACACACTTGACCGAGAACATCCTGCACCAGTTGCGCGAAGGCGAGCGCCAGTTGACGCCCGAGCTGGTCACGCTGATTCTGGAAGCCGTGGACGCCGTCAAGGCCATGCTGGATCGAATCGAGCGCACGGGCGCTGAGGGCGAGCAGACCTACGAGGATCTACGCCAGCGCCTGGAGGCAGCTTGGCACGCCCCGGCCGTTGCCCCCGGCACGGCCAAGCCGGCGGAAGTTGAAGCCTCCGAAAGCACCCGCTCTGTTGCCGATTCTACCGTTAGGGTGGACCTAGAGCTGCTCGACCAGCTCATGAACTTGGTGGGGGAGCTGGTGCTGGTGCGCAACCAGATTCTGCAATTGAGCGCCCGCCAGGAGGACCCCGTCTTCAACGCCTCCTCCCAGCGGCTGAACCTGATCACCACGCAGCTTCAGGAAGGCGTCATGAAGACGCGCATGCAGCCCATCCGCACAGTCTGGAACAAGCTACCGCGGATGGTGCGCGACCTGGCAGCGGCGAGCGGCAAGCAGATCGAACTGGAAATGGAGGGCGCCGAGACCGAGCTGGATCGCTCAATCATCGAAGCCATCAAAGATCCGCTCGCTCACATGGTGCGCAACTCGTGCGATCACGGTCTGGAGACTCCCGAGGAACGCATTCGCGCAGGCAAGCCTCCGGTGGGCCGTCTTATACTGCGGGCCTACCACGAGGGCGGCCAGGTCAACATCGAGATCAGCGATGACGGCCGCGGCATTGATCCCGAACGGGTCAAGGCCAAAGCCATTCAGAAGGGTCTTATCCGGCCCGAGCAAGCCGAGCGCATGAGCGAGCGCGAGCTGGCGAACCTGCTGTTTTTGCCCGGCTTCTCCACCGCCGAGCGCGTGACGAACATTTCCGGCCGTGGCGTGGGCCTCGACGTGGTCAAGACCAACATCGAGAAGATCGGCGGCGTGGTGGACCTGACGAGCCGGGTGGGCGAAGGGACCACGGTGCGGATCAAGATCCCCCTGACGCTGGCCATCATTCCGGGGCTGGTGATCACCTCGGGCGGCGAGCGGTTCGTGATCCCGCAGGTGAGCCTGCTCGAGCTGATCCGTCTGGAGGGCGACGCAGCTCGCAAGCAGATCGAGTGGATCCACGGCACGCCGGTGTATCGCCGCCGCGGCACGCTCCTGCCCATCGCCTACCTGAACCGTGTGCTCGGTCTCAAGGACGATGCAGAGCGCGAGGCGATCAACATCGTGGTGCTCCAGGCCGAGGACCGGCAGTTCGGCCTGGTGGTGGACGCGATCAGCGACACGCAGGAGATCGTGGTCAAGCCGCTGGGCAGGCAACTGAAGGGCCTGAATTGCTATGCGGGCGCGACGATCATGGGCGACGGGCGCGTGGCGCTGATCCTGGACGTGCTCGGGATCGGCCAACTGGCGGGCGTGATCAGTGAGCGGCGGGAACAGGCGGTGACGGAGGTCGAACAGGCCGAGACGACCGTCGAGCAGCGGCAGACGTTCCTGCTGTTCCGTGCGGGATCCTTCGAGCGGCTGGGGATTCCGCTGGCGCTGGTGGCGCGGCTGGAAGAGTTCCCGCAATCGCGCATCGAGCGCGCCGGCGGGCGCTTGGTGGTGCAGTACCGCGGGCGCATCCTGCCCTTGGTGCCGTTGAGCCAGATCCTGGAGCCCGGCGGGGAGGATACGGCCAGTAGGCAAGATCCGGCGCAGGTGATCGTGTTCAGCGACGGCGAGCGCAGCGTAGGGGTGTTGGTGGATCAGATCCTGGACATCGTCGAGGAGGCGATCGAGGTGCGGCAGCAATCCGGGCGGCAAGGATTGCTGGGATCGGCACTGATCGGCGGCAAGGTGACCGACATCGTGGATCTCGCCGCGGTGCTGGGGCGGGCGGACCAGGGCTGGCTGGGCTCGGCCGGAGGGAAGCGGTCGTCTCGGAAGGTCCTGCTGGCCGATGCGTCGGCGTTCTGGCGCGGAATGGCTCGTTGCCGCCTGGAGATGGCGGGGCATCGGGTGCTGGAGGCAGGCAGCCTGGAGGAGGCGCTCGCCAGGCTCAAGCAGCACCGGGTGGACGTGGTGGCCGTGGCGCTGGATCTGCCGGGCGGCGCCGGCGAGCTGGTGGCTGTGATGCGGCGCGATCCGGCGCTGGCCGCGATCCCCGTGCTGGCCCTGGCCGCAGCTTCCAGCGCGCCCGCCGGGGAGCTGGAGCCATTCGCCGCCTGCCAGGCGAAGTTCGATCAGGACGCGGTGGCAGCTTCCATTGAGCGGCTGGCTGCGGCGGTGACGGCGAGCGAGGCCGAGGCGATCGCCGTGCGGAGTTGAAGGAGGCAGGGGCAAAGATGGCGACGGTGCTCAAGCAGGAAAGCGGTGCGGCGGGCGAGGCCGACGGCGCGCGGCAGTACGCGACGTTTTACCTGGACGGCTTGTTCTTCGGGATCGAGGTGCATCAGGTGCAGGAAATCCTGCGCTATCAGGAAATGACGCGGGTACCGCTGGCGCCTGAAATCATCGAAGGGCTCATCAACCTGCGCGGGCAGATTGTCGCTGCGATTGACATGCGAAGGCGCCTGAAGCTGCGGCCGCGGCCGGAAGGGATGCTGCCCATGAGTATTGTGGTGCGGGCGGCGGATGGCGCGCTGAGCCTTTTGGTGGACGAGATCGGCGATGTGGTGGAAGTGGACCGCGATAGCTTCGAGCGCCCGCCGGAGAATCTGGAAGGCGTGGCGCGCGAGCTGATTCGCGGCGTTTACAAGCTCGAGGATCGCCTGCTTCTGGTTCTGGATACGGCGCAAGTGCTCGAGCTTGGACGTGGTGAGGATGCCTGAGGGTAAACAGTACGGCGCCCCGCCCTGCGGGCCGGGCCTAGGAGATTTTCTGCTGACGCTGAGGAAGGTGAGCCGATGCAAGTTAGGAAACGCGTTAACAACAGGAGCACAGCCGTGCTCGAACTGCGCAAGGTGTGCGGGCCGGGTGGCGGTCAGTCGCCAGCCCGCAGTGCGATTTCGAGGCAGCGACAAGCAGAGTTGCTTGACCTACTGCCTATACCCGTAGTGGAAATGGACCGCGAGCACACCATTCTCTATCTCAACCACGCTGCTGCTCGCGCGGCTGGCCGGACGGTCGAGAATGCGCTGGGCGCCAAGTACTGGGATTTGTTCGACAACCCCGGCTGTCGTGCCGGCGCGTGTGCGGCGATGAAGGCCATAAGGACGGGCGCCGTGGCGACGGGCGAAGCCCGTCCGGTCGTGCAGGGCAAGGAACTGCCGGTGCGTGTCATCGCGGCGCCGCGCTTTGGGCTCGGCGGCCAGGTGGTGGGAGCGGTCGAACTCATCTACGACGCCTCCGAGGAAATCCGGGTCTCGAAAGAAATTCTCCGGCTGGTGGAGGCCGCTCGTAATGGGAGGCTATCGGAACGCGGCCAGGCGGATCAATTCGAGGGCAATTACCGCGAGCTGGTGAATGGAATCAACAACCTGCTCGACGCAGTAGTGGCGCCGCTGAGCGAGGCCGCCGGGGTGGTACACAGGATCGTGGTCGGTGATTTGACGGCCCGGCTCAGTGGTGAGTACCGCGGAGATTTTGCCACCTTGAAAGACAACATCAACCGGATGGCAGAGCATCTGATGAGCAGCATTGCCCAGATCGCGCGGGGGGCCGAGACCTTGGCGTCCGCGGCCGAACAGTTGAACGCGGTCAGCCAGCAGATGGCCAGCAACGCTGAGGAGACGGCCGCCCAGGTCAACGTGATCGCAGCGGCCGGCGAACAAGTGTCCAAGAACGTATCCATGGTGGCGACGGGGAGCCAGGAGATGCTGGCCTCGATCCGTGAGATCGGCAGGAATTCCAACGAAGCGGCGCAGATCGCAAGGAGGGCAGTGGCCACAGCCGAGGCGACCACCCAGACGGTAGCCAAGCTGGGCGAGTCGAGCCAGGAGATTGGCAAGGTGATCAAGGTCATCACATCCATTGCTCAGCAGACGAACCTGCTGGCCCTGAACGCGACGATCGAGGCGGCGCGGGCCGGCGAAGCGGGCAAGGGTTTTGCCGTGGTGGCCAATGAGGTAAAGGAACTGGCCAAGCAAACGGCCAAGGCGACCGAGGAAATTTCCGAGAGGATTGAAGCCATCCAGGCCGACACCAAGGGGGCAGTGAAAGCGATCGCGGAGATCAGCACGATTATCGGGCAAATCAACGAGATCTCGAATACGATTGCTTCAGGCGTCGAAGAGCAGACGGCGACGACCAGCGAAATGGGGCGGAACCTGACGGAGGCCTCAGAAGGGGTGAGCGAGATCGCGCGCAATATCAACGGCGTGGCGACCGCTGCTCAGAGCACCTCCCAAGGAGCGGCCGACGTGCAGAAGGCGGCGCGTGGGCTGAGCGAAATGGCTGCCCAGCTCCAGGCACTAGTTGAGAATTTCCGGATCTCATGAGGCTTACCGGGCGCGATCTGTGAGGGCCGTGAGCTTGCTCAACCATGGCTGGGCTCGGATCTGGCGGCGTTAAACCTCGAGCACGACAGATCCGATAAAGACAAGCGAAAGATCATGTCAAAGGCGGTGGTCGTAGACGATTCACGGGCGGTGCGGCTGATCTTGCGCCGCACCCTGGAAAAGCACGGCTATCAGGTCTACGAGGCTGGCCATGGCAAGGAGGCCCTGGGGCTACTGGAGCAGCACCCCGATGTGAACCTCATGCTGGTGGACTGGAACATGCCTGAAATGAATGGGCTCGAGCTGGTCCGCGCGGTACGGTCCAAGCCCGAGCGGGCGCGTATCGCGCTGATGATGGTCACCACGGAGACCGAGATGGAGCAGGTGGTGCGCGCGCTCGCCGCGGGAGCCAACGAGTACGTCTTGAAGCCCTTCAGCGAACAGGTGGTTACCGACAAGCTAAGGTGGCTGGGGGTGATCTCCTGACTCGTAGATCGCGGCGGCCTTGACGAACGTAGTGAGTCAACCATGCCGGTGGTGTTCAAGCGCAAGGCAATCCAGCCGGGCAGCCGGATCCGCGTGCTGGTGGCGGATGACTCAGCAGTGGTCCGCCGCCTGGTGACCCGTGTCTTGAGTGAGGATCCGGCTCTCCAGGTGGTGGGCTCGGCCGCCAATGGAGCCATTGCGCTAGCCCGCATTCCCCAACTGAACCCCGACGTGGTCACCCTAGATATCCACATGCCCGACATGGACGGGCTTCAGGCGCTGCGCCAGATTCGCAAGCAGTACCCGGACTTGTGCGTGATCATGTTCAGCACGCTCACCGAGCGCGGCGCCGCGGCGACTCTCGAGGCCTTAATGCTGGGCGCCAACGATTACGTGACCAAGTCGGCCAACGCAGGATCCCTGGAGGTCTCCATAGCCGCACTGCGCAGCGAGCTGATTCCCAAGATCAAGCAGTTTTTCATTTTGCCCGGCGAGGCGGCGCCGGCGCCACGGCGGCGGGAGATCGCCCCGCCCGCAGCGGCCGTGGTGCCTCGGGCGCCGGCAGTGCGAACCAAGCCGCGGGCTGTCGCCATTGGCGTCTCCACGGGCGGCCCCAATGCGCTTTCGGTCCTCATGCCAATGTTTCCCGCCGACTTTCCCCTGCCCATCCTGATCGTGCAGCACATGCCGCCGCTGTTCACGCGTTTTCTGGCCGAGCGATTGGCGGCGCAGAGTAAGATCCGGGTGGAGGAGGCTGCCGAGGGGGTGCTCGTGGAGCCCGGCAAGGCGCTCATCGCGCCCGGGGACTACCACATGCGGCTCGGCCGCCGCGACGGCCAAGTGTTCGTCCGGCTGGATCAAAGCCCGCCGGAAAACTCGTGCCGCCCGTCCGCGGACGTACTGTTCCGCTCAGTCGAAGAGATTTATAAAGGCGCCGTGATTTCGGTGATCCTCACGGGCATGGGACAGGATGGGTTGCGCGGGGCAGGGGTCCTGAAGGCGAGCGGGGCCTGGGTGATCGCGCAGGACGAGGCCACCAGCGTGGTCTGGGGCATGCCGGGCGCGGTGGTGCAGGCGGGTCTGGCGGATCGGGTGGTGAGTCTGGAGCAGGTTGCGCCTGAAATTCTCAGGCTGGTCTGAAAGAGGTGGCAATGATGGGCACCGGAGAAAGTAACGCTGGCAAGGGCATCACGGAAATTACGGCTGAGAACTTTGCTTACTTGCAGCAACAGATCTACCGCGAGAGCGGGATCGTGCTGGAAGCGGGCAAGCAATATCTGGTCGAGACGCGCCTGGCGCCAATCGTCCGCCGACATGGGCTGGCCTCTATCAACGACCTGTGCGCCATGATGCGGGCCACCGCCGACAAAGAGTTGCGGCGGCAAATCACCGAAGCGATGACTACCAACGAAACCCAATTTTTCCGCGAGCCGGCCCAGTACGAGCTGGTGCGCACCCGGCTGCTCCCAGAGCTCTTGCTCCAGCGGCGGTCGGCGCGGCCGCTGAACTGCTGGTCGGCGGGAACGTCCACTGGCCAGGAGGCGTACAGCCTGGCCATAGTGGCGGCGGAGATGGGACTGGGACCCCTTGACATAGAAATCTTGGGCACGGATCTGGCTGAGTCCGTGCTGGAACGTGCGCGGCTGGCGCGCTACAGCCAGCTAGAAGTGAACCGCGGCTTACCGAGCGCCTACTTGGTGAAGTATTTCACGCGCCAAGGCTTGGAATGGGTGTTAAAGGATGAGATTCGCAGCCGGGTGCGGTTCCAACGTCACGACCTCCGCGAGAGCGCGCGGCATTTGGGGCCGTTCGATCTGGTCTTCTGTCGAAACGTCCTTATCTATTTCGATGCGGAGACCAGACAACAAATCCTGCGGCAGGTGCGCGAGGCGATGTATAGCGGCGGGTATCTGTTGCTGGGCGCGGTGGAGACGCTTTCCGACTTGGAAGAAAAGTTCGCCGCCGTGCACGCGGGCCCGGTGGTTGCCTACCGAGCACGCTGAGAAGGGAGGTGCGAGGATGCCGGTGGTGGTCGAATCAGAGAGTTACGCGGCCAACGCGGCGCAAGTCGTCGAGGATGTTTTTCAAACCATGCTGGGCTTGGAGGTGGTTCCTACCCAGGTGATTTGGCCGCCTGAAGAGGACCTACTCAACGTTACTATCCATTACGCCGGCCCCTGGAAGGGCGCGCTACTTTTCGAGTGCACGCACAAGCAGGCTTTCTTGTTTACTTCGCGGCTGATGTCTATCGAGCCGCCAGAATTCGTCAACGACGACGTGCGGGATGCGGTCGGCGAGTTGGCTAATATGATCGCGGGCAACCTCAAGCCCCTGCTGCCGCCCGGCTTGTCTCTTTCGATGCCTACCCTAGTGGAGGGAACCGATTACGCGGTGCGGATCCTCGGGGGCAGCCTCGCTGAGATGCTCGCTTTCCGGTGTCCGGCCGGCCTGTTCTGGGTAACGCTGATCGAATCCCCCGATAACAGAGCCTAAGAAACCTTTTTGCGCCGACGCTTCGGGGCCCTGATCCGCCTCCGCTAAAATGGGAAATTCGGCTCTCAAAGCCAGGGAGGCGCCTTGCGATTCTTGGTTACCGGAGCAGCAGGGTTTATAGGATCTCACCTGTGCGACCGCCTGCTCGCCGAGGGGCACGAGATCATCGCGGTAGACAACCTTCTGACCGGCTCAATGGCCAACCTGGAGCACCTGGAGGGCCGCCAGGGCTTCCGCTTCATTTTGCACGACGTTTGCGAGCCGCTGGCGATCGAAGAGCCTCTGGACGGCATCTTCCACCTCGCCTCGCCCGCCAGCCCGAAAGATTATCTGGAGCACCCGATTGAAACGCTCGATGTGGGCTCCATCGGAACACGCCGCATGCTGGAGCTGGCGCGGCGGCACGGTGCCCGTTTCTTGTTGAGCTCGACCTCGGAATGCTACGGCGATCCCTTGGTCCACCCACAGCCGGAAAGCTACTGGGGCAATGTGAATCCGGTGGGGCCGCGTTCCTGCTACGACGAGGCCAAGCGCTTCGCTGAAGCACTGACCACGGCCTACCGGCGCGTCTACGGCCTGCGCACCTCGATCGCGCGGATCTTCAACACCTATGGGCCGCGCATGAAGCTGGACGACGGGCGCGTGGTGCCGACGTTTCTGGATCAGGCCCTGCGAGGCGTGCCGCTGACGGTATACGGCGACGGCAGCCAAACCAGAAGCTTCTGCTACGTTTCCGACCTGGTGGACGGGCTGTGCCGCCTCCTGCTCTCCGACGAGCCCGGGCCTGTGAACCTCGGCAATCCCGAGGAACTGCCCGTGCTCGAGTTCGCCCGCCTCATTCTCGAGCTAACCGGCTCGCCCTCCCCTATCGAGTTTCACCCTCTGCCTGAGGACGACCCCAAGCGGCGCCAACCCGACATCACTAAGGCCAGGCAGGTGCTCGGCTGGGAACCACGCGTCTCGCTGCGAGAGGGTTTGCAGCGGACCATAGCCTGGCTCCGCACATCCCGTGGCGAATGCGCTAGCTTGGTGCCATGACGGCAGCCGACTGGTTCGTTCAAGGGCTGAAGGAGCGCGGGGTGGAATGGATCGCCACGCTGTGCGGTCACGGCCTCGATCCCCTTTATGAAGCCGCGCGCCGTGCAGGCCTGCGCCTGATTGACACCCGCAACGAGCAGACGGCGAGCTACATGGCGGCGTGTGCAGGACGGCTGCGCCGGCGTCCCGGCGTGGCGGCGGTCTCCAGCGGCGTGGCCCACGTCATCGCTCTGGCCGGTGTAGCCGACGCCGGCATGGACGGGTCTCCCATGCTATTGGTGAGCGGTGCGGCGGCGGTCAAAACGCGCGGAATGGGCCACTTCCAGGATTTGGATCAGGTGGCAGCCGCAGCGCCTTTGGCCTGCTACGCGCGCCTCATAGATTGCCCGGAGCGCGTGCTGGAGATCTTGGATCAGGCTTGGCGAGCCGCTACGGAGACCCCCGGCCCGGCCCACCTGACCTTCCCTATGGATGTGCAGACCGCCGAAGTTCCTCTTGAGCGGCTGGTGCGGCCCATGCCGCGCCCGGCCCGCTGGGTCAGGGAAGGCGACCTCGGGGAAACGGCGAAAGCCCTGGCGAGCGCTGCCCGGCCGCTGGTAGTGGCTGGCAATGGCGTCTATTATGCGGGGTGGGGCGAAGCTTTGGTGGCCTTCTGCGAGCGTTTCGCGGTGCCTCTGGTGGCGCCGATCTGGGACCGGGTCTGGGCAGGTCGCCCCTCGGAAGTGTTCATGGGAGTGGTGGGCGCAGCCACGGGAGGCCCGCGCATGCTCGAAGATGCTGACTGCGTAGTGATGGCTGGAGCCGTGCCCGATTATCGGGTGGGCTACTTGCAGCCGGGTGCCATCCGCGCGGACGCCAGTGTTGTCCACTTGAATTGGGGCTGGGATGAGCTGGGGCGCATCTACGAGCAGGTGGGCGGCAGGGATCATCGAGAGTGGTTGGCTGAGGCCCGGCGGCGGCGTGATTGCTTCCGTCAAGCCGTCTGGGAGTGGGGCCGCAAGGAGGCGGCCGGGCGCACCCACGCCATTCACATCATTGAAGCCCTGCGGCAAACGATCACCGAGCAAACTCTGCTGCTGGTGGATGGGGGTAGCATCGGCCAGTGGGCCCACCATTTGCTGTCGGACCGCTATTGCGGCCAATGGCTGAGTTGCGGGCGCAGCGCCGTGGTAGGGTGGGGAATCGCAGGTGCGATGGCGGCGCGCCTTTGTTACCCAGAAGCCCCGATCCTGCTGCTTTCCGGCGATGGAGCATTCACGTTTGCGGTAGCCGAGCTGGAGTGCGCGGTGCGCCAGAAGATGCCGTTCACGGCGGTAGTTGCAGACGACCAGGGCTGGGGCATCACGCGCGTGGGCCACCTGGAAAAGTTCGGCGAACCCATCGCCAGCCAGCTCGGGCCTATCGCCTTTGATCGGCTCGCCGAAGCCCTGGGAGCGCACGGCGTTCGCATCGAGCAACCGGGCGCCATTGCGGCGGCTATTCGCGAAGCGCTGGGAGCGCCCCGCGTCACCGTGATTCACGTGCCGATCACCGGCGGTAATCCAGCCGTCACTTGAGGTGCCTCAGCCGGACAGCGGATAAACGCCGTAACGAAAGGCGGCCTCCCGCATGGCGTTGTAATTGTCCAGGGGCACGTAAGAGGTAATGGAGTTGCTGGATCCCACGCAGTAGCCGCCCCCAGGCCCCACCGTGCGGATGCGCTCGCGCACCTCGGCCTCCACTTCCGCCGGGCTGCCGCGCGTGAGGGTGTAGCCCAGATCAATGTTGCCGATGAGGCACACGCGGTGGCCGATGCGACGCTTCAGTTCCACGATGTCCATGGCTTTGGGCTCGATGGGATGCAGCGCATTGAAGCCGCAGTCCAGGATGTCGTCGAGCACGCTGGTAAGCCGCCCGTCGGAATGAAAGATGCTGGGCAGCCCGCGCTCGCGCACCATCGTGCAGCTCCAGCGATACCAGGGGAACACGTATTGCCGCAGATGCCGGGGAGAAACGATCAGAGCGTCCGAATAAGCCAGATCGTCAGGATGCGTGACAGCACCCACGACGTCGAATGCCAGCACCCGCAGCAGCACGCGGCTCTGTATCCACCAGATGCGGTCGTACATCCGGCGAATCAGCTCGGGCTGCTCGTAAAGCGCGTAGCAGAAGGTTTCCATGCCCATCAGGGTCCAGACGGCCGTAAACGTCCAGCCCATGTAGGCGATCACCTTCATACCCGGAGGCAAGTACTGGCGCACTTCTTCGAAGGCCGACAGATCCATGCGATCCGGATCCGGCCACGGGAAGCGCTCGAATTCTTCCAGGGTGGTGATGACACCCCGGCCCTCTTCGGCCCAAGTGATGGTTCGCTCCTGGGGCGAGTAAATGCTGTAAGCGGCGCGGCCCGGGCGTTGCCGAGGGGTGCCCAGCGGGCGCTCTCCGGCCGAAAGCCCAGGTCGAATGAAGCTGCGAATGCCGGCTTGCAGCGGCACGAAGTCGTAGCCCGCTTTCCACCAAAACTCGACTTCATCCCGCAGCGACTCCACCCGCCGTCCCAGGAAAGCCGCCTTGACATCGGCGTCCACACTGAACTCGACGATAGGCACATATGCAGGCTCGCCCTGAAGCAGCAAGGCGCGCCGCAGGTTTTCGAAATTCGGCTTGCGCGGCGTCTTCATTCCGACAGGCAATTTTGTCACAACCCGGCCGCCGGCAGGCGCGTCAATCGAGTTTTTCGCCTATGGCCTTGCCTTGCAAGAACAGCAACAGATAGTCCGGCCCGCCCGCTTTCGAATCGGTGCCGGACATGTTGAATCCGCCGAACGGATGCACGCCCACCATGGCGCCGGTGCACTTGCGGTTGATGTAAAGGTTGCCTACGAAGAATTCCTCGCGGGCCCGCCGAATCTTTTCGCGGTTGCTGGTGTACACGGAGCCCGTCAGCCCGTACTCGGAGTTATTAGCCAGCGCCAAGGCCTCATCAAAATTCCGCGCCTTGGTTACGGCGAGCACGGGGCCGAAAATCTCCTCCTGAAAGATACGCGCCTCGGGACCCACTTCGGCAAAAATGGTGGGCTCGAGGAAGTAGCCTGGCCCACCGGCGCGCCCGCCCCCGGTAACCAGTCGTCCTTCTTGCTTGCCGATTTCGATGTAGCCGAGGATGGAGCGCATCGCGGCCTCGTTGATCACTGGCCCCATGAAGTTCTCAGGGTCGTCCGCTGGGCCCACTTTGATCTGCTCGGTGCGCGCTTTCAAGCGTTCCAGGAATTCCTCGTACACGGCCTCATCCACTATGGCGCGCGAGCAGGCTGAGCACTTCTGGCCCTGGTAGCCGTAAGCAGAAACTAGCACGCCTTCGACGGCGCGCTCCAGGTTCGCTTCGCTATCCACGATGATGGCGTCTTTACCGCCCATCTCGGCGATGACGCGCTTGATCCATATCTGGCCAGGCTGGGGCCGCGCCGCCAGCTCATTAATGCGCAAGCCCACTTGCTTGGAGCCGGTGAAGCAGACGAAGCGAGTCTTGGGATGCTCGACCAGCAGATCGCCGATCGCGGCGCCGCTGCCCGTCACCAATGAGAAGCTGCCCGCGGGGAAGCCCGCCTCCGCCAGCACCTCGGTGAACTTGGCCGCGATAGTGGGAGTATCGCTCGAGGGTTTGATGACGACCGTATTGCCGGCAACCAAGGCAGCCGTGGTCATGCCCACCAGGATGGCCAGGGGGAAGTTCCAGGGTGCGATGATCACACCCACACCCAGGGGCAGGTAAATCAGCTCGTCCCGCTCGCCGGGAAATTGCACCGTCGGGTGCGGTCCGGCTAGCCGCAGCATCTCACGCGCGTAGTATTCGCAGAAGTCTATGGCTTCAGAAGCGTCGGCCTCGGCCTCGGGCCAGGTCTTGCCCGCTTCATAAACCAGCCAGGCGTCGAATTCCATTTTGCGGCGCCTCAGTATGGAGGCCGCTCGCAGCAACATGGCCGCGCGATCTTCAGCCGGCGTGCGCCTCCACTGGGCGAAGAAGGCATGGGCTTTTTCGATGGCCTGGCGGGCCTGCTCAGCGGTGGCGCGCTGGTGAATTCCCACTACCTCGTCTGGCGCTGAGGGGTTCAGCGAGAACAATTTCTCCGCGGACCGCGCGCGCTCGCCCCCGATTAACAACTCGTACTCGCGTCCGAATTGGGCGCGCACTTGCGCCAGGGCTTGCTGCATCGCCTGGCGCTTCTCAGGCAGGCTGAAGTTGGTGTAAGGCTCATTCTGGAAAGCAGGCAGGCTGGAGCTAGTCGGCGAGTTCATTGGTTTCCTCCCGCGGGCATCATCTCAGGCGGTGGCGCGCTTGCGGCCCCGCTCAAGCAGCTCCGTCGCCTCCCTGGCGATTTCCAGACCTTTGCGGTAAATCCGCTGACTGCGTTCCGCGATCTCGTCTCCGAGTTCGCGTCCCTTTTCAATGATCTGCTCGCCCGCCTCGACCAACGCATCGCGGGCTTGCTCGCCCTTGCGGGCCAGATACCGGCGAGTCTGCTTGCCCGATTGGGGGGCATACAGCAGGGCGATGCCCGCGCCTAAGGCAACCCCGGCCAAAAACCATAGGAACTTCTCTGCATTTCTCGACATCCAGGCTGATCCTCCTGCTCCGATTGTACAGGAGCCTGAGCTCAGCCGGCCGCCCCTTGATCCAGCTTTTGCTCGGGCTGCATTTCAGCGCCCATCAGCCCGGCCTGCTGGGCCATCAATTTTCGGAAGCGGAGCAGGGCGCGCAGGGCGCTACGACGAACAGGGGCTGCCGGATCTTTTAGCAGCTTGCTCAAGACGGGCACAAATTGGGCATCCGCCAGGTAGCCCATGGCCCAAGCAGCCGTGGCGCGGAATTCGAACCGCTTGTGAGCGGCCATTTCTTCTAAGAAGGCACTTGCACTCAGATCGCCGAGTTGGCTCAACCCCACTAATGCGTTGCCCGCCACGCGGTTGTCGGGATCGCCCAGGGCCAGCCGCATGACCTTGCCCATGCCCGGCCCCTCGACTCCCCAGACGCCTTCAATAGCGTTGGCGCGCACCCGGCGATCCTTCTCCGAGAGCGCCGTCTCGACCCAGCGGGCGCTTCTCAGACAGCGGCTGACCAGAAGGGCGGCTTTGGAACGGACTCGGTTGTTAGGATGGCGCAGCAACTGGATCAGCGTGGAAGCGGCATGCTGCCTCGTCAATCCATTCAACACCTCGAGCAGGCGCAACGCGCGGGTAGGGTTTGCGGCTTCAGGATCCGACGGCGCCTGCATCCCGCGCAACAGCCATCGCGCTAGCTCGACATCCAGCGCGGGCTCGGTGCGGCTCAGTGAGCTAGCCAATTCTCGTGCGGCGGGCAAGCTCATGGCGGCTGGGTCGGAAAGGATGCGGGGCAGGGTTTGTGAGCGAACCAGCAAGCTGCTTACAAACTGCCGGGCGGCGCTGTCTTCCCGCAGGCCGGCAAGCAGCGGAACTATGACCTTACAAAAAAGGCCGGGTTCGGCCGCTTCCAGCAGGCGCAATTGGGTGCGGGCCGTGGAGGGATCCTGCTCGAAGGTCTCCAGCAGGCTTTGCAAGTAAGTGGCCAACTCGGTGGGGCAGCCTGATTGAAGCACACGCTCACTCATGATTTGGGCAACGCCTGCTTGTTCTTATCGACCGAACCTTAGTCGGCTTCAGTTTGACGCCACAGCCTGAGCAAACGCCGCAGAGGCCCGACGGGCTCGGGGGCCTCCGGCTTCTGCACCGCAGCGCCTTCAAGGGCGGCGCGTGGGTTCTCAACCAGCAACAGGTGCGCATAGTCTGCGCCGAAACGATGGCTGACCCAGCGCCAGGCCCCGTCCAGCCGTGGCCTGCGGTCTTCCGGATCGTGCGCATCGCTGGCGATAAAATGCACCAAGCCGCGCTTGAGCAGCTCTATGGCGAACCGGCGCGCCTCGCGCCCGAACCTGCCGAACAGTGACTGGGCGGTTATTTGCAAGGTGCAACCGTTTCTCACCCATTGTTCGAGCAGCTCCAGGCGCTGTTGCAGCAGCGGGTTACGCTCGGGGTGGGTGATGACAGGCGTAAGGCCCGCTTCCTGCATGCGATCAAATATCTGGGCCATGCCCTTGGCAATGAGCAGGTCAGAGAATTCGACCAGCAAGTATCCCCGCCCGTTAATGCTGTACTTGGCGGGGTGGGCCAATGCATCCTGGATATTGTCGAAGCTGAGCTGAAAATCGCAGCCGGCGTGGATACGCGGCAGTTCGCCGGCCACTGCCCTTAACTCTTCTATCTTGGCGGCCACCAAAACGGGATCAAAAGGAAAAGCCAGGCTGGCATGCGGCGTGGCTACAATGTCCGTGGTGCCGGCCTCAACCGCCTGGCGCAGCATGGCTGCGCTCTGCTCCAGCGTACGCGGCCCGTCATCTACGCCCGGCAAGATGTGCACGTGGATATCAACGAAGCCACGCTTCACCGCGGGCGCCCCGCTTTGCTGGCCGAACGGGTCTCGCCCCCGCTCAGATAAACATCTCTTCGTCGTGGGTGGCTTCAGCCACGGTGGTTCTGGTCCCGGCTAGGGCGGCAATTGCCGCCCGGATGCCTGCGGCCAGGCCGTTGATGTGCCGGATGGGCCGGATCAGGCTGTTTTCGATCAAAGCAGTGGTCTGCTGAATGCGGCTCACCAAATCGTCCAGCACCAATTCAATGCGTTCCATCTGCACCCGGCTGCGCGCGGTTGCCTCGCTGAGGATCTCGTCCACGCGGACCAATTGCTGCTGGCTGAGTTCCAAAACACGGCTGGTCTTGGCGGACAGATCCGAGACTGAGCGGCGCAGATCTTCAAGGAGCTTCTCGGCTGCTTCCACAGCCGGCTCGGCTCGCCCAATGAAGGCCGAAACCTGCTCTTTTAAGCGCCGACTAAGGCGGTAGATGGCCACCAACACGACGGTTTGGACAATAATGCCTGCCATCGCCAGCACGATGGCGGCCACCGCCAGATAAGCAAGACTGGTTTGATCCATGCCCCATCAACCACCGGCGGCGACTAACCCCCGGCGCCCTCTTCCTTTTCCTGCGTGCGTCCGGCTACTGCCTCCCGGTAAGCCTGTTTGCCGGCTTCCACCGCTGCCGCCAGGGTCTCCCGCTGCCGGCTGATGGCTTCCTTGCCTCTTTCCACCAGCTCCTCAGCAGATTCCTTAAGCTCCTCGCCGCGGCGCCTGAGATATTCGCGGCCCTCATCGGCTTTGCTACGGATATACTGCCGAGTTTCCTGGCCCGACTTGGGAGCAAACAAAACCCCCACCGCCAGGCCGATCCCGAACCCGAAAATGAAGGCGGTGAATTTGCCGTTGTCGGCCATTTTCCTGCTGCCTCCGTCAATTTAGCGCTTGGACCCGGATTCCAGCCGCGCTCGCTGTAGCCAGGCTAGCCCCGCGGGGAGCCGCCGCCGGAACGCGACAGGAATCGTTCCCTGAATACTACCATACATCCGTGCTGGCTGCCGCGGGCCCGGACAGTGCCCGCAGGCCTTGTTGCCGGCTTTGGCGGGCTGGGCTACGCTGGTTGTGAAATGAGCCCGCACTCGCACAGCCGGCACGCGCGCGCCAGCAGGCTGAGCCGCATCGGCGTGGCCATCGAATCGGATCTGCTGGCGAAATTTGACCGGCTTATCCAGCGCCGAGGCTATAACAACCGTTCGGAAGCCTTTCGCGATCTGATCCGCGCTGAATTAGTCGAAGACAGCGCGGAATCCCCCGACAGCCAGGTGGTCGGTGTGGTGGTGCTGGTTTACGACCATCACGTCCGGCTGCTCAACGAAAAACTGGTTGACTTGCAACATGAACATTACCAGCAGATTCTCTCCAGCCTCCACGTGCACCTGGACCCCGAGCATTGCTTGGAGGTGCTGGTGCTGCGCGGCCGGCACAGCCTGGTGCGGCAGATCGCCGATCATTTGATTGCCACCAAGGGCGTCAAGCACGGCCGCCTCACCATTGCCAGTGCGGGCGTTGAGCTGTGAAGCCCCGGGCGCCGGAGCTAAGCCATGATCATCGGTTGCGGCATTGACAGCGTAGAGGTCGCCAGAATCCGCCGCTTGGCCGAGCGATTCGGCCGCCGCTTTCTCGAACGCGTCTTCACGGAGGCCGAAATGGCCTACGCGGATGCGAAGGCCAATCGTTGGGAGCGTTACGCTGCGCGCTTCGCTGCCAAGGAAGCCGGGATGAAGGCTATCGGCACCGGCTGGCGGCGGGGCATCCGCTGGCAGGATTTCGAGGTCCTCAACGCCGCCTCCGGCAAGCCGGAAATGAGGCTTCACGGCCAGGCACTGCGCATCGCCCGGAGCCTCGGCGTGCGCCGCATAAATCTTTCCCTTACGCACACGCGCGCACTCGCTTTGGCCGTGGTCATCATCGAGGGATAAAGAGCTCAGCGCGGCTCGGGAAGCGTCGTTTCGGCGGCGTTGGCGGCTTGCAGCCGTTGAGTTTCTTTCCAGGTGTAAATCATCCGGTGGATCACGGTGATGTTGGCAAGCACGGCGATGACCCACAACACCGCAGCCATGCGGTCAAACAAACCGCCTATGATCAACAGGACGATTCGCTCGGGCCTTTCCATGAAACCCACTTTGCATTTCGGGATCACGCATTCAGCCCTCGCCCGCGTGTAGCTGACCATCACGGAGCCGGTCATCACCACCGCAGTGAGCACAATATAAAAAAACCGGTTGATGGAGGCGTAATAGACCAGCAGCCCCATCAACAGCACTAGATCAGAGTAGCGATCCACCACCGAGTCAAAGAACCCGCCGAAGGCAGTGACACGGTTGGTTTCGCGTGCCACGCGCCCGTCCACCATGTCGAACAGCCCGGCCAGCATGATCACCGCCGCCGCAGCCTGAAAGCGCCCACGCGCCAGCAAGACGGCCGCGCCCGCATTGATCACCAGCCCCACAGAGGTTAGTACATTCGGGTGGACGTGAGAAAGCGCCAGTCCCTGCACCAAAGCCCGGATGATTTTGTCGGCGACCAGCCCGATGGCGCGAGTAAAGGTCATGGCGGACTCGGAGGCTCAGCCGTCGCTTTGCACAGCGTCGTGAATCGTGCGCAAGCTCAGTATCTCCAATTCGCGCCATCCGCCCGGAATTTGAATCCGCACCACATCTCCCACTTCTTTGCCCAGCAATCCTTTCCCTATCGGCGAACTGGTTGAAACCCAGCCTTTGGAGGCATCAGCCTGCTCGCTGGTGACCAGCTTGTAAGTGATTTCCTCTTCCCTGTCGCGGTCGTACACGACGACTTCCGAACCTAGTCCCACCCGGTCACGGGGAATGCGAGAGAGGTCCACCATAGAGATTTCAGCCAGCCGCTGCCGGAGTTGGGCCAGCCGGGCGCTCACATACGCTTGGCGTTCCTTGGCGGCATGATACTCGGCGTTCTCACTCAGATCGCCGTGGGCCCTGGCGCGCAAGATCTCCTTGGGCAGCTCTTTGTGCAGTTCCTGCTCCAGAGTTGCAATTTCCTCCTGCAATTTCTTCTTGATGTCTTCCATGGCAGGAAAGAAATCCTGCTGGTCATTATAAACCAGCCGAACTTGCGGCGGGCTCGCCTCTTCAGGGCGACGTGCCTGTCCGCGCCGCAAATCGCACCAGAGCCAGGCCAATCTGTCCGTTGATGTTCTCGGCCGGATGAGCGCGGTCTCCGCCCCCGAACCAAACCCGCATCCCATCGGGTTGCTCGAGCACGCTGGGGTCACAGATCACATGGGAAGCCCAGGGACGCAAGGCGTCCAACACCGGGCGGGCTGACACCCTTTGCCAATGCACCCCGTCCCGGGAACGCGCCAGGCCCAGCCGACGTCGCTCACGCCGATCGCGGCCCGTGTACAGCATCCAGTACCACCCGTGGGAGCACCACACCGCGGGCTCGCCCAGGCCGTTTTCATCAAACGTACCGGGCTCGCCCAGCTCCAGGATGGGATTGCTGCGGAGTTTGACCCAGCGAACGCCGTCATCCGAGCAAGCTATTCCCAGCCGCTGTCGCCTGGCCCGGTCCTGACCCAGGTAGAAAAGATAAAAGCGCTTGCCCAGCCGGATCACGCAAGGGTCGCCGACGCCGCGCTCGTCCCAAGCCCCGCGCGGCCCGCCGCCCAGCACCGGGGCCGGGCGCTTCCGCCAGCTTCGTCCGTCCCGCGAGGTAGCTAGCCCGATCCGCGGTGGTTGGCCTGCCTGGTACCAATAGTAGAACTCGCCAGCGACAAGCAGCGCGGAGCCGTTGGCGGCAATGTAATCGCCTTCCCAGCTTGAGGGATCCGGTTCGAGCACGACGCCTTGCTTTTGCCAGTTCATGCCGTCAGCCGAGATGGCCAGTCCCGTCCGCCAGCGACGACCGTCGTAGCCCGAATAGAAATTGTAATAGACCCCCTCCTTCACGACCACCGACGGATTCAAGGCATCCACGCCGTCCCAGTCTCCCGGGGCGCCATGCCTGAGCACCGGTTCCGGCAGCGGGTCCCACTCAAAAACGGGTTCGACCGGGGGTTGAGCCGGCTCCGGCAGGGTAAAGTCACCATATTTGCCGCAACCGCTTAACAGCAAGCTAGCCGCAATCACGACTAACTTGCGCTGCGCGCGACGATCGTGATTGTTGCTTTCAAGCCATCCAGGCAAAGCTACCCGCAGCCTTCTCTAACGACGGTAAAGGTACAAGGTGTGACTGCGGCCCTCCCCGTCGTCTTCTATGTACTCGGTCTTCTCAGGCGTCCAACCGGAAAACTCGAAATCGTGCGAAACGATGCGAGCCCCTTTCTTGAGCTGCTTTTCCAGCAGAGGGCGAACCTTATCGTTAGAGGAAGGCAGCAAATATACGGTGATTACATCGGCCGAGCTGTAATCCTGCTTCATGATGTCCCCGTGGATGATGCGCGCTCGCTTCTCCAGGCCCAGAGCTTTGATGCGGTCCATACTTTGCTTCCAGAGGTCCATCTCGAACTCGACGCCGGTGGCGTCAGCGCCGAATTTTTGCGCCGCCATAATAACTATCCGCCCGTCCCCGCTGCCCAAGTCAAACATCTTTTCGCCCGGTTTGAGTCCGGCGAGCTGCAACATTTTCTCCACAATGACTTCGGGCGTCGGGTAATAAGGAGCCAGCTTCTCGGTCTCCTGCTGGGCCGTGACGAGCAAAGGAATGAGCCATAGCCAGAATCGTCTTCGGAGCATTCTCGCTAACCTCGCATTTAGAAGTTTCGCATAATTGCCAGAGCGCCCTGGGCCAAAATCAGGGCTCCAGATAAATCCGCACGCGGTTGCTTTGCTTGCCTTCGCTTTCCAGGTACAGCTCGGCCGGGCCCCAGTTGAGGATGTCCGGGAGCTGGATTTCCACTAGGTACAAGCCGGCGTAGCCCGGGGCAAGCGTGGCGCGCGTAACCTCCACCGGCAAACGGTCCAGAAAAGCGCGCACCGGCGCCACTACCGCGGGCGGATCCTCCAGCGGGGCCGCCAGTCCGGCAGGCCAAGGCGGGCGAACCTTGCCCAGCCCCGTGGCCAGCACCTGGATTCGGCTGCCTGAGCGCGCTGGCTTCATGGCATCCAGCAGCACGCCGCTGGCGGCGTCGAGCACGAGCGGGGAACCCTCGTGGTCTACAAAGATGGACGGTGACGCGCTCTCGAGCGGCAGGCCGACACTGAACGTTTGCGTGCCGTTCCTCAGCGCCAGCAAGATACGCCCGCCTTCGATCTCGAAGGGTAGCTGAATCTGCGACTCGGTGGCCGAAGAGGCTAGCACGGGTGCGGCCAGCGATCCCACTGCGGCCTCGTCCACACGCAGACCCAGCACCCCCAACAAGGCGCCCGGCGCAACTGGGCGACTGCTGTAGTCCGCCCCGTTCACCACCTTCCACGACCAGCTCCTGTGTGGCGCCATGGCCACAAAAACGCCGTAGCCTTCCACCAGCACGTAGAGCTGGTTGCCGTCAGGATCTAGCTTGACGTCGCGCACGGGCGCGCTGGGCAGCTCGCCGGGCAGCTTGACCCAGGGCGTCGCAGGGCCCGGGGCCTCCAGAGCCGCCCGCGTGTAGAAAATGCCTTGGTCGGTTGCAAGGTAAATGGCACCACTGCTCTTGTCGGCCGTTACCCCGTGAACAAGAACTCCTTCGGGCAGGTTGGCTGTCAGGTCGTCCCAAAACAGACCGCCGTTGGTGGTGCGCAGCAAGCGTACCTGCCCGCTGGCCTCCAGAGATGCCAGAGCCAACCGCGGATCGCCGGTATCCACCCAAATGCTTCCAATTGGCCCGCGTACCTCGAGCCGGGGCGGCAAGCGCCAGCTTTGGCCACGGTCGGGCGAGACCCAGATGCGCCCGTCCGCAGCCCCGGCGTAAAGGAAATCCCCGGAGGCAGAAACAGCCGTAATCTGGCCCCCCAGCAGCGAAGAGAGATCTCGCCGCAGCCGCAGCTCTTGCTCGAAACCGGCATCGCGGACCGGACGCCAGGCCTGCCGTTCACCCGGAGCCCATTCGGCTGCACCTACCCCGTCCAGCTCAACTCGGATACCGTGGTAGCCGACGGGAACTGCTAGGATCCGCCTGGCGGGAAGATTCGGCAAGCCCACATTCAGCCCAGTCCAGGAGAGGCCTCCGTCGAGCGAACGCCACACGCCAAAATCGTTTGCCACGGCGATTACGTCCGGATCCCGCGGCGAAACCGTCAGATCGCGGACTCCATCGCCGATAATCGAACGACCCCGATAGCGCGTCAGGTTTACCCATGTCCGGCCGCCGTCGTCGGACCGATATACGTCAGCGCCCAGGGCGTAGCGGCGCAACGGATCGAGCGGGTGGGGGAAAACGCGCGCGAGCCAAGGCGAGTCGGGTGAGAACGCCTGCAAAGCGGGCGGCTCAGACTCTTGAGCAGGCTCCCAGCGCTCGCCATCGCGAATTTGGAAGATCCGGCCCCGTGCCGTCCGCACCAGCAAACGTTCGCCATCAGCCGCAAACCAGACTCTTTCAACGGGCCCGGAAGCCGCCGAGGCCAATTCAAGATCAACCAGGGGCACGCCGATGGGGCGCCAGTCTGGGCGGACCGGTGGCGGTGTTTGGGCGGCCGCAGCCAACACCACCAGGGCAAGCAAGCTCGGCAGCCGCTGCGATGTGACGTCAGGACACATTCGCTGAGTCTATTTTATCCTGCTGTTGCACTCCCAAGCTTCTCTATCGGCTTGGGCTATGAATAAAATTCGTCTGGCCGTGATCTTGCAAAGCAATTTTGGTGTAAACTTGGGTGTTGAGCAAGTTGCCTTTCGCAGACCATAGAGGACTGCGGGGGAGAGGGCAATGCCCGTGAAGCGGAACAACCTGAGCGCGGCTTGGCTGCTGGCGGTCGTGGCCACTAACGTGTGCCTGGCCCAAGCCTTGCCTGAACTGCCAGCGCCGCCCTCCCGGCAGCCTCCTGGGGATTTGCGAGGTACGCCCCATCCCGCCGCTGCAACAGTAATAGCTCTCACCGGCCAGGTGTCCGTGCTGCGAGACTCGGTGCCTTGGGCCCTGGAGGTGGGCGACCAGGTGATGCCCAAGCAGGTCATCATTACCGGCCCGGATGGGTTTGCACGCTTCCAGCTTGCTGATGGCAGCACATTCGAGGTCTACCCCAACTCCCGGGCGACATTCCGGAACAACCCCGGCGACTGGAGACATTTGGTCGAGGTTTGGCTGGGACGCCTGAAATTCCGCATCCAGCGGCTCAACGGCCAGCCTAATCCCAATCGCGTGGACACGCCCACCGCGGTGATTTCGGTTCGGGGCACGGTATTCGACGTGGAAGTGGAACAGCCGGACGACACCACGCTGGTGGTGGTGGACGAAGGACAGGTGGCCGTTCAGCACAAGCTGTTGCCGCGTGGCGAGCCCCGCTTGCTGAAAGCGGGCGAGTGGATACGCGTTTTCAAGGGCCAGCCGTTAGCCCAGGCCTCCGTGGACAAGGGGTCCTTGTTGCGATCCGCTCTGCGGGCGATGAGCGACGCGCTGCTGACCATCATCTACCAGTCACCCGATCCGGGCTCCAGGGGACCTGTGCCGCCCGTGGGCGGGGGTCCTCCGGGTGGTGGACTCCCCGGAGACAGAGGCCCCCAGACACCTCCGCCGCCACCGCCTCCCGACGAAGGGCCGCCCCCGCCGCCCTAGGAGCGCAGGGCCATTCCTTGCTCTGGGGACCTGGGCGAGATGGCGTCTGCGCACTTACTGCCGTGTCAAACTGGAAGGCAGGATGAGACTTCACGCCCCTATCAAGGTGGGCTTGGCCGCCGCGATGTTCTTGGGCGCTTGTCTGCGGCCGGCTTTTGCGCAGACTGCTGGATTGGCGCCGGAATGGGAAGTCCGCAAGCAGGTTGACGCGCTGGCCGCCGCGCTCGAGCGCGTCAAGCCCGTTCTCGAGCAAGCGCGGCCGCAGGACTGGATCAGCCAGGGTGCTCCTAAGGCCTACCTGGCCCAGGCTAAGACGATACAAACCGAACTCGGCTACCTGGAGCGGTCACTCCAAATCCTCAGCGACCGGCCGGATCGGCTGACCGCAGCCCTGGATGCCTACTTTCGCTTGGACCGCCTCCAGGCGCTGCTAGGCTCTTTAGAGGATGGTATTCGCCGTTATCAAAATCCCGCTCTGGCTGACTTGCTTCAGTCGGTCTTCGGGGAGACCGCCCATCATCATCAGAGCTTGCGGCAATACTTGTTGGAGCTGGCCGAGAACAAGGAACACGAGCTCGAAGTGGCCACACAGGAAGCACAGCGTTGCCGGGACTGGCTGATCCGCCAGGCTCCCAAGACCCACCCACCGGCCCGCCAGACGCCGGGGCCCGCTGGAGTACAGCCATGACACAGGCTTTTCAGTTCCATTGCAGCATTTGCGGGGAGCCTTCGACCAGGATTTGTGTGTATTGCACCAAGGATGCGTGCGATAACCACCTGTGCCCTCACTGCAAGCGATGCAGCGACTGCTGCGAATGCCAGGTGAACATCGAGGCGGAAGGCGCACAGCCGGCCGTGGCTCAATAAAGCGGCGGCTCCCCGGGCGGCCGCGTCTTCCAGCGCCGGTGAATCCACAGCCATTGCTCGGGGAACTGGCGGATGACTGACTCCAGCAAAGCATGCAGGTTTTGCGTGTCGCGGTGCAGGTCGCCCGTAATCTCTAGCGGAGGGTAAAAGCGAAGCACATAACGGTGCTCATCTTCCATCCACAAGGCGAAACCCGGGATGACCGCTGCTCCGCTGCGGGCGGCCAGGCGCGCAAAGGCGGCGCCGGCGCAGGCTTTAATGCCGAAAAAATCCACAAAGACGCCTTCCTCCAGGCTGGCATTCTGGTCAATGAGAACGCCGACGGCGCGATTGGCGCGCAGCGCTTTCAAGATGGCCCGCGCGGCGTTTCTTTTCTGGATGACGCGGTTGCCGCATAAAGTGCGCCGCCGCTCTACCAGGCGGTCAATAAGGGGGTTATCCAGAGGCCGGACCACGACGTCCATGGGGGCCGTCATGAGGGCGTGGGCGTAAGCGCTGAGCTCCCAATTGCCCAGGTGGGCGGCGGCGAAAAGCACGCCGCGGCCACGCGCCAGGGCCTGCTGAAAGTGTTCGAGGCCATCGTAACGTATCCATTCAGAAATGTTCCTGCTGTCAAGGCGGGGCAGGCGCGCAAAGCTGACCAGCAGTCGGGCCAGGGAAACAAAAACCCCTTCCACGATGCGCCGGCGCTCCGCGGCTGAAAGCTCGGGCAAGGCCAGCTCCAGATTGCGCAGGGCGGTTCGACGCAGGCGGGGCACCAGAGCGGCCAGCGCTTTTACGTAAAGGCCAGCAAGACACTCCGCCGTGCGCCGCGGCGTCCAAGCCAGCGAAGCCAAAACCAAGCGCGCCGCCAGATACTCAGCCCAGTTGCGCAACCAGGAGCGGGGCCTCACCCCACTGACCGCAATCCCTTCAGGCGTAGCTGGCCGTCGCACCCAGGTTTTTCTCGGCTCGCTCGCGCGTGATACGCTCCAGGTAACCGGAGGCGCGGAAGGCAGCCAGGGGGTCTTCCGGCAGGCCCCGGGCGCGGCGCCATTCCCGCAGATAAGGGCGCACGTCGGTGGCGAAGGCTGCTTTCAGACACTCCTCCGCGTCAACCAACTCGCAGCGCTCCTGATGCGCGGCGAGCTTGCCGTGATCCACCAAAGCTGCCTTGGCGTAAAGTTCTTGCGCGGCCACCGCGGTCTGGATCATTTCCTCGATCTTGCCTTTAAGGTTGTGGCTCTGATCCACCATGTAAGCAACGTCGGCGCGGCTCCCGGTCTGGAACTGGTAATAAAGAATCTCGTGGAAGATGCGGAAGACCTGATAGGGGTCTATCGAGGCCAGCGTTAGATCATCGTCGGCGTAACGGCGATCGTTGAAATGGAAGCCTCCCAGCATGTCTTCATCGAGCAACCAGGCTACGATCTGCTCAATGTTTTGCGCCTGGTAATGATGCCCCGTGTCCACCAGCACCTTGGCTTTGGGGCCCGCGGCCCGCGCCATCAGCAAGGCCATACCCCAGTCGGCGATGTCGGTGTGATAAAAGGCTGGCTCGAAGGGCTTGTACTCGACCAGCAGCCGCTGATCCTCGCCCAGCCGCTCGTGCGCAGCGCGCAAGCCTTCCACAAACCAGCGCTTGCGCTGGCGGATGTTTGCCGTGCCGGGAAAGTTCGAGCCGTCGGCAAACCACAGCGAGATGTCGCGGCTGCCCGTAATCTGGGCGATCTCGATGGAATCCAGAATGTGGTTCAAGGCTGCTTGCCTTATGGCAGGATCGGGGTTACCCAGCGAGCCGTACTTGTAAATCTGGTCCTGGAAGACATTGGGATTGATGGCGCCGATGCGCACGCCGTATTTTTCGGCCAGCTCCAGCGTGGCGGGCACGCTGGCCTTGCCTTGGGGAAAATCCCAGAGCACGTGGACCGCCACGGTGGGGCAGCACCCGGTGTATTGGTGAACCTGCCCGGCGTCAGCCAGCTTTTCCTCGATGGTGGTGGCTGCGGCCGGCTGGATGAACTTGCCAAAGCGGGTTCCGGTGTTGGCGAAACCCCAGGAAGGCAATTCGATGCGAAACGAGTTCAGGGCCTCAAAGACGACTTGCTCAGCTCGTGCGGGCATGTCATTTAGGCTAGCACGCGCACAAGCCGGCGCGGCGCTATGTACGAGTCCTCAGGGGAAGGCTACGGCTGAAGCCAGGGCGGTTTGGACTGCGCGCGGCGCGGCGCGTGCTTCATCAAGAGGCTGCGCGCGGAAACTCGACGGCGGCAGGGCCCCCAGAGGCCGAGCCCCGCGTCAGCGGACGCATCCCCACCACGCGCACTGACTCGCTCAAATTGCGCCCACTACGCGGATCATGAATCAGCAAACGGAAATTCACATCACTGGAGGAAGGAGTATAAAAAATGCTCCCTGCACGCAGGTGAGGCCCGTCCATCTCCAGATCACGCTGAAGGTTCCCGTCGGTAATCGTAAGCAGGCCGCGCTGTGCCGCTTCAACAACGGGCAACGTGCGATCCCACTTAAGCAGCAACTGCCCGCCGGCTGCCTCCACCTGAAGCGCCAGCCGGGGCCGATCCTTTTCTGCCTGGGCGGTCCCCTTCACCAGACGCCAGCCGAGTGTGCCGCTTAAAGCTACCAGCAGGCAAGTGATCACCGCCGACCAGGCCCGCCGCCGTGTTATGCGGCCGGTGAATCTGACCCTCGCCGCCGGCTTGCGCCTCGGCCCGAGCTCCGCGCCGCCCGAATGCAGTTTTCGCCCGGCCGCCGGCTGCGTAACGCCACACGAAGCACCAGGCGCGCCGGCTGGCTGGCTGCGCCGCGCATGCTGCTGAAGGGCTTCGTTGACCAGCGCCCGAAGCGTTTCCGGATCCGGTCTGTCCTCCTGCTGTCGCTCGGCAGACGCGTCAACCTTTCCAGAGGATTCCCCCGAAGGCCGCCAAGGACTCCCTTCGCCGGCTAACACGCCCTGGGCGGACTTGGCGTTGGTCGGCGGCGTTTGCCCGATGGGGGTGCGCGGCAGGGCAACGGGCACACCGCCCTGAGACAACGCGCCATCCTGCCGCCAGTAAAACAGCTCAGCCACCGCAGCCCCTCCCGGCGCCGGCTTTATTAGCAAAAAGACGTTGGTGCGCGCGGCGAAATATCGGCCGATCACATCTAGATCATGGCTGTCCAGCTCAAGGCGCTTGCGCGCATTACTCCGGAAATAGCCGACCACCACTAGGCTTCCCCCGCCCCCCGCGTTGCGGCGGGCCAGGGCTGCTTCCAGCCGCTGCCGGTCTTGATCCCCGAGCCAATACAACGGGCCCCGCTCATAGCCGCACGGCACCGGCTCATAATCCTCAATAATTACTTTCCCCGCTCCTTCGACTCGACCGAGCAGCAGGCCGCCCATTTCTGAACCGCGGCTATTCAGGCTGCGAAAAGTCTGATTTACTTCTTGTTCCAGCCGTTCCAGCGCAGCGAAACTAATGTTAACGCCGAATCCTGTATCCGGCACCTGGACCGAGTAATATTTGTCCCCGGCGCCCTGAGTATCGCTCTTGATTGGATGACGGTCCATCATTCGCTACCCTGATTTTACAACGCGACGGTGAAATCAGGCTGGCAAAAAGTGTCTTAAGCGCCGCGGATTGGGTTACAGTACCATGGTCATAAGCCGAGGGCGAGCATCAAAAACTCAGCCGCAAAGCGAACTGCAAGCTCCGGGGATCGGTGGCAGAGGTGATCTGGCCAAAGTTGGCGCTACCCAGAGTCGTACCTACGCCGAACCAGGACAGATGGTTGGGCGCGTCGTAAAACTCGGCCCTGAACTGCGCCAGTACCTTTTCGCCCAGGCTGAAGTTCTTGTGCAGCGAGACGTCCCAGTTGTTGGTGCCTGGCCCGCTGAGCACGTTGCGGCCCAGGTTGCCGAAGGTCCCCGCCGCCGGGACGGCAAAAGCGGCGGTGTTGAACCACTGTAGCTGGCGCCTGGCGCCTTGTTTCCAGTCGCCTACGACGTCGGGTCGCTGCCCGGTCTGGCCGATGCCCGCCTGATCGCCGCTAATGCCTAAGTTTATGGGCAAGCCCGTCTGCAACATGGTTACACCGGAAAGCTGCCAGCCACCCAAAGCCCTTCGGTACCACTGCCCACCCGCTCTCCAGAAGGGCAGCGGGTAAACGTAGCTAAGCACGAAAATATGCCGGCGGTCGTAAGCCAGGCGGCCCCGATCACCCTTGAAATTGTAGCTGTCCATGGGCAGCTCGCTGTAAGTGCTGGCATCGGTAATGGCATGGGACCAGGTGTAGGCGATATTTACCGTGCCGCCCCCTCTTACCTGGCGTCTGGCCTGGACCTGCAATGAGTTGTAAATGCTGTTCGAACCGGTCACATATTCCTGAATGTTGGCATAGCCCGGATAAGGGCGCAAAGCGTTAGTGTTTACCCCGCGATTCTTTTGCAGAGTGCCGACAGGAAGCTGGTTGATGTTGATGGTACGGGAGAGGTTAGCCGCGCTGGAACCCACATAGGCCACATCCAGCGTGGTGTCGGCGGCCAGCTTGTGTTGGATGCCGAGACTCCAGTTCAGCACTCGCGGTACTTTCATATCAAGGAAGTGGGAGTTGGTGATGCTGGGCGGGCTGAGATACGTGGTGCCAGCCCTAGGATTTTCCACGCTCCCGTCGAACAGGGTGGATTGGGAAATGAACGGCGGGTTGTTGATTGCGCTGAAAATGAAGTTGCCCTCGATGCGTTCGTAAAAAACGCCGAAGCCGCCGCGGAGCGCGGTCTTCTGCCGGCCGGTCAGGTCGTAAGCGAAACCCAGCCGCGGCCCCCAGGTTCCCCAATAGGTGTACGCGAGCGCCTTGGGTATGCCCCGGAACAAAGCCCTTACGGCCGGATCGTTGGCTTGGGGAATCCGGGCCTTGGCTGCTGGTGGGAAGTCCGTGCCGCCCAGCACCAGGCCATTGTAAGGGTCGTAATTGCCTGGCAGAATCAGCCCGTTCGATGGATTGATAGCGGGCGCTTTCTTGAGCTCATAATACTGTGGCAAGAACAGGACTGCATTCTGGAGCACCGAATACTGGGGCTGCATGTACTGGTACCGGAACCCCAGATTGAGCGTCACACGGCCACTGGCCTTCCAATCATCCTGGACGTAACCCTCGATCTGGGTAAACCGGTACCAGCCCTCACGGTTGGTGTCGGCCTCCGTGTACTGATAGAAATGCCCAATCAAAGCATCGGCCAGCGCGTTGCCTGTAGAGTTGGAGTGCCCCGGCGCAAAGCTGAGCGTGCCGTTGACAGGCGGCCAGTTGTCCTGGTTCTTTCGGCTGCGCATGGCCAAAAGACCAGCCTTCAGATTGTGGTTTCCGACCAGGCGGGAGAAGTCTTCTTTCCAGTTGAAAAGCCGGTTGAAGTTGTTCCAGTTTACATTAGAGGCGCTCAGCGTGTTGTAGCCGGAGATGGCGACGGTCGGAATGCACTCGTTGCGGCCGTAAATCATGGGCAGATCAATGCCCTGCCCTTTGCGCGTGTAGTCGGTTATGAATATCGGGTTGGGCAAGAAGTTGATCTGCCTGATTACGTTTCCGCTGAATGAAAACTGGAAAGAGTTCACCGTCGTGGGATTGATAATAAAGGTCCACTGAGCCTTTGAGTTAGTGCCGGGAATGTTGCGATCGTAAGTGACCAGAGTGGTGAGATTTTGCAAGGAAGTATAGTAATCACGCAGATAATGTATGGATAGCTGGTGGCGGCTGTTGACAATGTAGTCACCCTTGAAAATGTACTCGTTGGTGTTGAGGGGTTGAGTGGTGGGGAATACCAGGTTGCCGCCGGAGCCGGTGAAGTTGGGCGGCGGGTAGTTCTGTATGAGCCGCACCATGTTCTTGTTGAGGCGGCTGCGGGGAATGATGCCGCCCGCAAAAACCTGGCCCAGAGCGGGATCCTTGGGCCACTGGGAGACCGGCCGAGCAGAGAAGTCGCCGCTGCGCGTGGCCATGTCCGGGACCACCCAGGTGTTAATGGCGCCCTGGCGCAGCCGCTTGAACTCCATGCCGGCGAAAAAGAAAAACTTGTTTCTGTCCGTGTTGAATTTGCCCGGAATGAAGAGGGGCCCGCCCAGATTCCAGCCAAAATTGTTGAAACGCAGCTTTTGCTTGCTCAGTGCGTTGAAAGCCCGGGCATCGAAGGCATCGTTGCGCACGTACTCGTAGGCAGCGCCGTGGAAATCCTTGGTGCCGCTCTTGAGCGCCAGATTGATGACGGCCCCCGCGTTCTGGCCGTATTCAGCACTGTAATTGGCGGTGAGGACTTTAAACTCGGCGATGGCGTCCGGGTTGATGTTGACGAAATTATTGCCCCCGCCCCCGTTGTCCTTGTTGTCCACCCCGTCAATGTTCCAGGAGAAGGTATCGTTGCGCGAGCCGTTGGCGGACTGGCCGCTCATGTTGGAACCATAGCCGCCGAACAGGCTCCGGAACGGGCTGGCGTAGGTGGTAGATACGCCTGGTATCAAGGCTAGTAACTGGGCGAAATTGCGCCCGTTCAACTGAAGCTGGGTGGCCTGCTGGCCGGTGATCAGACGCCCGAGATCGCCGCTGCTGGTTTCAATCTGAGCCACGTCGGCGGTGACCGTCACCGATTCGCTCACCGCACCGACTTCCAGGTTGATGTCCACGTTTACTCTCGAGTTCACGCTCACCATGACGCCTTTCTGCGTGAACTTCTTGAAGCCCGGCGCCTCCGCGGTGATCTCGTATTCCCCGATGGGAATGTTGGCAATGAGGTAGTAGCCGCTCTCGTTGACCTGTGTGGTCCGGACTTGTTCGGTAGCCACGTGCCGGGCCGAGACCTTGGCCGTGGTAACCAACGCCCCAGTGGCGTCTTTCACCAAGCCCGAGATTTGCTGGGTGGTGGATTGGGCTCCAAGTAGCCCGGCTGAGCAACCCCACAAGATGCAATAGCGCACGAACTGCCGACTCCACATGGTTACCTCCCTGTTGCGCCCAAGGCCGGCGCGCGGAGGTAGTATACCACAAGGGCCGGCGTGGCTTCGCCTCACTTCAGCCCAAGCGGATGAACCAGCGGATAAACTGCGCTACCTCTGTAAAGCCCTCGGAGCGGTACAAGCGGTTGCCCGCTTCGTTGTCCGCCAGGCACTCCAAGTGAACGTGCTCGCAGCCCTGTTGTTTCAGGTAGGCTAGCATGGCCCGCAGAGTCTGCCGGCCGTAGCCGCGGCCTTGGAACTGTGGGTCCACGGCGAGCAGGTCGATGTAGCCCAGGCGGTACTCGGCATCAACGCTGGCGCTGGCCATGGAGACGAGCTGCTCCTGTATCTGGCCTACCAGCACGTGCTGTTTGGCGAAAACCTCCGCCAGCCGGCGCCGCCAGCGCTCGCGCCAATCCTTGCCGTTCAGAGGGCCGAACAATTGGTCTACCCGCCGCGCCCAGGTAATGGGCTCAAAGCCCGCTATAACCATTTCCTGCAATCGCGGATAATCCTCGGGCCTGGCCGCTCGGAAGTTCAGCACCATGGCGATGAGAAGCCGATCTTAGCACAGGTTTCGCGGGCGCGCGCAGCCGTGCCTGCTTAGAGCACGTCGGCAAAACCGCGCTTGAGATGACGAAAAAAAAGCCCGCCCAGCACAAAGGCCAGGCCGCTGGCCGCCGCCAGGGCGGCCAGCTCGCGCAGGTTGACGGGCAGATCAGTGAGCAGGCGTTCGCGGTAAGCCTCCACGAAATGGGTCATGGGATTGAGACGGATCAACCAAAGCAAATGCGCTGGGATCTGTTCCTTGGTGATGAAAATGGGCGTCAACCAGAACCAGCCCGTGAGCACCACCATCAGTACGTGTGCGGTGTCTCGCACGTAGACATTGAGGCTGGAGACGATCCAACCCAGCCCCACAGCAAACAGCCCGAGCAGTAGCATGTAAACCGGCAAAAGCAAAATCATCGGGCCGAAATGCCGGCCCCAGATGGCGATGGCGGCCACCGCCAGCGCCAGCGCCATCAGGTGGTTGATCAGTGAAGACAGAAATATGGATAGCGGCGCCAGCTCGGCGGGAAAGAGCGTCTTGGTGATGAGGTTGCGATGCTCCAGCAAACAGCCCGCCGAGCGCTGGACGGTGTCCTGGAACAGCAGCCAGGGCAAAAAGCCCGCGAACAGAAAAAGGGTGTAGTTTTCGGTAATCTGGCTGGGAGGCAGGCGCACCCTCAAACAAGTCTGGAAAACAAAGGTCCAGCTCGCCAGCAATACCAGAGGATGAATCACTCCCCACAGCCAGCCGGCCGCCGAGCCCACGAACCGCTGCTCGAAGTCGCGCCGTACGAGCTGGAATAACAAGTTGTGCCGCTCGAGCAGATTGCGCAAGAAAAGTTCGCCCGGCAAGCGCCGCATCAACCTGTATTGTAGACATCCTCGGTCACGCCTCGGTGTGAGGAAAGCATGGCTCACCGAGCGGCTGCCAGACTGTGAGATAATCGGTCCAACTGGGATGTTCCGCACCCTAAAGGAGCAGATAGAGACTGTTTTTCGCCAGGACCCGGCAGCGCGCAGCGTATTGGAGATCTTGCTCTGCTATCCGGGTTTCCACGCCATCCTGCTTCACCGACTGGCGCACAAGCTGTGGTGCTGGGGTGTGCCCTTGCTGCCCCGCTTGATTTCGCAGTTCAGCCGAGCCCTCACAGGCATTGAGATCCACCCCGGAGCGCGGATCGGGCGCCGCTTCTTTATTGATCACGGCATGGGCGTGGTGATCGGGGAGACCACGGAAATCGGCGACGACGTGCTGCTTTATCAGGGCGTGACGCTGGGTGGCACGGGCAAAGAAAAAGGCAAGCGACACCCCACCATCGGAAATCGTGTGGTGATCGGGGCAGGGGCCAAGGTGCTGGGCAACATCCGCATAGGCAACAACGTCAAGATCGGCGCCGGCTCGGTGGTCATACATTCAGTGCCCGACTACTCCACGGTGGTAGGGATCCCGGGCCGGGTCGTGCGCATTGCGGGCGTCTCCGTCAACGACGAGCTGGAGCACGGCAAGCTGCCCGATCCCGAAGGCCAGGCCATTGAGGATCTCTCACGCCGCCTCGAGCAGCTCGAAGCGCAGGTTCAGGCCCTGCTACAGCAAATGTCTGCGGCGCAAGTCCAGCCCCAGGCAAACAAGGCCGAGCTCGACTGAGCCTGCGAGTCCCTCCCCGCGGACGCCCGTGTTGCTCAGGCCCGTGGTCCTCACGCGTTCTTTGCCTTGCCAGGCTGAGCCCACAATGGCCGACGGACTGAGCCAGTAGCCCGATTCACCGCCGCCGCACCAGGGCCACCCAATCGCGGCCAGGATCGCTCGGCGGCGAGCCGATCGAGCGCACGCCAGGCCCACTCAGGCGCGTTACGCTGCCGGCAAGCAGGGGACCCCCGCTGCGCGGATTGTACCAGCTAACTTCGTACTCGCCCGCCGGCAGTTCTATCGTCGCGCTACCACCGCGAGGCAACTGTACGGCGTAAATCTGGCCTGGCTTAACCAGGGCTCGGGCGCCGGGGAGTGAAACGGGCTCCATCTCCCAAAACGGCAGGTAGCGGTGAAAAAACTCCAGCGCATAGCGTGTCTGGTCCCACATCCGCTCGCGCGTGCGCCAGTCCTCACAGGTCAAGTCATTGTGCGGATACTGATAACCGAAATACCATTCCACGCCCGCGCCCCCGCCCATCAGGTTGCCCCAAAGCGCTTCCACACGCGGCGTATCGTGATTGGGATCCACCTCGTCCGGCGCTACGCCCACTTGAGCGGGCGGTTGCTCGTCACCGAAGATCACCCATGGGCGGCCGGCCCGTGCCGAGCGCTCACGCAGCGCCATCGCATCGCGATAGTAGTTTTCCATGCGCCCCTGGATGGAGGTGGCTTCAAAATGAGGGTCGCCGAGTAGGCCGTTGTAAAAATCCGGGGCCTTGTTGTTGTGCGTGTGGACGGTAATGGGGTGCTGGTAAGGATCCAGAGCGCGAATGTAAGCGGCGATTCGCTTGCGGTCGGCATCCGAAGCGTTGTTTTCCTCGCCCAAATTCCACATCACGGCCAGATGGTGGGCGAAGCGCGCAACAAGCTCGCGATAATATAGCCGGCGTATGGGATTCAGCCCAGGACTGCCGCCCAGCTTGCGGTCGTTCTCGGTCTCCTGCGTCACCACGTGTAGTTGGATGCCCAGCCTGTCCATGTGTGAGAAAACGATTTCCCACTGCTCGAGCTTGCTCACGTCGTAACGATCACGCACCTGGGGACTGGTCCACATCCAGACGTCTTTGCCGTCGCCGCCGTCTATGTTGTAAGTGAGGAAGTAAACGCTGTTGACTCCTTTGGAACTGAGGTAATTCAGGGCGCCGATAATGTTGCGACCCCGGCTTTTCTTCCACACCGGATCGCCCGCTCGCCAGTCGCGCTCGTGCGGCTGGTAGCGGTGCAGGAACGGCTTGCCCGCCGAAGAGCCTTCGTTGGGTGCGGGATCGGTATCGAAAGTGTCGTCGAACTCGAAATAGGCCAGAAAATTCTCCGGGCTGTCAGCACCTCCCTTCAGGAAGCGCTCGCCGGTGCCCGCGTGCCGCAAGTAGTGCTCACCCACGTATCGCAATGCCCCCTTGGCCCTAAAATCGGGCGGCCGCTTGTCGCTTGCACGGATGCGGAAACTGCCCGCAGCGCCATCCGGGGGAACAGGCTGGCCGGCTTCCGGGTCCAGGCTGAGGGCCACGTCGTGGCCGGTGCGGAAGGAGACCCTGAAGCGCCACAGGCCGACTCGGTCCGGCGCAAAATGCACGCGCCACTTGTTGCCGGCCCGGGCCGAGGTTTCCGCCGCGTTGCCGTCCGCAGCAAAGAATCCAGGCACACGGTAACTCTGTCCGCTCTCGTGAGTGAAGACCACCGTCAGCCTGTAATCGCGGAACGGGTTAGGAGTGGCGTCTTCCGAGCTCGCGGGGCCGTCCAACGTCAGGCTGATGCGATGCCAGAGCTTCAACTCGCCCGAAATTCTTACCGCTCCCGAAGCGCCGGACGCGAACAGTAGCACCACAACCAGCCAGCCTTTACGCATAGAAGCCAAACTAGCAAACTCAGGCGGGCTAAATCCAGCGCGGGTTGGTTGCGGGGGGTGGATTTGAACCACCGACCTTCGGGTTATGAGCCCGACGAGCTACCAGGCTGCTCCACCCCGCACTTCTATCCTAGCGCGAGCGCCCGCCAGCGTCAAGGGCACCCTTGTCTGGCGATTTCCTGCCGAGGTACCTAAAACGGCAGCCATCACAAAGGGAACGCCCTCAAAGACCGGAGCGCCCGGCCCTGTCAGCCCCAAACCCGGCTCTGTCCCCACAGCGGCTTCGTCATCTGTGCGTTCAAGATCCGAAGCTCCGCTTCGAGGCGGCCGCAGACGTCCGGCTTGGCCGCCGCTAGATCTTTAGTCTCGCCAGGATCCTCAGCCAGGTCAAAAAGGCAAAACGGCGGATCCTCCCTGCCCGGTTCACGCTGGCGGACAATTTTCCAATCTCCTTTGCGCAGGGCCACATTCATGCCGTAACGCCAGAAAAGAGACGTTCGGGCCAGCTTTTCGCTCGAGCCGGTTAGCAGAGGCAGCAGATTGACCCCATCCAGAGGCTTCGCAGGCAGTTTTGCTCCTGCTGCGGCTGCCACCGTGGGCAAGACATCAATGGCGCACACCGGTTGCTCGATCACACGGCCCGCAGGAACCGTGCCCGGCCACTGCACCAGGAAGGGCACCCGAATGCCGCCTTCCCACAACTGTCCCTTGCCTCCTCGCAGCGGCTTGTTGGAGCTGGTCAACTCCACCGTCGGCCCGCCGTTGTCGCTGAGGAAGATTACCAGCGTGTCCTTGTCCAAGCTGTGTTTTTGCAAACGATCGAGCAATGCCCCCACGCCTGCATCCATCGCTGCCAGCATGGCGGCGAACACACGCCGCTGCTCGTCCTGAATGCAGTCCTGAAAGCGACGCACGTCGCTCACTTTGGCCTGCATCGGGCTGTGCACCGCGTTGTAGGCCAAGTAAAGGAAGAACGGGTGGTCCTTATGGCGGTCAATGAAAGCAACCGCTTCGCGCGTGAAAGCGTCGGTCAAGTATTCCCGTTCTTCCACCGGTTCTTCACCTCGAAGAATAGGGTTGGCGTCGTCGTACAGCGGCTCGTTAGCCCGCAGGCGGCTGATCAATCCGCGGTAAGGAGGCGGACCGTAAAAATGCCCTTCGTGCAGAAACCCGTAAAACTCATCGAAGCCACGTCGCAGCGGATGATACGGCCTGCTGGCCCCAAGGTGCCACTTGCCGATCAAGCCGGTGGCGTATCCGGCCCGCCTCAGACACTCTGCAAGGGTCACCTCGTCCAATGGAAGTCCCACGTCAGGCTTGAGGTTCTCTCGGCCGATTAGGTTAAACTCGTGCCCGAAACGGGTCTGATAACGCCCCGTCATGAGCCCGGCCCGGGAAGGCGAGCATACCGGAGCGCTGACATAACCCTGCGTGAAGCGCACCCCATTACGTGCGATCGAATCTATGTGCGGGGTGCCGATTTCCGGATTCCCCTGGCAGCCCAGTTCGCCGTAGCCGAGATCATCGGCCACGATAAGTATGACGTTCGGTTTGCGTTTGGGTACGGGCAACAGGCAGCCCCCAGCCACCAGGAATTGGCGTCGTGAAATGACCATGAGACGACAACCTTCCCCTACGGCATGATCAAAAGTAAAAACGCAGCGCCAGTTGGATCTGCCGCGGATCTCGCGCTGCGGTAAACTGCCCCATCCGCGTATTCACCTGCCGGCCCGCAGCGTCGAAGCGTGCCGTGTTGTCCACCGCGGAAAATTGCGTGTGGTTAAAGGCGTTGTACATCTCCGCCCGGAACTGGAATCGCAATGTCTCGTGAACCGCGAAGGTCTTGAAAATGGCGATATCGAAATTGTTGACACCCGGCCCCCGAAGCACCGAACGGGCAGCATTGCCAAAGGTCCCGATGGCGGGCATGGCGAAGACCTCGGTGCGGAAGTACCGGCTAAAGGTCCGCTCACCCTTGGGAAGAACCGGATTGCCGATCACATTGACGCGCGCACCTTGGGAAGGCGTGCCCGTGATGTCCACCGGGCTCACGGTCGTGAGATTAATGCCCAGCGGTGCACCGCTTATGAAGCTAGCGATGCCGGAAACCTCCCAGCCGTGAAGCACTGGCCTGAAGAGCCTATACTTGCCACCGACTGTGGGTAGCTTATAAAGCCAGCTAATCTTCAGTACGTGAGTGCGGTCGAACGAAGAAAGACCGTAGTTCCAAACGCGGACCGGGACCAGTGAACTGACTTGCTCGGTGTCGGTGGAATTGAAATCCAGGGACTTGGACCACGTCCAAGCCGCGCTCAGCTCGAAATCCCGTGTGAACCGGCGGTTGGCGCTCACCTGAAGCGAATGGTAATTGGAGCTACTCGCGGGTTCGGTAACCAGAATCGTGTTGTGCCCAATCAGCGGGCGGAGGAACGCAGGCGGCAAAGGACGTCCGCTCGGAAGGGTTGGGTCAAAGCTTCTCGGATTAAAGTTGGCGCCGGCCGGCACGGGGTTTAGGTCCCGGTTCCAAAACAAATGACGACCAAGCGAAGCAACGTAGCCAGCATCGACCACAACCCCCCACCCGACGTTCTGTTGCACCGAGAAGCTGTAGTCGGTAATGGTTGGAACTTTGCCTTCACGGTCAAGACCGCGAATGTCGGAAGGAAACAGCAAGCCGGATAAGCTGACCAGCGTAGAAAGCCGGCCGTAGTAAATGATTGGCGTCCATACCAACGGCGGCTGCGCTACCAGTGGTATCCACACATTGAGGTTTAGACGGTTGTAAAACATCCCCAGGCCGCCGCGAATCGCCGTCCTGCCCTTCCCGAAAGGATCATAAGCGAAGCCGAACCGCGGCCCCAACTGGATACCCCGGTCGTTCACCAGAGCGCGGGGGAAGCCCCTCTGGCCGCCCGCAACAAGCCCGTTAGCTGCATCACCCGAATTCGGTGCGATGGCGCCGATTAAGGTCGCCGGATAAATGGCGCCTGTTATGGGATCCAAGCCAACCCGCTGATTCTGTGCGTCAAGCGCGGGTCGGATAAGCTGGACTGCTTTGCTGGGGTCGTAAAGCCCAGCGGCGAAGCCCGCGATCGCGTCTTTGGCGTCAAAGATCGGGGGGACCCAATACAGGCGCAGCCCGTAGTCCAGGGTAAGACGCGAACGCACCCGCCAGTTGTCCTGCACGAACATCTCGAGAGTGCGACACCGGCCATGGAGTCGCGGGCGAGCAGAGGGCTCTGAATAAGTGTTAAACACGCCCAAAGCGGCGTTAGCGTATGCGTAGTTTGTATCCAGGGGATTGTTCACGCTGCGGCCAAAATCAATGGCCCCGTTAAACGCCACCCCCTGATTCACGTCCCTGCGAGCCCACTCGAAATACCCGCCCGTCTTGAAAGTGTGGCTTCCGCGCACGACAGTCAACTTCTCCGTGAAGCTCAGCACGTCATACCGGTTGTCAGCCGGAAAACGGCCATTGATAGCCAAACTCGCGGCATTCGGCACCCCGCCGAAGGTGGCGTTGGGAATCAGTTTAAGAGGATTGAGCTCGGGGTGAAACTGCCCGGCCACAAACCCCACCACATCTCTCTGGTTCCGGCGGAGCTGATCCTCTCCGATGGTGTGCCTCTCGGGGTTCCGCAGCCAGCCGAACTGAAACTCACTGACCACACTAGGCGAAAAAGTGCGCGTATAGCGGCCGGCCACCGACCGATTCGGAGCCTGAAACTTAAAGCGCATCTGCGGCCAGTTAGCCTGTGCGCCGGTCGAGCCTACCGAACCTTCGGAAACTTCCTTGAATCCGGTGTAGGTGACATAAAGCTGGTTTCTTGGATTTATGTTCCAGTCCAATTTCGCCAGCTCGGAGCGTTTGGGGGCATTGACCTCGGCGTTGAACACGTAATTGTAATTGCCGCGGGAAATAGTGCGATCAAAAAAGTTCGGCAGATCGAAAACCTTGAGTAAGGCCACCCCGCTGGGGTCGAGCCGTGATGCGGGAATGCGGTTGCCTGGAAAAGGCTGCCGGCTTGTGGGATCCCGAATGATGATGAGCGCGTCATTAACATCGCGCGACTGCGAAAAGTCTCCTGTTCGCTCAAGGGCGGTGGGCACGGTGACAGTGCCCGCGACCCCGCTGGTGATGGGCCAGAACTCCTGGCTCCAAAAGAAGAACAGCTTATCGCGATCGCGGTTGAAGCGCCCGAAGGCGACAGGACCGCCCACATTGTAGGTCCAAGTGTTATAGCGGTAGCGGGGCTTCGGTTGGCCACGCAGGTTATCGAAGAAATTGCTGGCATTGAACTGCTCGTGCCGCTTAAAGTAGGAGCCCATACCGTGGAATTCGCGACTGCCGGATTTCGTGATAATGTTCACATTCGAACCGGCGTTGCGCCCGTACTCGGCTTGATAGTTCGCAAGCAGTACGTGGACCTCACTGACCGCGTCCATGTGCACCTGAAGCTTCTGGGAGAAGCCGTTGTCGAGGTCTACCGTCGGGACCCCATCGATAGTGACGTTATTCGCCGTGCGCCTGTTGCCGCACACATTGAAGTTCGTCTCGCGATCCAGCGACGAGGTCTCCTGGACCACCACCACACCAGGCAGCAGGCCCACAAGGGAGGTGGGATTGCGGCCTTTGATAAGCAGGCCTTCAATCTGGGAGCTGATGACCACTGACGCCCGTTCCGCGCTCTGCGTTTGCACGGGGGCAGTTTCCGCGCGAACCGTGACGCTTTCCGACACCGCAGCCACCCCAAGGGTAAATGTGCCCGCGGCCAGGCGCTGGCCGGAAACAAGATGGAGGCTGTGGCTTTCGATGCGCCTAAAACCGGGTTTCGTGACGATGAGACTGTATTCGCCCGGCTCGAGCCCGGTGAAGAGGAAAGCACCCGTTACGTCCGTGGTGGTGGTGCGGACCAGCCCCGTCCGCGTTTCGATAAGGGAGATATCGGCTCCCGGCACGGGCAGCGAATTGGCGTCTTGAACGGTGCCGGAAATCGAGCCCGTAATAATCTGCGCGAGACAGGGGTGGTCAAGCAACAACAGGCAGCAGGCACAGGCGACAATCAATCGCATGGTCGGCGCCTCCAGCGTTTTGTGATTTACGCGGGCAGACCGCTCAAAATGCAAATATAGAGCTCACTCCCCTCAGCCATCAAGCCCCCCACGGACCCCGCAGCCGTTTCGGAACTTTTCCAGGCGCAGGCACGTTTGACCAGCGCAAAGAGACCTTGCGAGGTGGGTTTCAGGCGACCAGGCAGACGGGGGCCATTTTCCGGCAGGGACTCCCTGCTCGGTGTGTGGTAGCGGAGGATCTGGTTTTCCTTGTTTCGAAACGGTCGGCACCAATCACAGTGCGGGTTACTGGAGCGGCCGCCGCTGGTGCCGTCCAGGGCCAAGCCGATGAAGGCGCTCTCCTGGAAGGCCTTGTTGCGCTTGTCGCGGCGGAGCACGCCGACGGCGGCTCGGCGCGTGGCATCGGCGTCCGGCCGCTCGGTGAAGTACGCCGGCGTGTCCTCGCTGAAGGAAGTGGCCAGCCCCAGAGCGCGGCGGGCGCACGAACGCACCAGGGCCTCCAGGCTATGGAAG
>Ga0315298_1000522_pt1 | contig 74387 bp, 68 predicted proteins | sample WHS_1_MG_FD_203077 | JGI IMG/M metagenome (GOLD analysis project Ga0315298, IMG submission 203077) | Extremophilic microbial mat communities from Washburn Hot Springs, YNP, Wyoming, USA - WHS_1_MG | ecosystem: Environmental > Aquatic > Thermal springs > Hot (42-90C) | place: USA: Wyoming... | reverse complement strand
ATTGGGGTAGTTGATTTTGAGGGAGGGGGGAGAATTATGTGTGAGGTCACGGAGTGCGAGCCTTCTGAGATGAGGATAGGGATGCCTGTGGAGATGTGTTTTAAGAAACTGGGTCAGGAGGGTGGGATTCATAATTATTTTTGGAAGGCAAGACCATTATTCTGATGATAGGTAAGTCATGGGAGGAGAGATGGGGATGATCAAAGATAAGGTTGCTATTATTGGGATGGGGTGTACGAAGTTTGGGGAGTTATGGGATAAGAGTGTAGATGACCTGATCATTGATGCTACGTATGAGGCTTGTGAGGATGCAGGGGTGGAGTTAAGGGATGTTGAGGCGGCCTGGTTGGGAACAGTCTTTTCAGGGCATACTGCGTTGAGTTTATCGTCTCCTTTGAAGTTGCAGTATATTCCAGTGACTCGGGTTGAGAACATGTGTGCGACAGGGATGGAGGCCTTGAGGGGAGCGGTTTATGCAGTGGCTTCAGGGGCCTGTGAGATTGCGTTGGCGGTGGGGGTGGAGAAGTTGAAGGATACGGGGTGGACAGGGGTTCAGCCTACCAATGTGCTTGGTCGATCGACCATGGGGACCACTGGCACTGAGCCCTCACTTTCTCCTCCTGCGATGTTTTCGGAGTTGGCCTTAAGGTATTTTGATAGGTATGGAATAGAGCCTGAGGAGGGGAGGAGGTTATTGGCTAAGATTGCGGTGAAGAATCATCGTCATGGGAGCATGAATCCGAAGGCTCATTTTCAGAATGAGTTGACGGTGGATCAGGTGTTGAGGGCGCCTATCGTGGCCTATCCCTTAGGGGTGTTGGATTGTTGTGGGGTGAGTGATGGGGCGGCGGCAGCCATAGTGACGCGAGGGGAGTTGGGGAGGAATTTTAGGGAGGATCCGATATATATTAAGTCATTGGCCATCAGTGTGGGTCCACGTTTGGATCTGATGATGCAGGGTTATGATTTTGCTCATGTGGAGGAGAATGTTCGTGCTTCGAGGGTGGCCTATTTAGAGGCTGGGATAAGAGATCCTCTTAGGGAGTTGAGTGTAGCAGAGGTTCACGACTGTTTTACGATTCACGAGATGGTGATCTATGAGGATTTGGGATGGAGTCAGAGGGGGAGGGCGAGGGAGGATATTGAGGCTGGGACGTTTACTTTAGAGGGGGAGCTTCCTGTCAATACGGATGGGGGGTTGAAGTGTTTTGGGCATCCTTTGGGTGCGAGTGGGTTAAGGATGCAGTATGAGATTTATAAGCAACTTCAGGGCAAGGCAGGTTTGCGTCAGGTAAAGAATCCACGGTTAGGGTTAGTTCACAACTTAGGTGGAGCGGTTTGGGGAGGGATTGCCTGCGTAGCCATTACTGGAAATGAGAGGGGCTGAAAGTACCAGGAGGAGATCAAAATGGGAAGCCGTCATCTTCCATGGGTGCTTGGAGAGTTGATTGAGGATAGGGCCGAAAGGTTAGGAGGTAAGATTTTTCTTCGTTTCAAGGATCAGAACATCAGTTATCAAGAGATCAATCGTTATGCCAACCGATGTGCAAACGGGTTTAAAAATCTTGGGATCAAAAAGGGAGACAAGATTAGCATCATGCTCCCGAACTGTCCTGAGTTTATTTACATTTGGTTCGGCTTGGCAAAGTGTGGTGCAGTAGAAGTCCCAGTCAATGTATCCTTCAAAGGAGAGTTTTTGAGACATATTGTAGATCAGTCTGATTCAAGAATCTTTGTCATAGCGCAGGAGTTTCTTGACCGGCTTAAACTGATAGAGGGTGATTTGAAGAAATTGGAGAAGGTGGTGGTCTTGGGGGACGGGATGAAGGAGGAAACAAGTGGGTTTAAGTTTCCTATGATCCACTTTAAAGAGGTTTTCAGTACCTCCGAGGATCCAGTTGATGAAAAGGTTCTTCCTTCTGATCCTATCAGCATCATCTATACCTCAGGGACAACTGGACCTTCTAAGGGGGCCTTATGTCCCCATAAGTTTTATATTGTTTGTGCAGAGAAGATGCTTGAGTATCGTGAAGGTGGAAAGGATGATATTTTTTATACCTTCTTGCCTCTCTATCATTTTAACGCCCAAGTTCTGACCACAGTCACCACCCTCATTGCAGAAGCAGAGATGGTTCTGGCTGACCGCTTTAGCGCCTCACGGTTCTGGGATGAGGTGCGTCACTATGGGGCTACACAGTTTAATTACCTTGGGGCAGTTATTCCAATACTTGCCAAACAACCTCCGAAGGCTGATGATCTGGACAATCCCATCAGGATTGCCTTAGGAGCAGGATGCCCTCCAGCAGTGATGGAAGAGGTGGAGAGGAGGTTCGGGATAAAATGTTTGGAAGGGTATGGGATGACAGAGATAGGAATTCCCATTCATGTTAGGGTGAATGATAGGAGGCCTGGATCCTGTGGAAAACCGATGGATATTTATGAGATCAAACTTTTTGATGATCAAGATAATGAAGTTCCCGAAGGAGAAGTGGGCGAGTTTGTTTTTCGTCCCCGTGAGCCTTTTACAATGATGTTGGAATATTACAATATGCCAGAAAAGACCCTTGAGGCCTTTCGTAATCTCTGGTTTCATACAGGAGATTTGGGGAGGAAGGATGCGGACGGATATTTCTATTTTATCGATCGGAAGAAAGATGCTCTCCGAAGAAGAGGCGAGAACATCTCTTCCTTTGAGGTGGAGCGGGCAGTCAATTCACATCCAAGCGTGCTTGAATCAGCCGCAGTGGCTGTGCCTTCTGAGGTTGGGGAGGATGAGGTAAAGATATGTGTGGTTCTCAAGCCTGGTGCAACCCTCACCCCTGAGGAGTTGATCAAGCATTGCAATGAAAGGATGCCTTACTTTGCTGTGCCTCGATATGTGGAGTTCATGGAGAGTTTGCCAAAGACACCTACGGAACGTGTGGAGAAATACAAACTCAAGCAGGCTGGTGTTACTCCTAATACCTGGGACAGAGAGAAAGCTGGAATCAAGGTGACCCGCTGAGTTGAGGATGAGATAAATTTTAAAAGAGATGGGGGCGGCAATGATTAGGAAATATGATCATGTTGGGTTAGTCGTGAGAAATACGGATGAGATGGCTTCGTTACTTTCGAATTTATTTGGGTTTGAAATCTCAGAGTCAATTACCTTTGTGGACGAGGGATTTAAATCAACCCTTGTTTCAAAGGAGGGGGTCACTGTTGAATTGATTGAGCCGATTGGTTCAGAGGGGATTATTCAGAGGTTTGTTCAGAAACAGGGCTGGGGATTGCATCACATCTCCATTCAAGTTGATAACATAGAAAACGAGATGAATTCGTTAAAGGGGAAAGGGGTAAGATTTGTTAACGAAAAGCCCCAGGTGGTGAAAGGTACATCTAACCAGACCGCCTTTATCCATCCTCATTCCACAGGAGGAATACTGATAGAGTTAATTCAAAGGCCATAGATCTCCTCCCTCACCCTCCCTATTGTGACAGAGTCTCAGCGGGGGGAAGATTAAGGTGAAAGGCAATAGGTATCAATCCTTAATGACCTTTAAATTTTGGTTTTCTTCCCTCGGTTAAGGCTTGAAGCCCTTCCTGATAATCCTCACTCTTAAGCAACTCTTCAAAAAAGGCCAATTCCATTCTTAATCCATCCTCCAAGCTCATCTCTAAACCCCGAATTATGGCCTCTTTCGCCCTCCTAATTCCAAAAGGTGTATTCTCACAGATTTTGGCTGCCCACTCTTTGGCAGTCGGTAAGAGCTGGTCCAAAGGAACTACCTTATTGACTAATCCGAGACGGTAGGCCTCTTGGGCACTCATAGGAGTAGCCAGGAAGATCATCTCTGCTGCCTTCGCTAAGGGCACCATCCTCGGCAACCTCTGTGTTCCGCCCCAGCCAGGGATCAAACCCCGTCCTACTTCAGGCATTTGGAGATATGCATTTTCGGCAATAATCCTAAGGTCACAGGCCAGTGCAATCTCAAGTCCCCCTCCCCTGGCCGGGCCATTAATCGCCGCAATCATGGGCTTCCAGATATTAAGACCTCTCATAATCATAGGCGGGGGTTGGAAAGATCCCTTACCCCATGGGATTAAGACCGTTTCATGATCTGCACCTGTGGAAAAGGCTTCTCCCCTGCCTGTGATGATGGCTACCCATGCTTCAGGATCATCTCGAAAATCCATCAACGCCTTGCTGAAGGCCTGGCAAATTCCTGCATCAATTCGATTTAACCTCTCAGGTCGGTTCAGCGTCATCGTCACCACTTTACCCTCTTTTTCATAAATGACTGACATCATGGTTTCCTTTCGTTGTTTTATTTTTTGACTTGCTTCATGAATCGATCCAGACTTTCAACCAGTACCTGGGCGGTTTGGATATCCTCGAGATTACAATCGACCTCTTCTATTTCAATATCTCGTTGGAGGTTTTTTCTAAGTTCGTTGATAAAGAGTCGGTCCTCTTCAGGGTCGTAAAGAATACTTCCCTCTTGGTCCAGAGAGGACCATCCCCGGAGGGGAACCACCAATTTCAATGGGCCTTTGGCTTTATTAATTTTTTCACTATATAGTTTTGCCCCAATAATCAACTCATCCCTTGGAAATCGAGCCATTGCTCTCATTTCATCAATCATTAAAACCTTTCCAGAAGCGAGGTATTTTTCTCGATTAAATCGGGTGGGGCCAGCGCCTGTCAGATTTAAACAGCAGGGAGCCCATACCTGGGGAATCCCCTTCTCACAGGCTGCATCTAATCTCTCCATTCCAGCAGCCCTGTTCCCTTTAAATCTTTCCTCTATGAGGCCTGCAGGAACAATCTCTATGACCCCATCAAAAAACCCTTGCGATATCAGTCGATCCATGGCCCGGTCACTTATTCCCTGAGCATGGAAGGGATAAACATAGTAGCCTTTTTCGGTTAAAAGTTTTTCTACATATTTGGCACACTTGTCTGAAAAGCCAAGTTCTGTTATTGCAATCGAAGGGTAGGGGAGGCTCAAGGCTTTGTGATCATAGGTTTCCTCCACCATCCCAGAGATAGCCCCCGCGACCTGTGCAATTGCATTTTTGACAAGGTCATTCATTCCCGAAATTTCCATAATCAATTGCATGACGCTAATGTCGGTTGCCCCAAACCACCTGTTGATATAGGCTGGCATGGCTGCGGGGGTGCCAATGACCTTGGGTATACCAAAAGGAAGTTTGGACATCACCTGAGAGGCAATTAAGGCCATTGTCGCTCCTCCCAATGCTACCACTCCATTGAGACTTCCTTTGGAAAGGAGATCTAATGCTTTTTGCTGAGCACCCATCGTCATGGCATTGGTCACGGCAAATCGGTCCTTTGATTGGACAAGATCTTTTAAATTCCTACCTGCGAGGCAAGCAATCTCTTCAGGTGGGATTTCAGCCTGAAACATGGGCTTTCCCCCCATACTCAAATCCATCACAATGGCCCGATGTCCCCTCCGAGCAATCAGTTCCTTAAGAAAAAGAATCTGCTCTCCCTTTGTATCCAAGGTACCAAGAATCAATATCGTCTTTTCTGCCATTTCTCAATCCCCAAATAATAAGGTTTGTTTTCTACTAACTCAGTTTCATGTGACTTATTGGATGAGCAGGGATGCTTAAGGAAGTCTCAGATTGGAAACCTCGGATTGGGTGATTAACTTTTCCACTTCATCTTTGTTTGTCCTTGAGAGGCCCTTTGAGTCAACGCTGCGACTGCAGCAATGGCGGCAATCTTCTTTTTATCCTCCCGATAGGGTAACTTCTCTTCCAGTGCTTTTTCCTGCTCCACGATCCGCTTCATCTCATCAAGCAGGGTGGTCTGCTGATCGATGAAATGGGTACCGAGTTCACCCTTTAGAAAGGTTGGATTTCCCATCACTGCCTTATGAAAGGGAATGTTGGTCTTAATCCCAGTGATAACGTATTCATAGAGGGCCCGACGCATCCTCGCTATAGCCTCCTGCCGATCCCTCCCCCATACAATGAGTTTCGATATCATGGGATCATAGAACGGTGGTATAATGTATGAGGAATAGACACCGCTATCCACCCGAATTCCAGTTCCACCTGGAGCGTGATAACTTCTGACCTTACCTGGTGTAGGGACAAAATCGTTCAAAGGGTCCTCTGCATTGATCCTGCACTCAATTGCCCAACCCCTCCAATTGACATCCTCTTGTTTAAAACTGAGAGGAAGACCCGAGGCGATCCGTATCTGCTCCTTTACAATATCTACCCCTGTCACCATCTCTGTTACAGGATGCTCGACCTGAACTCGTGCATTCACCTCAAGAAAGTAAAAGTTACCTTCAGAGAAGAGAAACTCCATCGTCCCCGCGCTTTCATAACCTACAAATTGTGCAGCACGGGCAGCGATCTCACCCATCTTAAACCGCATCGAAGGGGTCACTGCTGGGGAAGGAGATTCCTCGATCAACTTTTGATGCCTCCGTTGAATGGAACATTCCCGTTCCCCCAAATGAATGGCATTCCCCTTTGAGTCGCCTAATATCTGAAATTCGATGTGTCGGGGATTGGAGAGGTATTTTTCAATATAGACATCGCAAAGACCAAAGGTAGTTTGAGCAATGGCTTGGGTAGACTCAAGGGCTTTTTCCAGTTCAGACTCATTGGCAACAATGGTCATCCCAATTCCCCCTCCACCCCCAGAAGGTTTAAGGATGACTGGGTATCCAATCTCACTGGCAATCTCCCTGGCTTGCCCAAACTCCATGACACACTGATCGGTCCCTGGAACCACGGGAACCCCTGCCTTGGCCATCTCCCGTCGAGCAGCCACTTTGTCGCCCATCAATTCAAGCACCCTGCTGGAAGGTCCAATGAACTTTATCCCTTCTTCCTCACAGGTGCGCGCAAATTTTGGATTCTCAGCCAGAAATCCATAACCAGGGTGAATGGCCTCAGCCCCACTTTCCTTTGCCACCTCGATGATTTTTTGAATGTTGAGATAGCTCATCGGAGCAGGGGGAGGCCCAATGCAGTAGGCTTCGTCTGCATACTTGACAAATAAAGCATCTCTGTCCGCCTCAGAATAGACCGCAACCGATTGGATCCCCATCTCTCGGCACGTTCTCATAATGCGGATTGCTATTTCTCCTCGATTGGCCACAAGAACCTTACGAATCATTCCTCTACCACCATTAGGATATCTTCAGGTGAAACCATCTCTCCCTCACGAGCCAGAATCTCCTTCACCACTCCACTCCGAGGAGAATTGATAGGCCTCCTCATCTTCATCGCCTCAATAATGGCAATCAAATCACCTGCATTGACCCGAGCCCCCACCTTGGCCTCAATCGAAAGCACTAAACCCGCCATCCCACAGAATATTGCCCCTGAAGGAACCTCCCTCTGCTTTTTTGTTGTTTTCTGAACCTCTAAACCCTCTCCAGCACGAAATGACTCACCCTTCCTATCTCCATCCCAAACAGGAGAAATCTTTACATTGAATACTTCTCCATCCACATCCACTGTGAATTCCGTTGGAAACTCCATGGTCGGGCTAACAGGTGGAGACACCTTTTGGGTTACAGGAGGAACCACTGCCTTCTTAGGTTCAGCACGTTTCAAAGGTTTCCCAGGAATAAGGATTTTGAGTATCAGTTCATCATCCGAGAGCTCCGAACCCAATTCCTGACGAAACTCTTCAACCGTTTTATCGTACCCTTCAGGTTTCCAATTGAGAAACTCCTTGGTCCTCGGCAAACTCATCACCCGATCCATCACATTCGGATCGATAGGAACCACCGGCTCCCCATAATATCCCAAAACATATTTGATCACCTCATCCGGGATATGCTTATACCTCTCCCCTGATACCACATTCTCCACTGCCTGCGCCCCTACAATCTGAGAATAGGGAGTGGCCATCACAGGATACCCTAACTCCTTCCGAACCAAAACCACCTCCTCAAGAATCTCCTGCAACCGATGCTCTAACCCTATCTCCCTGAGTTGTCTCGTGAGATTGGTCATCATCCCCCCAGGGACCTGATGCTCAAAATGAAAGAGATCATACTCCAGTGGAACCCCAATGGGGAGCCCCTCTTTTTCAGCAACCTTCCTAAAATAAGAAGAGACTGTCGCAAGGGCCTCTTCATTCAGATCTGTAGAAAATCCAAGACGCTTAGCATTCTTTAAAACAGTCTCTATTGCAGGAAGGGAGGTGCCATTGGCCAGCGGTGAAACCGCAGTATGAAGGGTCGTCACCCCTGATTTGATCGCCTCTAAATAACACAGCGGAGCCAATCCTGAATTACAATGGGAATGAAACTCAAGGGGTAATCCCTCACAATGCTTCATAACCGTAGATACCAACTCTCGAGTCTCTTCAGGTGTAATAATTCCTGAGGCATCCTCAATCATTATACGATCGATGTATTCCTTTGCTTCAAGCAACCTTCGAATTTTCCCGACCCAAAACTCCATCGTATGGACAGGGCTTGAGGTATACATTAAGGCCGGCACCACCTCTGCACCCTCGGCCTTGGCAATCTTTGCAAAATAGATAAACTTTTCCATTTCGTATTGATAATCGCAGATCCAGAAACTTTTGATCCCATTGGCAACGGAGCGTTTTATCCAGAGGGTGATGATATCCCGAGGGGTACTTAGATCAAAGGAGGAAAGTGAGCCGATCTGATAGGAACCTCGAATAGGGGTTTTGGTGATCAACCTGGAAAGAATTCTAATTCTCTCCCAGGGGTCTTCGTTGAGATTTCTTACCTGCACGGTAAATGCCTGGGACCCTACGGTGGCAATGGCTCTATATCCAACTTGATCCATTACCTCTGCAATGGGGGTCATATGTTCAGTCCGCATCATATAACCCCACAGACTCTGTTGAGCATCTCGAAGGGTTTGATCAACAAAATCAATCTTCCGGCTCATAACATTAAACAAATCAATTATAACCCCAAATAGGCTTTTTTAACATGGTTGTTTTCGAGAAGGATATTGCTTCTTCCTTCAAGAACGATTCGGCCATTCTCCAAAACATAAGCCCGGTCCGATATTTCTAAGGTTTGACGGACATTTTGTTCAACCAATAAGATAGCAATTCCTTGGTCTTGAAGCCCTTTTATAATGCGAAATATCTCTTTTACCAATAAGGGGGCCAACCCGTAGGAAGGTTCATCAAAAATACACATCTTTGGCCTGGACATTAAAGCCCTGCCTATTGCAACCATTTGACGCTCACCGCCACTTAGAGTTCCGACCAATTGACTCTTCCTCTCCTTCAACCTTGGAAACAGATCATAGACATGGGCCAGTGTCTCTTTTCTCTTCTTCCATACTTCATCCATATAGGCACCCATCTCAAGGTTCTCACAAACAGTCATTTCCCGAAAAAGTCTGCCTCCCTCTGGAATGTATGAGATACCCAACTTCCCAATTTGGTCGGGTGGCAATCTATCTATCCGCCTTCCCAGAAAGTTCACAGTTCCTGAAGCGGGTCGTAAAAGGCCAAATATGATATTGAGCACGGTTGATTTACCCGCTCCGTTAGAGCCCACCAATGCGACAAGCTCTCCATGATTGAGGGTTAAGGAGACATTCCAAACGGCCTGAACCTTCCCGTAGAATGCATTTATTTTGTTAACCTCCAACATGGGTTTATTCTCCCAAATATACTTCAATCACTTTAGGGCTGTTTGCAACCTCTTCAGGCCTGCCTTCTGCGATCTTACTGCCGTGATGGAGGACGATAATTCGATCACATACTTCCATGATTGCCTTCATCACATGTTCGATCATAAAAATGGTGATCCCTCTATCTCGAATCTTTGCAACAAGCCCCATTGCCTCTTGGACCTCAACAGGATTCAACCCAGCCATCACCTCGTCAAACATGAGTAAATCAGGCTTCGTGGCCAATGCCCTGGCTACTTCAAGGCGTTTTTGATGGGCAATGGGCAGATCCTTAGCCAGCATCGTTCTCACCGATAAGAGGTCTACAAATTCCAGTAACTCCATCGTTTCCCTTTCTGCCTTAAACAGAGAGACGGTCCTTTTACTCCCAAACAGGGAAGCGGAAACGACATTTTCAAAAACGGTCATTCCAGCAAAGAGCTTTGTTGATTGAAAAGTCCTCGCCACACCTTTCCAGCAGATTTGATGAGGATTCAACCCATTTATCTTTTGACCCTTATATCTTATCTCCCCTACCGTAATCGGTAAGAAGCCAGAGATTAGATTAAAAAGGGTTGTTTTGCCGGCTCCATTTGGGCCTATCAATCCAACCACTTCGCCTGGGTTGATCTCAAAATCAACCTGATACAAAGCGGCAAGTCCTCCGAAGTATTTTGTAACCTTTTTCCCTTCAAGGATTAGCATGTGGCTCTACTTGGAACCTCCTTTCCACCGCTTCTGTATCAATCCGAAAAAGCCGTGAGGTAAAAACAAAATAACGACAATCAAAATGGCGCCAAAGAAAAGCATGTAATAGTAGGGGAACTTCGTTGTGAGGATTTCTTCCAAATAGGCAAAAATAGCCGCTCCGAAAAGAGGGCCATAAAGGTGTCCAGTGCCACCAAAGATGGCCATCAAAACAGGCATAAAAGAAAGATGAGGATCAAATGCAATCCTTGGATCAATATAGGTCCATCTTGTGGCCATGATCGCTCCCGATGCTCCCATAAAAGTGGCACTGATAGCAAAGGTAAGCGTTTTCACTATCGTGGCATTGATCCCTATATGAATGGCAGCCTCCTCTTGCTCCCCAATGCACCTCAAGGCCAACCCGAAACGGGATTGCCTCATGAGGTAGGCCATCAGCATGGTCATCACAAAGATAATGAGAATGATATAATAAACAGTATTATGACTCACCATCACCACCCACCTGCCTACCGTACCCTCCACATTCGTCTCCCACCATAAAAGAAAATGCCTAATAAGTTCACTGATTGAGAAAGTAAATATGATGAAGTACATGCCTCTTAGTCTTAGAGTGAGCAGGCCAATAAAAAGGGCGAGTATAAAACTGGCAAAGCCACCTGCTACCACAACGAGGGGTAGGGGTAAGATTTTACCCAAAAGGGCAGAAGTGTAGATGCCAACCCCGAAGAAGGCAGCAGAGGCCAGTGAAATGTAATGGGTGGGGCCAGAGAAGATGACCCAACTCACTGTGAGGATGATATACATGAGGATATTCGTGAGTGATATCACAGGATAGGGTTTGGCATAGAAGGGCATGACGGCTAATAGAATGAGGATAAGAAGAACTGCCCCTACAGTAACAGGTCTTTTCGTGATCACGTTGAGCCCTTCCATTCCTCTATTTCCCCAAAATACCTGTAGGCCTTATCAGGAGGAGGAGGATAAAAATGACGTAATAGGCAATCAATGAGAGACCTGGATTAAAATAGGTGACAATACTACCCACAAGGCCTAAGGAGAAACCTCCAATTAAACTGCCGGTAATACTACCCAATCCACCTAAGACCACCACAATGATCGCAATAATGGTATATTCGATCCCCATGGTTGGCTGGATTTCATACATCATGCTGATGAGGGGACCGGCAAAACCTGCCATCAATGCGCCAAGCCCAAAACAAATAGCCAGCATCCTATGGATGTTCACTCCCATCACCTGAGCGGTCATTGGATCTTCCGCCGAAGCCCTAATCGCCTTTCCCATTCGTGTGTGGGTTAGAAAGAGATAAAAGGCTAAACTGATGGTCACAGCAAACAGAAGGGCCACGATCCGATTGGCCGTAAATATGGCTCCAAAAATACTCACGGGAGTGTTTAAGTACGAGTACCCCCTCAAATCAGCCTTCCATATGAGTAAGGCTATATTCTGAATGATAAAGAGGAGACCGAAAGAGGCTAAAAGAGAACTATCGGCAAAGGCGCCCATGGATTCGGATTTGTCTCTCAAGTATTGAAAAAGAGTTCGGTGAATCAGAAACCCTAAAAGGAATAAAAAGGGACCGCAAATGATTAGGGAAATTAGGGGGCTGACTCCCAGTAGGGTATAGAGCGACCAAGTGGCAAAGGCCCCAAGCATAATAAACTCACCGTGGGAAATATTCAGTACTCGTCCAACACCGTACTGGAGACTCAGACCTACAGCAATGAGGGCATAGATGCCCCCCATGATTAAACCTGCAATCACAATATTTAGAATGGCTTCAAACACAAAAATCCTCTTTTTTTGAAAGAAGGGGATTGCTGGCTGTCTAAAAAAGTAGATTTCATTACGGTGATAGTTTATTTTTTAAGACTGTCTTTTTAGACAGCCAGCTGATGGTTTCCATTAATCCAGTACATTACTACTTCTTTGGCCACTCAGGCTTGGGATAGATGGGTTTCGCCTGGCGGGTTGCTTTATCGACAACCATAAACTCCCCTTTTTGCCACTGTCCTACATGGCCAGGCCAACCTTTAGCAAACTGGTTTTCGAATTTTATCCTGCCAAGAATAGTATCAAAGGTCTCCCTGGCAATTACATCCCTTACCTTTGTTGGCTCAAGGGTTCCTGCAATTTCAATGGCCTTCTCCAGAATTTGACCCGTCGCATAACTCTGGGCAGTTCCCCATCGATCAGGTTCAACTTTCCATCGCTTGGTGTATCGGTCAAACCATTCCTTTGCAGCAGGAGAAACTTTTGGATTCCAACACCCCGTTCCCAATATCCCTTCTACCGCAGCCACACCAAATTTATCTCTAAACGAGGGATAGGCGATCCCAACAGATGAGAAGAAGAGTTTCGGGTTTAAGCCAATCGTCATCATCTGTTCTACCATCAGGAAGTTTTCTGGCGGGTAAGCCGATGCAATGAGGGCATCCACATTAAGTTGTTTAATTTCTTTGAGCAATGGGGAGAGGTCCTTTACTCCTAAAGGAAAGCTCTTATAGAGAAGAATATCCACCCCTTTTCCCACTAACATTGGAACGATAGAAGTTGCCATCTCTATCCCATGAAGATCAGTATGATGGATTACGGCTGCCTTTTTAACCCCTACTTCGAGACAGAGATCAACAATGACTCCCCCATGATCCCAGGGTTGATTCAATGTAATGAACATGTAAGGAATGGTATGGGCCATTTCTTTAAGTTTCAAAGATGAACAAGTTGGTCCAAGCACCGGCGTCTTATATTTAGTAGTCAATGGAGCGATGGCAAAGTGGAATGCGGTTCCCCAGGGAGGGAAGATGAAGTCAACCTTCTCATCTAAAACTAACTTTTCAAACAGTTTTACCGTTGTCCCTATATCGCTTTTATCGTCATATCGGATGATTTCCACAGGCAATTTTTTCCCCAACTCCTTTACATAAATCCCTCCCCTTGCATTCACGTCTTCAACCCACATGTCATAGGACCGAATTTGTGTCATCATTGCACCAGGAGCATTTATACCTGATAAAGCGATCGGGTTACCGATCCGGATTTTATCCTTTGCTTGGGAATGATCGGCCATTAAGAAGATGATCAAAATTAGTGACCATGTCAGGTAAATTAAAAGTTTTTGATGTTTCATTTTTCTCCCTCCTTTTTTGTTAAGGTAAATGGGTAATGCTTAAAAATTTCGCCCTAACCTTTAAAAAAACTCTTTTAAGATAACGTCACGCCAAGCATCACCTCCTTTCGCTTCAAAAAATCCATCGGTCCATAAAAACGATCCAACACCCATCAGAAAGGATATTGACGGGGAATGCACTGGATGCTTACCCATCTTAACTCTGTAAATTCCTCAAGTGCAGCACGTCCCCCAAACCTTCCCCAACCACTCTCCTTCATTCCACCGAAAGGAACCTGAGGTTCGTCATGGACTGTCTGGTCGTTGATGTGAACAATCCCTGATTCGATGCGCTCGGCAATGGCTAATCCCCTTGCGATATCTCTGGTAAACAGAGCTGCTGAAAGCCCATACTTGGTGTCATTTGCAATGGCAACTGCCTCCTCTTCGTCTTTTACCTCAATGAGTGAGACCACTGGGCCAAAGGTCTCTTCACGTAAAAATGGTGAGCCAGGTTTCAGATTGGTTAGCACCGTCGGATAGTAACAGAGTCCTTTAGATTTAGCCCCACAGAGCACTTTAGCACCATCGTGTATGGCAGCCTCCACATTGGCCTTGACCTGATTGAATTGCTGTTGGTTGATCAGAGGGCCAATGATGGTATCGGGTTCTTTGGGATTACCCACCTTTAGGCCAGAAGCCTTCTTTACAAGTTTTTCAGTAAACTCCTCGAAGACTTCTTTTTCAATGATGACCCGGCGTGTGGACATACAGATCTGGCCCTGATGAAGGAAGGCGCCAAAGATGGTTGCATTAACTGCACTATCAATGTCTGCATCACGTAGGATAATAAGTGGGTTCTGTCCACCAAGTTCAAGGGCAACACGCTTAAGATATCTTCCTGCCTTTTCTGCAATCTGACGGCCTACTGCGCTCGAACCGGTGAGAGTGATTCGCCGAACCCGAGGGTCTTCAATCAACTCATCTCCTAACTCACCGCTTTTCCCTGGGCCGTTTGTCACCAGGTTCAGAACCCCCTTTGGAAAACCAGCTTCTTCAAAAACTTCTGCAATAATTACACCACCGGAAACAGCGGATTCTGTCGAAGGTTTAAGGATCGCTGTATTTCCATAAGCGATAGGAAGACAGATGGATCGAAGGGATAAAATCAAAGGTGCATTCCACGGTGCAATTCCTGCAATGACCCCTACAGGTTGACGGATTGCCATATGGAGGGCTCCCGGGAGATCTGAAGGGATAACCTCGCCAGTAACTTGGTGAACCTGAGCCGCGGCTTCCCTAAGTAAACCAGGAGTAAACATAGTTTGAAACATCGCAAAGCCAAAGGTACACCCAGTTTCGTCAGCAAGAATGGAAACAATTTCATCCCTTTTCCTTTCAAGGATTTCAGCTGCCTTAAGAAACAGAGCCTGTCGTTCAGCAGGAAGCGTGTGGGACCAGGAAGGAAATGCTGCCATGGCTGCGTCGATTGCCCTTTTTACGTCAGCACGTTTTCCAGAGGGAACCTTAGCAAAGACCTCGCCTGTATAAGGGTTAAGATCATCGTAATACTCTTTATCCAATGCCTCTACCCACTCACCATAAATATACATCTTGTATTGTTTTCCGGCCATGTCCCCCTCCTTTCTTGTCTATGACCTAAATTCCTACTTATCAAGGATATAGACGACCCCTCGATCTCCATCAACTCTTACCCTCTGTCCTGTCTTGATCTTAGAGGTAGCTTCCAAGCAACCTGCAACACAGGGAATCCCATTTTCACGGGCCATGATCACGGGGTGGGAGAGTGCTCCTCCCCCATCTGTGATGAGGCCTTTAATCACACTGAAGGCGACGGTCCATGCAGTAGAAGTCCCTGGAGCAACCAGAATCTCTCCGGGTTGAAGTTCAGAAAGCCTGTCTGCCCCCATGATCACCCTGGCCACGCCTTCGACCACACCAGGTGCAGCCGCTGCACCGTAAAGATCTGCTTTAAGTTCCTCCCTCACAATAGGAATCTGTGTAGAGACAGAGAGGGTAGGATCACTCTTCAGAACTGACTGGGCCTGACTGATGTCCCCATAAAAGGGTGGTGGATCTATTTTTAAACTCTCTTCCCAGGCCTTCTTTCTCCTCTCTACATAGGGTCGGAGGTTGACTTTCCCCATTGGAATAGCAGCCTTCCTGATTTCATTCGGGTGTAAAAAGTGAATATCTTCGGGACGATCCATGCATCCTGCCTCTGCAAAACGCCGTCCATATTCCGTGACAATCCACCTTCCAATGGCACCAATATATAGGTCACAGAAGTAGGTATGGTCCTCACTCCAATATCCTGATTTTTGAGCAGCCCCCATCAGGACTCTAAAGGCATCTCGTTGTCCCTCAGGCACTTTTGCAAGAACCTCCTTCTCTGTTCTCTTTCTTTCTTCCATCACCCTATCTTTTTCAGCATCCATGGGAAAGACCTCTTTGTCCATTAACATCTTAACCTGTTTAATTGCTTGGCTGGGTTTCTCAATCCAGGCAGGGGTGTCATAGGCATGCATCCTTTCACACCTCCAACCATGTTCCAAGAGGAATTCTTTATATTCCTTTAACCACTTTTCTCCCTCTTTGTTTTTAGTCAATTCGAGAATTACTTGCTCATTGTCTTCAATCTTGAAGGTCTCCTTCAACCCTAACTCTATAGCCCTTCTTCCAAGACGCCACAATTCCCTCACTACTTTGACATCCTGGCTTTCAAATCCTGCCATCAGCTTATTGAAGGTTGGGTCAATAGGGGCTTCGGTCCCAAAAATCTCATGCCACATTTGCTGGAAAAGACCGTTGATGTAAGAAGAGGCAGTCATCATAATCATATGGGTTTCTGCCTCCTGGCGATTCATAATAAAGGCAAAATCGAGGAAGAAGGAGAGAAGGTCGATGTTGCTAAGTTTTCGGATATCCTCCCATGCCCTCAGTCCCCTTGACTCCTTTGCCTCCCTGTACATCTTCATTAACTCCGCTTTTTTCTTTTCCCATATTCCATCAAAATCCTCAATGAAGGGCTTAATCCTTTCTCTAAAGATAGGTTCTCTCTGCTTAGCCTCCACCTCTGTGGTCTTAATCGTTGTGATATAAGGATAACCATTGATGAACCTCGAATCCCAACCATGGGTGGTAGGAAGGGAGAGGGTTTCTGGTGCATATCGGAAAGCATGATAATACCAGTACCACCCAATTCCAATGTAGAGGGGTTTCAAGGGTGGTTTGCCATGAACGACATCACACAGAAGGACGCCATAGTTTTTGGGGTCATTTTCATCATCAAATTCATAAAAACTTAGATCATACGCTGGCCACAACATAGGGTTCTCCTTTCCGGACGATTAAACGTCTAAACGTCCACCTTAGAATCGTTTAAGCATTAAGTCTACGATCTGATCTACAGGGCTCTTTTTTTGTGCAATCACTGCTGGACGGGTCTGAAGAAGAATGATATTTTTTGGAAATGGAACGTCTTCATCTACTGCCCATTCAGCATCTTGTGGAACTCCAAAGTGTTTTTCCAGGGCCAAAGCCAATCTTCCCACTTCTACTACCTCTTCGTCGTTCAGACAGAAGGTAGATCTTTTATCAGGAGAAGTTTCCTCTTCAGAGACCCCTATTTCCTTGAACGTGACACATTTCTGCTTTGTTCCGAGTTTCCTTTCACAGATTTTCAATGTCTCCTTTTCTAAAATATAGGTATCTGGGACTAACTCTCCGCTGACCACGCTCTCCCCAAGTCCCCAATTTGCCTCTAAGATCATTCTTGAAAGGTCTCCCGTATTTGGATCTGCAGTAAAGACCACTCCTGCAGAGCGTGCCTTCACCATCTTTAAAACCGCCACTCCTATTGGATCGCTCTCCAAAGGGAGGCCTTTTCGACTTCGAAAGGCCAGGGAACGAGAGTTGAAGGTACTGGCCCATACCTTGATGATCTTTTTCAAAAGGTCGTCCTTGCCTTTGACATTCAAATAGGTTTCGTACTGACCAGGATGGCTGACTGGACCTGCTGATCTTGTAGCCACAGCCACTTCCTTTGCATTGCATTTCTTGGAAAGGCTATCATAATAAGATAAGATAAGATCTTTCATCGCCTCAGGCATCTCCTTCGATTCAACCATCTGTCGGATCTCTCTGCTCGCCTCATTAAATTCTTCTATTGTTCTGATCCCCCCTCTAAATTTCTTCAAGTAGTCTCTGATCTCCTTGGTGGCATTCGTCCTCTCCATAAACTCCTCATAGGCCTTGATAGAAAGGGCAAATCCAGGAGGGACAGGCAATCCCAATTTGGCCATCTCCCCTAAATGAGCACATTTCTTCCCCACCAGATCGTTGAACTCTTTTCCTAACTCCTCAAACCAGAAGATATACTTTTCAGACATCCTTCACCTCCCTCAACCATTTTACTCAGAGTTAGAGTCCATTTGATCAGACTCTTCTGTGCTTCCTAAATTTGGTCAATAAATAAAGACGATTCCTACGGTCAAGGCCCTGGGTACTTCTTTAGGGTTGACCGTTCTATAAATAGGGTAGATATCCCAACCCACCTTTGTCACCAAACCATAAACATCGATTCCCAAGCCCTCCATAGAAGGACGAGCCTTTAAAGGAAAAGGACATTTACCTCCATTCAATACGAGGCACCTTTCCTGTTTACAGAGAACCCTTAAACAGTTAAATTGACAAAGCCCCAAGGCCAGATAGTAACCGTTCCCGAATGCTAATGTTTCAACTTTGGCCGCTATCTCCATATTTCTCTTTGTCCACTGAATGGCAAATTCACGTTCCACTGGACGATCGGCAAAATGCTCCACAGGGATGACATCGAGGGCATAGAGAATGGCCCAGCTATATTGCGCCAATGCCTTCCGCATGAATTCGGGCTCAAATCCATGAGGAGGGCAGTAGATATTGGTCCCAAACAATGGACAAAGAGGGACTGCACATTTGAGCCTTACTCTCTCATCTACCTTCACCCATGCTGAAGGGATAATCTCGGCCATTGAGGCTCCGAATTCCAAAGTTTTCTGTTTGAAGTTTTCCAGGTCCTCCTTCAGTGTTTCATAGGGTATCTGCAAGCATATTTTCTTCGTGGTTCCCAACCTCACTTCTTCCTCCATGATCATACTCCTTTAGGCAAAATTTAGCATCTATTGATCAAGAAAATAAACTGCTGCACGGTCTCCATCAACTCTTACCCGTTGTCCGGTTTTAATCTGTGAGGTCGCTTTCACTGTGCCAACTACACAAGGGATTCCGTATTCACGGGCGACAATGATGGGATGGGATAGCGCCCCTCCGCCATCACAGATGAGACCCTGGATGATGTTAAAGGCCGGTGTCCAGGAGGCCGTGGTCCCTGGAGAGACCAAAATCTCATCAGGTTTTATTTCTGCAAGGTGATCCACAGTCATAATCACCCGTGCAATCCTTAGGATTGTAATTCTTCCCTTGTAATCTTTTCAAAATAGTCCAAACAGGATGGATTAATTAATGCCTCTCGATTCAAAACGGGTTTGCCATTTACAATATTTGCAACGGCACTTTCCACCTTCTTCATATTGAAGGTATAGGGGATATCGGGCACCTCAATAATTTTATCTGGGACATGCCTTGGGGAGGCCTGGGTTCTTAATGCATTTTTGATATGTTGTTTCAAATCCTCTGTCAGGGGATATCCCTCTTTCAACTTTACAAATAGAAGAATGCGTTGATCACCTTTCCAATACTGTCCGACCACGATACTGTCTAAAATTTCATTAAATTTTTCTACCACATTATAGATCTCGGCTGGCCCTAATCTGACCCCAGATGGCTTTAATGTAAAATCAGATCGACCCAGGGCGGTCATCCCTCCTGTCTTACTATGGTGGATCACATAATCTCCATGACGCCAGACATTTGGATATAGACTAAAGTAGGTCTCCATAAACCTTGTGCCATTGGGATCATTCCAGAAATATAAGGGCACAGAAGGAAATGGTTTTTCACAGACCAGTTCACCGGGTTTATCATATATGGGATTCCCTTTATCATCAAAGACTTTGGTTGCAAATCCTAAGGCAGGTCCCATCATCTCGCCAGAATAGAGGGGTTGAATAGGTGTGCCTTCAATAAGGCCTGCTTGAGCATCTGTACCGCCCAAGCCTGAATTAAAATATATTTCTTCCTTAACTTCTTTGTAGACATATTCAAATCCCTCTTCTGGAAGGATGGATCCACTCTGAAAGATTCCTTTCAACGATGAAAGATCATATCGTTCCTTAGGTTTTAGTCCCTGTTGCATACATCCGAGGATAAAACCAGCCCCACATCCCAAAAATGATACCTTCTCATCCTGAATGATCTTCCACATCATGCCATGATCAGGATAAAATGGATTGCCGTCATAAAGCACTAAGGTTCCTCGGGTGGAAAGTGCACTTACTTGTACGTTCCATACCATCCAAGTGGGACTCGAGATGAAGAGAGAGATATCCTCTTCGGTCAAATCAAAATGTAAAAGATGTGTCTTGAGATGGACAATCAGAGTACCCGCAAGTCCATGAACGATGCACTTTGGCTTACCCGTAACTCCTGAGGAGAATAGAATGATATGGGGATGGTCGGGTGGTAATTGTTCAAATTGAATTTCTAAGTCTTTTCCCTTTGAGATAAAATCATCATAATAAATGGCCTTAGGGATAGACCTTATATTCGGTTTTTCGCTTATATAGGGAATGACCACAATCTTTTCAAGAGAGGGGAGGCCACTGGCGACTTGCGAAACATTAGGGGAGGCATCGAAGGTCTTCCCTTTGAAGTAATAACCGTCTGAAGTGATCAGGACCTTAGGCTCAATCTGACTAAAACGGTCTAATGCTCCCTGAACCCCTAATTCAAGGCCGCAAGATGCCCATATGGCACCCATACTTGAAGTAGCCAGCATCGCCACGATCCCTTCCATGATATTAGGGAGATAGCCCACGACCCTATCTCCTGGCTTAATCCCTATGTCTCTTAGAGATTTTGAGAAACCGGCCACGTGCTGATAAAGTTCACGGTAAGTCATCGTCGCTCGCTTTTTATCTTCTCCCCTAAAGATAAAGGCTATATGGTCATCTCTTCTTCTTAAGATATTCTCAGCATAATTTAACCTGGCACCTAAAAACCATTTTGCACCGGGGAATTTGGTCACATCATCAACAACCTTTTCGTAATTCTTAGATGCTTTCACTCCACAGAATTCCCATATCGCTCTCCAAAAATTGGGGATGTCCTCTATAGACCAGCGATAAAGTTCTTCGTATGTGGAAATATTTTTCCTAAAGACCTCATTAACAAATTTCATAAACTTCATTAGGTTTGTCTTCTTTACCTTTTCTTCACTCGGTATATAAAGTAACTTACTTTTTTTCTCCTCCATAAGGCCGCCTCATCCTCAAGTTTCTAAATGGAGTGAAGTCCTCCTGACGCCTGGTCTCAATGGGTTCATTATAAAATCTAACGCTCTTTTTAATTTTGTCCTCCCTTCCTATGAAAACCCTCTACTTGGTTCAGGGATGGGGATGGGTTAATTGTTTCCAGATTGGAAACGTTGGACCTCGATCCCTTAGGAGCGTTTGTAGGAGTACATGACCGCTAAGATCTTCGCCTTTTTCTTTCCAACACTTCGACCGCTATGGGGAATGATGGAGTCAAAATAGATGCTATCCCCTTGTCTTAGGATATACTTTTTGCCGTCATACATAAACTCATGCGTCCCTTCGAGAACATACATGAATTCTTCACCTTCGTGAGAAAATACCCCCTTTTCATCAAAAGCAGGGGTGATGATATAGGGCTCCATGTTTTTCCCAAGCTTCTTATGGGCTAAGGCTTCATAATGATATCCATAGAGCGTTCCCCTGCTAATGACCTCTTTTCTCTCATCCTTTCTAACAATGCAGAGGTTAATATTCTCTGGCATTTCAGACTCCTCAGCAATCAAAAGACTGATATCGGTGTTGAGGGCGTGTGCAATCTTGATCAAGGTCGAGAAGGGGGGTGCCTTATCTGAGTTTTCGATCTTAGAGACATAGCCTTTGGTTAAACCCGTCAACTGGGCTAACCTTTCAAGGGACATCTTTTTACTTAAACGGAATTTTTTAATATTCTTGACAATCTGTTTTTCATCCATTGGTGTTTGGGTTGGAAATATAGATTCTTTTTCAGGAGTGAACTAAAGGTATACTAATAGGAAACTTTTGTCAATAGAAAAAATTCTTTTGGCAACATTTTTTGCAGTTGATTTAAATGGGTTGGAGAGCAATCTTTTTCCTGCCTCACCATTCCTTGGTAGAACAGGGTTGTTTAAAGCACGGCTTTTTTATAGAGGGATAGAAATTGACCCACTGCTTCCTCAGCGAATTCTCGAGTATTAAGGTGGAGGTTGAGTTCGATAAGGGAAATCTTCTGATCAAGATGGATTTTTAATTCATCAACAAAGGCCTTATCTGCCTCAGGATCATAAAGGGGCATTCCTTCTTTATCGAGAGAGGACCACCCTTTTAAAGGGATGAGGATGGCCACAGGTCCCTTTGATTGATTTAACTTCCTGGCCACCTCCCTTGCTATTTCTCTCAATTCTTGAGCAGTGGTCCTGGCTTGAACCCTGAAGGCATCGGGGATGAAAAGTTTCCGATCTTTAATATGTTTTGAGACCCAGAGGGGGTCTCCCCGGTCCCTTCTCTCCAATGGACCACAACTGAGCATATCAAACCCACAGGGGGTAATAATTTGGGGAATTCCCATTTTGCCGGCTGCCTCTAATCGGTTTGGGCCTGCAGAGCGGTTACCTCCCAAAAGTTCTTCACTTAATCCTGCAGGGACAATGTCTACCACTCCTTGAAAATGACCTTCCCCAACCAGTTCCTCCATGGCCCTATCGCCGATACCCTGGGCATGAAATGGAATGACCTCGAATCCCTTTTCATTTAATAAAGTCCTAACATGAAAACAACATTCCTCTGAAAACTTAAATTCGGTTAAAGCGATTAGCCCGTTTGCAGGTTTGGTTTTGGAGAGAGGAGGGGGTCCCTCTCCCATTTCAACCATCCCACAAATAGCCCCCGCTGCCTTCGTTAGGGCTACTTTTACAAGTGGATTAAACCCTGCAAGATCCACTACAGAGTGGATCATGGTGATATCCTTTGTGCCAAAATATCCACCTGCATAAGCAGGCATGGCTGCGGAACTGGAGAGCATAACCTTTGGGATTCCGAAGGGAAGGGCCTTCATAATGGCTGTGGCCATGGTCGTATTACTTGCCCCGCCTAAAGAGATGATCCCATCCAGTTCACCTTTTTCTAAAAGACGGTTTACCTTCTCAATGGCTCCCTGGACCATAATGGATGAAGTTTTTCCTGTATCCTTCATCTTCCTGATCTCTTCGATATCCCAACCCACTGCTCTGGCCACTTCCTTTGCTGAGATATCAGGTAAGATGGAGGGTTCGGCGCCAGTATTAATATCGAGAAGGATAACCCTGTGTCCTCTCTCTTGAATCAGACCTTTTAAAAAATTGGCTTCAGAACCTTTCGTATCCAAAGTGGCAACCAGCACAATAGTCTTTTTCATCAATTTCATTCCTCCAGATTCGCTATGCCCTTGAGCAAAGAAGATATTGGATAATTCACGTTAAGTTATGGTATGATAATTTTTAAAGGGATTCAATATGAAAAAGATCTTCCTCGATAGACGGGTATGGAGGGAGTCGCGGGACAACTGGGTTAGTTTCGAGAGCGATCCGAAACTGAAGGTGACCAGAGGCAATATCTATGGCCGGTGCGTCCCTTGTATTACCCGTCTTTATCAGCAGTTGCAAGAGGGAAGGGATGAGATTGAATTGAAGGAGGCCTACCATTGCTGGAAAGTGGTGGCTGTCCTGAAGGATAAGGAAGAATGCCTGGAGGTTTTAAGGGAGTATGAGGAGAATTTTTTAGGAGATCATTATGTCAAGGGAAAATTTGGTTCGAGCCTACCTTCAAAACCCAGCAAGGTTTTAATGTTTCATATCGAAGAGGAGGAGGAGAGGGATCGAATTTTTAAAGAGCTTCAGGTTTGTGTCCAGAAGGTGAATCCGAATGCGAAGGTATTTTATCAAAGGGCTTGTACTAACCTTTATTATGACCTTCTGGGCGATTGGAGGGAATGGAAAGAGGTGACCCGTATAAAAAACCCAGAGGTTCGCCCTGTGCTATTGGAAAGGATTAGGAAGTTACTTTATTGGCAGAGAGAAGGCTAAGAATAATTTTTTAAATAACATTTTTTAGGAAAGGAGACAAAAAGGATGATGGAGGCAGCGAAGGATTCATTGGACCTCGGTGTTCTGGTCAGTGATATTCAGGCCAGTCTTAACTTTTATCAAGGAATATTAGGGCTAAATTTTATTGAAGAAAGGCCTCTCTGGTTTGGAACGATGTATCGTCTTCGGTTTGGAAGTAGTGATTTTAAATTGATTGTGCCCCAGGCAAAAGTACCAAAGGGACCTATTGGATTGGAAAGCCAATTGGGCTTTCGCTATGTCACGTTTGTGATTAAAAATCTTTCCACCCTTTGCGCCGAACTTAAGAGTAAAGGGGTAGAATTTACAGTTCCAGAAAAAGAACTTCGGCCTGGAGTTCGCATTGCAATGGTCAAAGATCCTGATGGCAACATCGTGGAATTTGTGGAGCGGGGTTAGAAAACCCTTATCCCTTAAGAATTTCAACTTCTAATTCATCTCCAGGGTTTAATGATAAAGCCTTTTTAATATTCTCAGAGGCAATTAATTCCATTTTATTCTCAGGATAATCATTGACCAAGGGTAAAATGATCGCCCCATCCATTTGGCCATTTATGAGCACAGGGTAACATTGGGCACTACAGAAGGAAGGGTCATCAGGTGTGATTTCAATCCCCTTCTGGGTTTTAAGTTCCTTAAAGGTTTTCAGAGAGTCTTTATCAACGATTTCTAAATTCAAAGTTCCAGGATAGGGATCCATGGAGAGTTTTTCAATAAACTGCTTTCTCACCCAGGATATCTGAGTGAAGTGAGCCGCTTCCCTAAGACCTTCAACGATTCTTCCTCGGATTTTAATCCTTGAACCCTTTCTTTCTTAGACTTTTCTTCACCCGATTGCTTCCCCAGCGGTTAAAGAGATGGTGGTTGATCCCAAAGAGGTCAAGGACCTTTCCAATGGTATGGTTGATGAGATCGTCAATGGTCTTTGGGTGAAAATAGAAGGCAGGGACAGGAGGAAGCAGGATGGCCCCCATCCGGCTTGCCCGAATCATCAATTCAAGGTGACCCTGATGGAGTGGAGTTTCACGAACACAAAGAATAAGTTTTCTTTTTTCCTTCAATGTCACATCGGCCGTTCGGATCAAGAGATTCTCATTATAGGAGTTTGCAACTCCGGAAAGGCTTCTAATGGAACAGGGGATGATCACCATCCCCTCTGAGAGGAATGACCCGCTGGAGATATCCGCTCCTAAATTCTTTATATCATAGGAAACCTTTGCAAGGGATTTGACCTCCTCAACCTTCCAATCGGTCTCCATGAGGATGGTTCTTTCAGCAGCCTCTGTGATGATCAGATGGGTTTCGATAGCCGACTGAGAAAGAACTTCAAGTAGCCTGATCCCATAGATTGCCCCTGTTGCTCCAGATATTCCAACAATGAGTCTTTTCATTTTATCATTATCTCCTCGGTAGATTTTCAATCACCGATACGTCTTGGACCTCCCATAAGAGATGGGACTGAGGTTCTTAAGAATGGGCGATACCCTGCGCTTCACTTTGTCAGGAACATCCACCTTTTCAAATCCATCTTTTTTGGGTCTTGTGGCATCGATCCCAATCTTGGTGGTTAAAAATCCTTCTCCAGAGGAAGGATCGATAGGTTGACCTTTGAGTTTGGGAATGAGCATTAAGTCTCTGTCCCCTTGAAAACGAGTGGCCATTGCCCACTCGACCTCTTGGTCATCTTCTGGATCGATATCTGAATCGACAAGGATTGCTTTTTTAATATGGGTAAAGGAGAGTGCATGGTTTAAAACCTTCTGGGTTTCCTCCTTATCGACTCCATCGATGCTCATCACCACATGGGAACCAAAGGTTCCAGGAATAAAGTGGATCTTTTTCAGAATAGGGAATGCCTCCTTCATTTTTGGAATAAAGTCAATCCCATGGATGAGGGAAAGAAGGTTATCCACCTCAAGGCTCCAAGGAAGAATGGCCTGATAGATTGCTTGTTTACAAAGAGTAATGGCCGTTACACGAATCGTTGGGCTTTTTGGAAAACTCATATAGTACCCACTTGCCTCTCCAAGGATACCATCTTTCTCCTTTCTCATTGAATCGATAAAGCCCTCAATGACAATTTCTGCCTGGGAAGGTATATCAATATCAACGGTCTGAGCCTTAACCATCTGGACAGGTTTACCCCTTAACCCTCCTGCGAGGGAAAGCTTATCTACACCACGAGGAATTTTTGAGATAGAGGCGATCAGGATGGCAGGATCTACGCCAATCACAGTAGCCACTTCCATCTTTCTATTCTCTTTTTTATAATGGCTATAGATTTCGGAAAGGGGTGGATTGAGAAGGGAGATCCCAAGTTCTCTCTTTCCTCTCACTTCCATTCGATGAAGTCCTCGGCCCATCGTTCCATTCACAGGGTCTCTTGCCGAGGTTATTCCAGAAGTGATATAAGGGCCCGAGTCTTTGGTATAATGAGTCAAGATAGGAAGGATCTTGAGGAGATCAACCTTTTCTTTTGTAATGGTTATCTCTTTATATAAGCGGCCTTTTACAAGGACAGGAGGAATTCTCTTTTCAAACTTCTTCAGGACATTTTCAAAAAAATCCTCCTGATCGATCCCTAAAGCCATTGAAAGGCGCCTCTTCGTTCCTAAGAGGTTTCCTGCCACTGGAAGGGTATATCCTTTAACCTTTTTAAAAAGGATTGCAGGGGCTTCCTTTTTCCCTAACTGAGATAGAATGGCCGAGATTTCGAATCGGGGCGAAAGAGGATTTGAGAGGGTAAGAAGCTCTCCACTCGCTTTTAAATCACTCAAAAAGCCCCTCAGGTCTGAAAAGCTCTTCAATGAATTTTACTCCTTTGTAAACTTATGGATCTCTTTTACTATTTTGATGGACCAGGGCTTCTCTTGAAGTTGACCTCTTCCCAACCTGATCCAGAGCCGATCAGGATATTTTGATTCAGATTTTGAGAGGAGGGCTTTCGCATAAAAACCCCGATATTTATATCTTCGGTCAGAGGGGGTTAGGTCTCGAAGGATTAACTCTATCTCTTGGTCTTCCATGAGTGTTTCAGGATCTGAGAGAATGAATGTATCGTATTCTTTCATGCTCATCACTCCTTCTGTCTATTCTTTAAACCCGTAGCCTTTCCAGTTTTTAATCACCTTTTCCTGAATCTCCTTAGGATAGACATTATTGAAAGAGACCTTAATGGGTATGTCTGATTTGGGCCAATGGAGTGGAAAGGTGCAATCGAAAAGAACCTGGGCTCCTCGGCTCCATCTCCTATCCTCCGGTTCTGCAAAGGGATAAAGGGGGGTTCCAACTGAATGTTCATATTTTCGAATTCCCCGGATAGGGTGACATTTGGTTGATAAGGCATGGATGACATCGTCTTTATTGTAGATGTCAGTCTCATCATCCACAACGATCACCATGTGGAACCATGGGCTCAATTTGCTACCAAAGATCAGGTTGGCAATCTGGGTAGCAATTCCACTATAGGCGACCTTTGTTCCTACGACGACAAGGTGATGGGTTGATTCAGGCCACATAAACACACCCGTAATCGGGATACCTTGGCTTTCCAATAGTCTTCGCATCTCCAGCCCCAGAGAGAACGATCGGAGAAGCTGACCCTCATCCGTAGGGACTCCCATATTGGAGACTGTTAAAATGGGATTATTTCTGTAAGTAATTGCCTTTATTCGATAGACCGTTCTTGGCTCCCTTGGGGAGGTTCGATAGCCTGTGTATTCACCGAAGGGTGCTTCTTCGATCCAGATATTTGGAATGATTTCTCCTTCAATGATGATCTCAGCATGAGCAGGCACTTCGAGATCACAAGTCTCACACTTGACCAGTTCGACAGGGGCACCCATCAGCATTCCTGTAAACTGGTCTTCCGGAATGGGGGAGGGTGCACAGGCGGCAACTCCAGAGAGGGGATCACATCCAATCACTGTTGCGAAAGGCATGGGTTGGTTCTTCGGAACATACTTTCCATAAAACATCTTCCCCATATCAGAAAATGGAAGGACAGGGCCCACCATGGTTTTTTCATCAAATACCATCTGGCGATACATCCCCCAGTTGACTGTACCTGTATCAGGATCCTTTGCCACGACAAAATGCCAGGTGCACAAATACCTTCCACCATCTCCATCGTGAACCATGGGAGCTGGAAGCATAAAGAGATTAGCATCCTTACCCATCAAGATGTTCTCTTTGCAGGGTGCTTTTTCCCGATCAACTAGAATCGGCGGAATGGGTTTTCCACTCGTTCTTCGTATATATTCATCGCAGATTTCTGGAACCCTTGCCTTGGGATCCATTCCCATGGCAATGGCAAGCCTTGAATAAGTGGCCAAAGGAGCACCTAAGGCCTCAAAATTAGGGTAATCCTTGATTCTCTTAAAATAAGGAGCAGGAGATCTCTTCTCACATACCCTTCTCACAATAGCCCCCATCTCGAGGTCCCAATCCACTTCTTGTTGGATGGTCACCAATTCACCGTATGTCTCCAAAGCCTTAATGAACTCTCTATTGTCCTTATAAAATTTAAAAGACATTAAGATCCCTCCCTCTTTTACTTTGGAGTTTCAAATTGAAGGATCAAATTTGATTTTTAACCTACCTGGGAGATCTTATTGATCACTGAATCCCACTTCCCCTGAGCTTTCAGAATGAATTCTGCCAGTTCTCTGACTACTCCCTTGCCACCACCTGCTCGGGTGATATAAGTGGCAGCCTCTTTCGCCTCCACTGCCCCATCCGAAGGGGCTACGGAGAAGCCAACTCTCTTCATGATTCCAAGATCGATCATCTCATCCCCGACATAACAGATCTCTTCGTCTTTGAGGCCGGACTCTTTTTCGAATTCGTCGAGTTTTCCGATCTTGGCAGAAGTCCCCCAGAGTTTTTCAAGGGATATTCCATAAATTTTACCAACCTGTTCATCCGTTCTTGTGATTTTACTGGTTAAGAAGGCAAGACCAATCCCCCCTTCGAGGAGGGCCTTACAACCCAGACGATCGCGTAAAGAGAAACATTCTGACTTCTTCCCATCATCGGTGTAATAGAGGATGTTGTCTGTAAGCACTCCGTGAATGTCAAGGATAACAAACTTTACTTTCTTTGCTTTTTCGATAACGGCTTCTTTATTCATTTTCATTACTCCTTCCATGATTCTTCAAATATGAATTACTTTTTGCCCCCTCACCTCCTCCCTCTCCCCTGCTGGGGAGAGGGGAAGGGTGAACCGCCAAAGGCGAGCCTCGCCAAGGGCGGGGAAAATTTCAAAATATTTTTTGGTTAATAATATATTGGTTTCGGATTTCATGTTTGGATTTTTACTTATATCCCATTTTAGTCACCTTCTCCACCCAATCATCCCATTTGCCCATGGCCCTTAAAATAAATTCACAAACTTCTCGAATAGGGCCTCTCCCGCCTGGCGCTATGGTGATATAATGGGCAACCTCCTTCACCTCGTCCATTGCATCGGCTGTGGCTACTGCAAACCCCACATTTTTCATCACGGCAATATCCGTCACTTCACAACCGATAAAACCGATATTCTCGCTATCGATCCCTAATTCCTTCTTGAGTTCTTCAAGTTTGGCCAACTTATTGGTCACCCTATAATAGAACTTGTCAAGCTTGAGTTCCCGTGCACGAACAAGACCCTCCTCATCAATCGAGGTGGTATCTAAGAAAGCAATTTGGATTCCATTTGCGGTAAGAGAAAGATCACCAAAGCCATCCATATGCCAAAAACTATATTTTCGCCTTCCTTCCACATCACACAAAAACGTGTCTGGGGTGATAACCCCATGAACATCGTGAGCAAAAAGTTTTACTTTTTTTGCCCTCTCTTTTGCCTCTTCAAGATTCTTTTCAAATGCCATAGTCCCTCCTAATAAAATTAGGTTGAGGTTAAGATCAAGAATGGTCTAACCCTCAATCCAAACCTTAACCTTAAGCCTTGGATTTATTCATCCAACCCATATTCTTTCCATCGGGATTTTACCTTTGCCAGCACGCTCTCTGTAAGCTTGATCTCTGTGGGTTTGACCTTCCATTCAAAGGGAAGGGTTGCATCCAAGATGATCCGAGAAGTGATCAACTTGTTTTCATCTGGGCCAATGGAGGGATCGAGGGGGGTTGACCTCCCTCGATGGATAATCTGTGTTCCTCGTGCAGGGTTGTATCGAGTTCCAAGCGCCCACCATACTCTCGGAAGGTCATCAGCCTCAATATCATCATCCACAAGAATTACCATCTTCACCCCATAGGTTCCTGTATTGCTCGCAATGACGGCAGCCCCTACCTGATCCGCATGGCCTGGATACATCTGCTCCACGGAGACCACAACGATAAATCGGCCAGAAGCCTCTGGGAGGGTATAAACGGATTTAATACCAGGAATCTCCATTTTTACCAGATCTGTCCACAGGCTTGCATTGCGGGTAAAAGAATAGAGGATATGCTGATCCCCTACGGGCCGGCCCACACTGGTCTCCCAGAGGATCGGGTTGTTTCTATAGTAAATGCGTTTTACTTCAAGGGCTGGTTTGGGAATGGGCTTGATCAACTCTTCAGTATAATAGCCCGTGTATTCACCAAAAGGGCCTTCATTTCTGAGATTTTGTGGATCGATTTCTCCCTCAAGCACAATCTCCGCGGCTGCTGGGATGGGAAGCCCTGTAAGTTGTGCCTTCACGATTTCAACAGGTTCTCCTCGAAGGGAACTGACCACATCGTATCCACTCTTGGCTTTGACTGTGGTCGCAGCGCTTGCCAGGACATGCAGGGGATCACCCCCTATGATGGCGCAGGCAGGCATCTTTTTACCTGCCTTTCCATACTTCTTTAAGATCCGATCCCCCTTTTTCCCTTTTAGGATCTGAACACCAATGGTTTTCTCATCGAGGATTCCCATCCTGTAGGTTCCAAGGTTGATATCGCCTGTCTCAGGGTCCTGAAGAACCATGAAGACCGCTGTGCCAAAATACCTCCCGCCGTCAAGTTCATAGAATTTAGGGGATGGGAATGCAAAGGTATCCACCTTGTCTCCATCGAGGATATTCTCAAAGATGGGGCCATCCTTCTGCTCCTTTGCCCGAATCACCTCCTTCACAGCCACATTGACCCACTCCTTGGTAAGTTGGACCATGGAGAGGTTTGGGTCCTTCCCAAGGATGATGGCCAACCTCCGAGTTGTCCCGAAGGCCCCGGTTAAGACTGGGCTTTTGTATCCCTTTACATTCTCAAAAAGGAGCGCAGGCCCGCTTTTCTCCTCAACCAGTTTTGCAATGTGAGAGATTTCAAGGTCCCAGTCCACTTCTGCCTTAATCCTTTTTAGTTCCCCCACTTCCTCACACCTTTTTATAAAGTCTCTAAGGTCCATAAAAATACCCCCTTCAATAAAGGATTTAAACACTTTTGATTATCTTTATAAATTTTCCTCTTGTCAATTCATTTATTATTATGGTTAAATAACTTAAAGTTATAAAGGGAGGTAAGATGAATAAGGCTAAACTTTTTCCGTCATCAATTAATTCTTTGCTTGTTTTTCACGAAGTAGCAAAACACAGGAGTTTTTCTAAGGCGGCAGAAAGGCTGTTCATTTCTCAACCTGCGGTGACCAAACATATCAAAGAATTGGAATTAGCAACAGGACTTGGGCTTATCCAGAGAGGGAAGGGAGGGTTTGCCCTGACGGAGGCAGGGAGGATGCTCTTTAAATATACCCATAAAATCTCCTCTCATCTTATGGAAATTGAAAGGGCTTTAGGGAATCTTAGGGAAGAACATCATGGAACTCTAAAGATCGGAACGACCGAATCCTATTCAAAATGCCTAATGCCCAGGCTCCTTTCAGAATTTCAGGCCTCTTATCCCTCTATTAAGATCAACCTGGATGTAGGTAATTCTGAAGAGATAGAAAGAAGTCTTTGGGTCTATAAGAATGACCTTGGCTTAATTGCGGTCACAAAGGTTTCTCCAAGATTTAACTCCATCCCGTTTATAAAGGAGAAACTCGTCCTCATTGTCTCGCCCAACTCCCCTTTGGCCAGAAGAAAGAAAGTTTCTTTAAGGGAACTTGGAGGATTTCCATTTATCATTCGTGCAAAAGGGTCCACAACAAGAAAGATTGTACTTCAAGCCTTTAAAGAAGTGAATATCCAGCCTTCCCTGATGATCGAAGCGGCCAGTTCTGAGTTTATCAAACAGTGGGTTTCCGAAGGCAAAGGAGTATCCATCATTATCAAAAGACTCATAGAGGATGAGGAAAGAAAGGGGATGATTAAAACTATCCCATTATTGGAAAGACTCTACCTTGAAGTGGTCATTCTTTTTCTGAAGGGGGAGCGTTTTAATCCCTTAATCAAGACCTTCGTCAATTTTATTGAAAATAAAGGAAAATTTTTGATCAAATCCGAATAAAAAGAATTTAGACTTTACAAAAACCATGTGAATTTTTTCATATTGACTTTTCATTAATCTATCTGTATAAGGTAACGATCATCCCAATTTTAACACCTGCGAATTTCAGTAGTTGCCCAAAAAGTGGGGATTAGATAAAGAGGTTGGGAGGTTTATTGTGATCATCTCTTAAGATAAAGAAAGGAGGGTTATTATGGCAAAAGAAAGAAGGTTTCCATTTGCGCGAGAGGTGAAAGTGCCTAAGGAACTCGAAGGTTGGGAAGAGATGTACCCGCCCCACCGACTATTTTCAGCCGAAAGGCAGGAGTGGGAAGATACACAGTTCTGGTATCAGGACAAAATCCATGCTCCAGAACCGATGCCCCCGCTTGATGAAATATTTCACCAAGCCTGGCAGATTTCTCTTTCCCAGCATACCACACGAATCTTTTGTATTCCGCCTGCTCAAGGAATAGCCCAAAGAATGGTCGGCTGTTATATGTACATCTGTGCAATTACACCTCCTCCTGAAGAAGTGATTAAGGAGAAAGCCCAATTGTTTCCTAAACGAACTTTTCCGCTTTTTGAAAACTATGACAGTCTGTGGGATCAATGGCTTCATAGGTTTCAAGCCTTGGGTCGTGAATTGAGAGAAGTTAAGGTTCCCAAGGAACTTCCAAAATTTATGCCCGATTTTGATTCCGCTACAACGCTTCCCAGTGTTTCTCCTGCCCATGAGTTACTGGAGGCCTTTAATAATTGCGTCAATATTATGTATCGAGGCTGGCAATATCATTTTAACCTATTGAACATCACCTATTTGGCTTATTTGATGTTCGCAGATGTGGCTCGTAAACTCTTTCCAGGAATTAGTGAAAGTGCTATTGGGAAGATGGTAGCAGGAGCCGAAGTATCCATGTTCCGGCCTGAAGAAGAACTTTGCAGGTTAGCCCGAATGGCTCATTCGGAACCAAAAGTTGCAAACATCCTTAAAACTGATCGTCCGGCAGCCAGCAAAATTGAAAGCCTCAGGGAGATCGATGCTGGAAGACACTGGCTGGATGAGTTGGATAGAGTTAAAGACCCATGGTTCTATGTCTCTTGCGGTAGTGGCTGGTTTCATCATGAAGGTGCGTGGTATAATAGGTTAGACGTACCTTTTGGCTATATCAAAAGCTATCTGGAGCGGCTGGACAAGGGTGAGAAGATTGAAAGGTCGCTGACTGCTATTTCCGAAGCCCGAGATGCTCTGGTCAACGAGTATCGGAAATTGATAAAGACAAACGAAGATAAAAAGTCTTTCGAAGATGCCTATAAAAACGTCAGGATCATTTACAGATATGCTGAAGACCATCTCTTCTGGGTAGAACACTGGTTTCACGCCATATGGTGGGATAAGATGAGGGAGTTCGCCAGGGTCTTTGTCAAGCAAGGAGTGTTGAAGGATGAGGGAGAGTTTTTCATGTTTAACCGCCTTGAGATTCCTTATCTCATAGAGGACCTTGCAAATTCCTGGGCATTAGGCGAAAATATTCCCACACTCAAATGGTCTGAAAAGGCCCAGAAGCGGAAAAAGATACTTGAAGCGGCAGCGAAATGGAACCCTCCGCCAGCCTTAGGGGTTCCTCCAGAAGTGGTCGCCGAACCCTTTACAGTGATGCTCTGGGGCATTACTACGGACAAAGTTCAGGACTGGTTGGCTGGGGTTTCGGTACGGCCTGAAGAAGTGACTGAACTGAAAGGGTTTGCTTCCTCTGCAGGAGTTGCCGAAGGTAAGGCTCGTGTCCTTAAACTTCTTGAAGAGATCGCAACTCTGGAACCTGGTGAGATTATGGTGGTTGCAAATACCAATCCTGCCTGGGCACCGGTATTCTCTAAAATTAAAGCATGCGTCACCGACATCGGTGGACTGACTTGCCATGGAGCCATCGTCTCTCGAGAATATGGACTGCCTGCCGTGACCGGGACAGGGACTGCTACCTCCGTGATTAAGACAGGGGATATCATTAGGGTGGATGGAGACAGGGGAATTGTTACTATTGTCAAACGGGCAAAATCGTAATGAAACCATTTATTGGGTTTGTTTAGTCCATACTACGGGAGGTGGAGCATGAAATATATCTTAGGATTTGAGCAGATTAACAAGTCTTCACTTCCCGTGGTAGGGGGAAAGAATGCCAGTTTGGGGGAGATGCTAAGGGCGGGGATTAGTGTCCCACCTGGATTCGCCTTGACGACAGATGCCTATATTGAATTTATAACTTCGGCAGGGGTTGAGAAGGAGATTTCTAAGATCCTATCCACTGTGGATCCAGATGATACAGCCTCTCTTAATGATGCCAGTACCCGAATTCGAAGATTAATTGAAAAGGCCCCCATACCTTTTAATATCGCCAATGCAGTCGGAGAGGCCTATGCATCACTTTGCAAAAGATGTGAGGTGGAAGATCTTCCGGTGGCGGTTCGCTCCAGTGCTACTGCAGAGGACATGCCTACAGCAAGTTTTGCTGGTCAGCAAGAGACTTACCTGTGGGTTAGAGGGATTGATGAAGTGATTGCAAAGGTTCAAAGTTGTTGGGCAAGCCTCTTTACACCGCGTGCGATAAGTTACAGGGTGAAAATGAATTTCCCCCACGAGAAGGTTTTGATTAGCGTGGGGGTTCAAAAGATTGTGGATGCAAAAGCAGCAGGAGTGATGTTTACCCTAAACCCCGTCAATGGAGACCCTTCAAAAGTGGTGATCGAAGGAAGTTGGGGTTTGGGAGAAAGTGTAGTCTCAGGTTCAGTAAACCCTGATAAATTTGTTGTGGATAAGGTAGTCTTTGAAATTAATGAACGAGTGATCTCATCAAAAGCCATTGAGTGTAGATATGAAGCAGGGAAAGGTGTCATCCACTGTGATGTGCCTATGAGTCAACAGAACCTCCCTTGTTTAGAGGATAGGGAAATAATAGAGTTAGTTAAAGTCGCCAAACGAATCGAAGACCACTATGGCTCTCCCCAAGATATAGAGTGGGCCATTGAAAAAGATAAACCCCTCCCTCAAAACATATTCATCTTACAAAGTAGGCCAGAAACTGTATGGAGTCAAAAAGAAAAAACCCCTGTCCTTGGGAAGAAGACCGCCTATGAACTTTTAATGGAGAAGGCCCTCTCCCAGATAAAAGTGGCATAGTGGAAGAAGCATTTAAAACCTAAAACCCTCAACTTTTAAATCCAAATTGATAAAACCAAAAGGAGGTGAATTTTTATGGGAAATGAAAAACCCCCAGAAAAGATTGGAATAGGTCCATCTGGGAGAGGAGGAGGATTGATTCAATTCATTGTATTCGCAATCCTTGGAATCCTCATCTTTGTCTATGGCATCCTCCTCGGCAATCGTTTTAAAGATCATCCCTGCTACACTCATCATGCTTATCGCACTCGGACACCTTGTCCTTTTAGGTGACAATTGGCCATGGGCTCCTCCTGCTGGTAATTGGACCCCTGCAAAATCTCGGCTCATCCCTGGAATTGGGATGACCATCCTATGGGCAATCTTTACATTTGCTGTGTTACTCTTTATGAAATTCATTTACCCCAAATGGCCAGTGGGCCCACTCTACCTCTGGTTTGGGGTGATCGGGTTTTGGGCAACCCTTTTGTATGGAGTGGTCTGGGGCGGTTGGCCTTTTAAGGGTAAACTTCATCCCTGGGGAACTATGGCCATGAGTTTCATTATTGTCATGGTCGGGTCTATCCTCATCTGGAATTTTCTAACCAATCTCGATGGGACACCTCTTGCAGATACTCCAATCAATCATAAAGGACCCTTCAATGTGAATTGGCTGACAGGATACCTTGTCTGGTCCATTGCATGGTTCTTTGTCTTCAGTCCTGTCTTTACAACCCAAGGGTGGCCTTTTGGGAAGTGGGGTCATCCAGGTGCAGCCATCGGCCAGACTATCCTCGCACACATTTTAGGATATATATTTTGGAAAGGAAGTCTGGGGATTGGGCTTAGCCCCACCTTCTCTTTTGCTGCTGTAGGATCATCCCTTATCTTCTGGCCATTGGTCCACTCCTGGAATTTCCAATTCTGGGGCGTCACCAAGTATACCTTTTTTAAAAGAGCCCTTTCGGCATTCATCCTTCAATGTATCATCATTATTATATGGATCATCCTCTTAACGGCAATCCTCTGTCCTAAGGCTAATGAGATTGCTTTGGCAAAACTTCCTGCTGATGTGAACATTTTGATCATCTATCTCAATCTCTGCATCATGGCTCCAGGCCTTATCGCTCATAATGCATTCTGGTTGAGATGGCCCCTTACCCTTCCAAACCCACCTGGAACACCACCCCCTGGTCAGGCCGAATAAACAAAAGGCCCTGGGAGAATTCTCCCAGGGCTTCATCCTTCATCTGGGTGTCATTCGCAAGGGGGAGATGGAGGCGATTAAGGTCGATAGGATTGGATCATATGATCCAAAACTTTCACGGCTCTTTGTGCAAAGAGAGGATCACTGATATGAGCATCCACCTCTTCAATAGGTATTTTGGGGGTGAGGATGTTTCTTAATTCTTCTACAAAAATCTGGTCTGTCTTCGGGTCATAAAGTTCCATTCCAGGTTTATCCGCCTCCGACCATCCCTTTTTGGGAATAAGCACATGGGTTGGCCCAATTGATCGGTTCAGTTTTTTTCCAATGATTCTTGCAAATTCCTTCATCTCTTCAGGACCCATCCTGACGCAGAAACGAGTATCATGATAATGGATCTTTCTTCCTTTTAACTGGTCTGGCATGGGATAGACTGGGCTAAAGACAGCATTATCCAGCCCTCCCGGGACAACCACAATGGGGATTCCCTTCTCGCCTGCGGTTTGAAGTCTTTGAGGGCCAATCCCTTTGCAATAGCCTCCAAATATTTCATCCGCTATCTCATGAAGCGTGAAATCGATTACACCGGAAACTAACCCCTCCGAAATGAACTCCTCCATGGCCATTCCACCACAGCCATTGGCATGGAAGGCAATCATTTCATAACCCCTCTCTCTGAGGAGAGGTTCTGCATTCATGGCACAGATAGAGTTGATCCCATAGGCGGTTACAGCCACCATGGGTTTTTCTTTTCTCAGGATGCCTCCTTGTTCGATCATTCCACAGATGGCGTAGGAGGCCTGTTCAAGGATCAGACGCATGAAGTCATTGAGTCCCAAGATGTCGGCCACTGAATGGAACATGACGATGTCTTTGGTTCCAATATATTCTTTCACATCCCTTGAGGCAACTGTGGAGAGCACAACCTTTGGCAAACCGAAAGGAAGAGATCGCATGATGGAGGTGACAATCGCTGTCCCTGTCCCACCCCCCATCCCAAATATCCCCTGAAGTTTTCCCTGCTCAAACAGGCGTCTTGCTAAGATTGCCCCTCCCTCTTGGACTGCTTTTACAGCAGTGGAGCGATTCCTTTCTTTAAGGATATCTTCAAGGTTATAGCCTGCAGTCCCTGCAACCTCAAACCGTGTAATATCCGGTTGGGTTAGAGGCTCTCCAAGAGTACCCACATCCATAAGGATTGATTGGATTCCAAGTCGTTGCACACAGTCCTTCACATAAGCGACTTCTCTTCCTTTGGTATCTAAGGTAGCCACGATGAGTAAATGTTTCTTCATACTTGCTCCTTTTAAGTAATCCTTTCAAACCTCCTTTAACATAAGGGGAGGTCTCATTCAATACGAAAGTGGATTTTTATTAATAAGAACCTTAGTAAGGATTTTCAATCCCCAAATCCCTGAAGAAAACTCTTCACATTTCTTCCAAGAACCAAGTGGTTATAACCTCCTTCAAGGAGGCCAAATCGTCTTCCCTGGCATCTTTCGAGAGAGGCCTCTTTGGCCCATTTCCCGATCGTAAAATAGTCTTCGGTCTTAAGGAGTCCTCCCCAGTCCTCTTCGTGGCGGTCAAATCCTGCAGAAATGGCAATGATGTCATAAGGTCTCTCCGTTTGAAGGGATCTTTTGAGATCTTCCATAAAGACCTTTCTATTTGTCCCTTCAGGATGGAAATAACTTACAACTCTGGAGCCACTAAAGGTATTGGCCGTGCCATCTCCAAAATGGAGATCAAAGTCAAGAATAAGGGCAGTTTGGATCTTCTCCTCACTCAGGAGTTTTTTAATTGCAATCGCGATATTATTGAAATAACAGAATCCCCAGCAGGAATGAGGACTCGCATGATGACCAGGTGGTCGAATCAGTCCAAAGGCCGATTGGCCTTCAAAGGCCAATTGAGCAGAGAGGATGGCCCCCCCTGCAGCCAAGAGAGCCATTTCATAAACTAATGGCTCTCTTTTTACAGACTGAATATGTGACCTTCCATGAACCCTTTCCAGATCTTCCTCAGAGGCAGGTTCTGGTTTGATAAAATCAAATTCTCCCTTCAATTCCTTGGTAATGGCTTCCATTCTTCCTCTTCCTGCTGCCGGATCTGAGGTATAGACCTCATAGAATCTCGGATGGAAAATCACCTTCATAGGATTCCTCCTTCAACCACTTTTTTGTTGATGGTAATGGTATCATAATCGCCCTATTTATTGAAACTTTTTTGGATGATAAACAAATGAAAATCTGGGCTGGCGATCGATAGATGAGTCTTTTTGCTTTTTTCATAAGGTTTTCGCTGAATAAGGTCAAGATGCCCATATTTTTTACACAGAATTATGACATTTTGTGCCCTTAAAAAACCCTGATAAACTCCGTTAAAAATTTGAAATATCCTTTGATTTCAAGAAACTATAGAGGTCATAACGAATTGGCATAAGAGTTGCTTATTTAGTTAATAAAATTCTAAAAGGAGTTCATATGAAATTAATGATTAATGAACTTGCTTCCATCAATCTATTTGTCATTTGGATAATTATTATAGGGGGTTATGCATTTCTTAGATATGTGAAAAGAAAGTTAGCCGAATAGATTTTTAAGTTGGAATTTGACAAATTCGAACAGTATTTACAATTTTGTAAATGGGAGAGAAGATGAGTTTAAATAGAATTCTTGGAGTAAGGAAGGTTGAGGGAACAAGAAAGATCGAGATCAGTTTGAGAAGGGTTGCCCTTTGGGCGCTCATCTTTTCAAACGCATTCTGTGTTCCCTATTTCTTCGCCAAACTATTTCGATTGGTTTAAAAGACGGTTTATCTATTTAAATAACTTGGATAACCGTTTGAACTCTTCGGTCCCAGCCTCCTTCAATAACTGGAAGGCGATGATCTCTGTGGTGGAGATCATCGCCCCCCTCCTTTCCAAATATCTCAGGCCAAACTCCCAATCTATTTTTTTCCTTGAACAGACTCCATCTGCGACCACATAAACCTCGTAACCTCTCTCCATCAAATCGATGGCTGTCTGAAGGATACAAACATGAGTCTCTATCCCGCAGAGGATGACCTGTTTCCGCTGGAGTGAATCCAATCTTTTATTAAATTCCTCTACCCGACAACAACTAAAGGCCATTTTCTCAATCGGAACCAGACCCTCCATCTCAACCTTAATTTCAGGAGTAGTCCCGCCAAGTCCTTTAGGGTATTGTTCGGTTGTAAGGATGGGAATTCCCATGGTTTTTGCAAATGAAAGAAGGAGGATAATATTTTTTATCAGATTCTTTGCTATTTCCTGGCCCATTGCTTTAAGGAGGCCATCCTGAACATCAACCACGATGAGAACGGATTTCTCCCTTTCCATTTTCACCTTCTCCTTTCAGGTCAGTAGGTTTTCTATATATTAAAACCTTATGGGAAGCATCTCAAATCCCATGATAAGGTGATGGGTCCAAAGGTGGTTTGGTCCCTGAGTGCTCCATTAGTCCCAGAAAAGTAATGAGGCTTACCACTTTATGATTGAATTTTAAATAAATATGTTCTATGTGTAAAACAGTGTAGATTGGAAGGATAGAGAAGGAGGAAAGACTGCTATGACCTCGAAGATGACTTATGCCGGAGTCGGAGTGGATTATGAGGCCATGGATCCATTTAAAAGGCTGGCCCAGATGTCTGCTCGAGAAACCGCAAAAACCATTATACGTCTTGGTTTTTCCGAAGTGGAGATGAGTCGAGGAGAAAGCGCCTATCTTGTCGATGCAGGAGATCATTATATCGCCCATGTCGTAGAGGGCTTAGGGACAAAAAATCTGGTGGCCGATGTGATGTATCGCTTAACTGGAAGAACCTACTACGATCATATTGCCCAGTGCACGGTGGCCATGATCGTCAATGACATGATCACGCTCGGTGCGCTTCCGCTTTCGGTTGGCATGCATTTGGCGGTCGGTTCCTCAGATTGGTTTAACGATGAGAAACGCTGTTTCGATTTGATCGATGGCTGGAAGAAGGCTTGTGAACTGGCCCGTTGTACATGGGGGGGAGGGGAGACACCTACTTTAAAAGATATCATTCATCCAGAGGCGGTGGTTCTCAGCGGATCAGCCGTGGGGGTGGTGAAACCCAAAAGCCGCCTGATCAGCGGAGCGAGCCTCCGACACGGGGATACCATTGTTCTGCTTGAGAGTTCCGGGATCCATGCAAATGGACTTACGCTTGCGCGTGAGATAGCCAAGAGGTTGCCCGAGGGTTTTCTTACAAAACTTAGCGATGGCCGATTCTATGGCGAGGCCTTGCTTGATCCAACGGTCATCTATGTACCCGTCGTTGAGGATTGTTTTAAGGAAGGGGTTGACCTCCACTATGCGGTCAACATCACGGGCCACGGCTGGCGAAAGTTGATGCGACCCCCTCAGCCCTTTTCTTACATCATTGAACAGATCCCCGTTCCCCATCCTGTTTTCTCCTTTATCAAAGAGCAAGGACCTGTCGATGATAAAGAAGCTTATGGCACTCTGAACATGGGGGCGGGTTTTGCCCTTTATATATCAGAGAGGGATGTGGAGAAGACCTTAGTCATTGCTAAGCGTCTGGGAATTTCCGCTTTGCGAGCAGGCTGGATTGAGTCCAGTCAGGAGAGACGAGTCGTTATTAAGCCGTTGGGCCTGGAGTACCTCGGGTCAACCTTAGGAATTCGTTGATCAAGGAGTTTCTTTGTTGACTTTTTTTTTACAAATCATTTACCCTTCTAATAGAAGGAAATGGAAACCTTAGAGAAATCTTGGGAGATAGGTCCCATGAACGAAAAGATTCGAGTTTTAGTTTTTGCAAGCGGGGATGCAAAGGGAGGGGGGTCAGGGTTTCAAGAGATGGTTGAATTTTCCAGAACAGACCCTCCCGTGCTTGACGCACAAATTGTAGGGGTTGTTTCAAACCATCCCCATGGAGGGGTTCGCCAGAAAGCGGACGCCCTTCAGGTTCCATTTGAATATTGGCCAGGACCCTTTGAGGCCGAAGGCTATAGGTTTTATGTTCAGAAATACAGGGCTGACTATGTGATGTGCTCGGGGTGGTTAAAGTTTGTAAGGGGGCTCAATCCTGCAAAAACCGTCAACATTCACCCGGGCCCCTTGCCACGGTTTGGAGGACCAGGGATGTATGGCCACCATGTCCACGAGGCTGTCATCGCTGCTTATCGGAGAGGTGAGATCAAACAGAGTGCAGTGACCATGCATTTTGTGGATGAGGCCGCCTATGATCATGGACCTATCATCTTTCAGATGCCTGTGTTGATCAGACCTGAAGATGATGCCGAATCTCTGGCAAAGAGGGTGAATGAAAAGGAGCGTGCCTGGCAGAGTTATATCTTAAATCTGGTGGTTCATGGCCATATCTCCCTTAAACAGGACCAGGTCTTTTACGATAGCGTCGCACTAAGAAGGCTTTTTTACTAAAAGGAATAAAAGGATGTACCACTTCTTCTTACGAAGAGATGAGCGTATGGAATACTGTTTCAATGTGGAGACCTCTGCCCCATTGAATTCAGAGGAGCTCTCCATTTTAAAGCAGATCCTTGCCGATGGTTTTGTCTCCGAAAGCATCTCTGAAAAATCGTTTCACCAAGATGCGGGGAGTGTGGTGGAGCTCGGCCCTCGGATGAATTTTGCAACCGCCTATTCCACCAACATTGTGGCCATCTGCCATACCTGCGGGCTCGATAAAGTCACTCGCATTGAGCGATCTCGAAGATATTCTCTCCCTTCAGGAGAGAATAGAGAACGTTTCATTCGAGAACATCACGATCGGATGACTGAATGTCTATATGAACATCCCTTGGAGAGTTTTGAATCCGGGATCATCCCCGAACCCGTTTTTGAGGTCCCCCTTCGGGAGAAGGGCTTGTCTGCCTTTGATGAGATCCCAGGGCTGGCGATGGATGAATGGGATAGAAAACTCTATTATGATTATTTTGTCAAAGAAGAAGGTAGAAATCCCACCATCGTTGAAATCAGAGATTTGGATAATGCGAACAGTGAACACTCCCGCCACGGCTACTTTAAGGGAAGACAGATCATTAATGGCGTGCCCATGCCGGAGACGCTTTTGGATATTGTTAAATCGACTTTAAAGGCAAACCCCTCAAACAGCCTTATCGCCTTCAAGGATAACTCCAGTGGGATCAAAGGATATGAATGTTGGACCATTCTTCCTGAAAAACCAGGTCAACCCTCACCTTTCAAAAAACAAAAAGTCTATTATCATATTATTTTTACTGCAGAGACACACAATTTTCCAACCGGGGTTGCTCCTTTCCCTGGTGCAGAAACAGGGACAGGCGGAAGGATTCGAGATGTCCATGCTACGGGGAGAGGGGGACTTGTTGTAGCAGGGACCACAGGTTACTGCGTCGCCCATCTCCTAATTCCTGGATATGACCTGCCGTGGGAAAATAGATCCTTTCCCTATCCATCAAATCTTGCCCCTTCCTTAGAGGTTGAGATCAGGGCGAGTGATGGGGCAAGCGATTATGGAAATAAGTTTGGGGAGCCAGTGATCCTTGGGTTTACAAGGTCTTTTGATCAGAGACTTCCTGATGGCCAGCGGTGGGGATGGATTAAAAAGATCATGTTTACGGGTGGAATCGGACAGATCGATGATAGGCATATTGAAAAGGGTGAGGCTACGAAAGGTTTATTAATTGTTCAGGTGGGTGGGCCTGCCTATGGCATTGGAGTCAGTGGAGGTTCTGCCTCCAGTAAACTTCAGGGCGAAAATGTGGAGGAGCTCGATTTCAATGCAGTCCAACGAGGCGATGCAGAAATGGAACAGAAATTAAACCGAGTGATTCGGGCCTGTATTGAAATGGGTGATCAGAATCCCATCGTCAGCGTCCACGATCAAGGGGCAGGAGGTCCAGCCAATGTTCTAAAAGAACTGGTCGAAAAGGCAGGGGGAAGAATTGAACTGAGGCGGATCAAACTGGGTGATCCGACCCTCTCTGTGCTCAAGATCTGGATTGCAGAATATCAAGAACGGTGCGGGTTCTTGATTCCCTTAGAAAAGATTGAGCAGTTCAAATCCATCTGCGAGAGGGAGAAGGTCAATTGTGAGGTCTTGGGGCAGGTGACAGGAGACGGTCGATTTGTTGTGCATGATGAGGAGGATGATTCGACCCCTGTGAATCTTAATCTTGCAAAGGTCTTAGGCAATATGCCGCAGAAGACCTTTACGGACAAAAAGGTAGAGGCTGTCCTTCATCCTCTCGAACTACCCGATTCATTGACTATGGAAGATGCCTTATGGCGTGTTCTACGTGACCTTTCAGTCGGCTCGAAAAGGTTTTTAACCAATAAGGTGGATCGAAGCGTGACAGGGTTGATTGCAAGACAGCAATGCTGTGGTCCCCTTCAATTAACCGTAGGAGATGTGGCTGTAATTGCTCAGAGCCATTTTGGGTTGACCGGGGCAGCAACCTCCATTGGCGAGCAACCGATTAAGATGTTGGTGAATCCAAAGGCAGGGGCTCGGATGGCGGTAGGAGAAGCACTGACCAATATCGTATGGGCAAAAATCACCCGATTGGAGGATATCAAATGTTCTGCGAATTGGATGTGGGCTCCCAAACTCTTAGGAGAAGGGGCTGCCCTTTATGAAGCTGCTTGCGCCATGAGAGACATGATGATCCAGTTGGGAATTGCCGTGGATGGGGGAAAGGATAGCCTCTCCATGGCCGCACGAGTGGGAGAGGAGATTGTAAAATCCCCACGTGAGTTGGTCATATCCGCCTATGCACCCATGCTGGATATTACGAAAGTGATTACCCCGGATATTAAAACACCAGGCCGAAGCCAACTCATCTTTATTGACCTGGCCAATGGGAATGCCCGGCTTGGAGGTTCGGTCTTAGCCCAAGTATACGGACAGATCGGCAATCACTCTCCCGATGTGGATGATCCTGAAATGCTCAAACATGCCTTTAATGCCATTCAGAAATTGATTTCAGAAAATCTCATTCTTTCAGGGCATGACCTGAGCGATGGGGGCCTGATTACGACCCTTCTGGAGATGGCCTTTTCGGGAAACTGTGGATTAAGAATCAAGATGGAAGGCCCGTGGACTCTTTTTGAGAGGTTTTTTTCTGAGGAGTTGGGAGTGGTTATCGAGTGTGATCAGAAAGATGTGGCAAGAACCTTGGAGGTTCTTCGGTCCTTTCATCTGCGGGCAATGGTGATTGGAGAGCCGACAGAGGAGAAAAGGATTCGGATCACCTATAATGGTCAGGAGGTTCTCCAGTCAGATATGCGTCTTTTAAGGCAGTGGTGGGAGGAGACCTCCTATCAGATCGAACGTCTCCAGATGAATCCCCTATGTGCGGAGGAGGAAAAGAGAAATATCTTTGATCGGAAAGGTCCCACCTACCTGATAAGCTTTGAGCCCAAGCCAACCCCCATCCATCTTCTCGAAGCCGAAGATAAGCCCGAAGTGGCCATCCTAAGGGAAGAGGGGAGCAATGGGGATCGGGAGATGACTTCTGCCTTCTATCAGGCAGGGTTTAGACCTTGGGATATCACGATGACCGATCTGATCAATGGCCGGGTGACACTGGAGCGATTCCGAGGCCTTGTCGCCGTAGGAGGGTTCTCCTATGCCGATGTTCCGGAAAGTGCCAAAGGATGGGCAGCTGCCATTCGATTTAATGAAAGGTTGAGAAAAATGTTTGACGACTTTTACCATCGAACAGACACCTTCACCCTTGGGGTGTGCAATGGATGCCAACTCTTTGCTCTCTTGGGTTGGATTCCCTGGTCAGGAATCCCTGATCATCTTCAACCTCGGTTTGTCCAAAACCTTTCTCGCCGTTTCGAATCTCGCTGGGTGACTGTAAAAATTTTGGAAAGTCCAGCGATGATGTTTAAAGGGATGGCTCACTCAATCCTTGGAATCTGGGTGGCTCACGGAGAGGGAAGGCTTTACTTTCCTGATCCAGGGCTGATGGATGAAGTGTTTCAAAAGAGATTGGTCTCCCTTGTTTATGTCGACGATGAAGGCCGAATGGATGGGAAGGCTTCACAAAGTTATCCCTTCAATCCGAATGGTTCCCCCTATGGAATCACAGGCCTCTGTTCGCCTGATGGAAGGCATTTAGCCATGATGCCCCATCCAGAACGCGCCTTTCTAAAATGGCAATGGGCATGGATCCCTCGAGATCTTGATAACCAACTCAAGGCCTCTCCCTGGCTTCAGATGTTCCAAAATGCAAGGCAGTGGTGTGAGAAAACATAAAAGGCGGAGGGCAGAAGGGAAAGGAATTCATCTTGAAAAGGTTAGGTGATTACTTGACGGGTTGGTGGAGACTTTCAAGAATCCCCTTTCTTTCAGTTGGGATTCTTCCGTTGATCCTTGGGTTCGTTCTGGCATGGCGTCGGGGCTATCAAGGACCTCTTGGGCTTTATCTCCTTAGCTTCATCACCGTCCTTTTCATAATGTGGATGACCTATTATCTCGGTGAGTGGAACGATTTAGAAGGAGACCGGCTAAACCAAAATTTTAATGCCTTCTCAGGGGGCTCAAGGGCATTGGTTAAAGGGTTGCTTCCTCCCCAAGTAGCCCTTTATTTAGGCTACGGGTGTTTGATGGGAGCGATGGTCATGGGTCTCTGGCTTTATGTTCGATACCGGACTGGTCCATGGACACTTCTTTTAGGAGGGATCGGGGTCTTTTCAGGATTTTTTTATTCGGGAAGACCTATTCGATGGGCGTATCGGGGATTGGGAGAGATTCTCATTGGTTTCTGCTATAGTTGGTTACCCATTGCAACGGGCTTTTACCTCTTCAGTGGTTTCTTCAATCAGGAGATCTTTTTCCTCTCCATCCCTGTTGGACTTTCGATTTTCAATGTCATATTGATCAACGAATTTCCAGATGAGGAGGCGGATCGGAAAATCGGGAAGAAGAACTTAGTGGTGCGTTTCGGGAAAGAGAGAATGGCTGAACTCTATTTAGGGATTTCCATCCTGGTCGGTTTCTCATTCCTTAAGGTCATTCTCCTTTTTGGTCGAACACCCATCTGGTTTCTTTTACTGTCGATCTTCCCTCTCCTTGGTCTCCTATGGAGTGGTGTTGAGGTTTGGAGAGGAGGCTATCAGGAAACCCAGAGGCTTGAATCTCTCTGTCGAAAGACTCTTTTGGTCAATCTATCCATTACAATGCTCCTCACGATTCAGCAAACCCTACTCCCCTCCTCCCATTCTTCTTCTCCCCTGAGGGGGTAAGAGTGAATATGATGGATAGGATCAATGAAATGGAAACAAGGATGGAAGATATTCAAAAAGTCATTGAGAAGGTAAGCATAGATCTTCAAGAGGGAAGATCAGAGGAAGAGATTTTCCAATCTCTTCTTTCTCTTTTAGGAAAAGATTTGGAGTTAACGGTAGGAGTGGTTGAGCAATTAGCAGGGATCTTAGATGCGAAGATCGGTCGTCTCCTTCAGCGGATGTTAGAGATTTATGAAGAGAAGAGGATTCGTAAGGCCATTAAGCGATCCCTCTATCGGCTGAGAAGTAGAGGGATCACTATTGAAGAGATTCTCCCCGAAAAAAAGGAGTCGATCCTTCGCCCCTTAACGGTTCAACCTCCGAAAGGATTTGGAAACGGCTATGATATTTCCTGGAACCGGTTTCTCATCCTGACCTTTGCTCATCCTGGTAAGGGATCCATAGTGCTTCATGGTTTGGTCAATGACCCAGAAGGGTTGATTAATTTTTATGGAGGAGAGATCTCAAAAAAAGAGTTAAAAAACTTCTTTGAAGAAGTGCAAAAGGCAAGTCCAACCCCGGTGGTTGAAATGGAGGCATCCTATGTAGCCTTCCTTTTTACCAGAGCCTACCAAACGACCCTGATGAAAGGGAGGACGCCTCCTTCAGATTATGTCTGGTTTAAGGGCGAGGTGGAGAAGATTAAAAAGGAGTATGAGAGGTCATTAATCTATTCCTACCTTGAGCCAGAGGCCATTGAGGGGGATGAAAGGTTTTTGAGGAGAGGAGGAGATCTTCTTAGAACAGATCTTTTTGCAAGTTGGGTGATCGGAGATGAAGAGATTAGACCCTATGCGGATGAGGTCTGGGAGGCAGAGGAGTCAAGACTGATCCTCAACCCAAATCAGAAGGAGGCCCGATTTCAGGAAGTCTATCAAAGGGCTCTTTCCAACCTCTTCCCTGAAGAGAAAAGACTCCTTTATCAATATAGGATGGAGGAGATGGCTTACCTTCTCTTTAAGTTAGGGAGGGAGGAGGAGGCGAAGATTTCTCTGGCAGTAGCCCTTGATCTTAAGAAACCGATTAATTTTTTCCAACCCAATCCCTTCCTCTACCAACTGGTCATCAAATCCATCTACGCATTTTTAAAAGAAGCCTATGAGAAGAAGAGAGAGGAGTTTTCTCTAATTCAGAGGCCATGATTTAATTGGGAACAGAGATTTCGGAATTCAGATCACCCTGCCTGAGTCAGGCTTCCCCTCTCAACGGCGAGATGATGTCGTAATTAGAAGAAAGTAATGATGCGATCGAAAGGCAAATCCTTGCGGATTATATTGATTCTTTTTGGAATCTTAGCCGTTTTAACAGTTGGAGTCTACCTTGGCCTCTCCTTTTATGCTGTCACATTGATCCAGCCTAAGATTCAAGAGGCAATGGGTTCTAAAATAATCCTTTCCGATGTGAAAGTCAAAATGACCCACCTTTCCATTAAAGGAATTCATTATGAAGAGAAAACTTCAAAAAAGAGAATCTTTCAAATTGAAGAGATAAAAGTTTATCCATCCATCCTTTCTTTTCTGAGAGGTTATTTAAGAGTTAAAGAAATTGTGCTTCTTAAACCTTCCTTCTTTCTTTTTCGTTCTCGGGAAACGGGGTTTTTGACACCTCTGAGAGGCATAGGCGGTAAGGAAGAGAAAAGGGACGATTTTCGAGAAGAAAAGAGGAGGCAACCCTTCCCATTGAAGATTGATCACATTAGGGTTCAAAATGGTTTCGTTGGTTTTGAAGATAGGAAGACAGGGTATCCTTACGCCCAATTCAATTTAAAGGATTTAGACGTCCAAATAGAAGGAGTTAAATTTCCATTGCTCGAAACCCCTTTCCCCTTCAAATTGAATGGGAGGATGAGGGGGAGAGAGAGGGAAGGGTTTATTAAGATGGAGGGATGGTTAAACTTAGAGGCCCTTGAATTTGAAAGTGCCTTGAGTCTTCGAGAAATCGGGGTGAAGGATTTTGAACCCTATTACCGAAAGAAAGTTTCAACAGAAGTGGAGAATGGGCTGATCCATATCGAAGCAAAGGTCGTGTTGAAAAAGAGGGTTATTGATATTCATGGAGACATGGAATTGGTGGGTCTTCAAATCAAGAGAGCCGCGGGAAAGATTTTTTGGATCCCCGCGGATCTGTTCTCCTCCCAATTGAAGAAGAAGGGAGGTCGTTTAAAAATCCCTTTTCATATCAGGGGGGATTTGGATGATTCGAAATTTAATCTTCAGGAGAGCCTCCTCACCGCTCTGGGATTTTCCCTTGCAAGGTCTTTGGGGATGCCTGTCAAAATTTTTCCTGATGGGAGGGAGGAGATAAGAGGGGGAGGAATTTGATGGTTCACTTGAGATGGGTCGCTTCTCTCTTATGGGTGCCTTTTTTATGGAGGGGTAGCCTTCCATTGGTCAGACCGAATCGGATCGAGTGGAATCCTTCCCTTTCTCCCAAGACCCTGCGGATGAAGGGTTACACCATTTTTTATGCGGTCAAAGGGAATGGGAAACCCATCCTTTTACTCCATGGCTATGGAGCAGGGATGTGGGTATGGGAAAAACAGATTGACCCTCTTTCCCAATTCTACAAGGTTTATGCCTTAGATTTGATTGGTCACGGTTTTTCAGATCGACCCAAGATTTCTTACACGCCAGAGACTTATATCCACTTTTTAAGGGATTTCATGGATGGCTTGGGGATAGAGAGGGCCGTCATCATCGGAAATTCGATGGGAGGAGGGTTAGGATGGGCCATGGCAGGTCTTTTCCCGGACAGGGTAGAAAAACTGATATTGATTAACGCTGTCCCGCCCGATGTCTTGGAGCAGGTCAAGAATGAATCATTCAAGGCCTTGGTCGCTATTAAGGACCTTCCATTACTCCCTTATTTAGTGATTGCCAGCCGGAATAGAGACTCGATTCGCTGGATTCTTCTCGACTGTGTCTCCAATATCAGACTCATTACCCCTGAAGTCTTGGAACGTCAATATCAACTCTCTAAGATTAAAGGAAGCACCTGGGTTCTCTATTCTACGTTTAAGAATGCCCAAGAAGGAATCAGGCTAAAGGATTGTCTAACAAGGATTTCTCAACCCACCCTTCTTATCTGGGGAGATCGTGACCCAGTCCTTCCTCTTTCCGTTGGCAAGCAACTCCACCGAATCATTCCTCACTCAAGGCTTCTGATCATTGAAAAGGGCGCTCATATCCCGATGTGGGAAAATTCAGAAGAGGTCAATCAGGCCATCCTCGATTTTTTGAAAAATAGTTCAGGGTGATTCGTTCGGTGTTCGGAGCGGGGCATTCGACCCCCGAACGTTGAATTATTTGAGGAGGGCGAGGCTAAACCAGGGGACATAGGTGATGATGGCAAGAGCCATCAAGAGAACTCCAATGAAAGGGAGGCAGGAGAGATAGAGCCTCAATACCGATTTTTCAAAACGGATGCTCGAGATGAAGAGGTTGATTCCCAGGGGAGGAAAGGAGGCTCCAATTTCAAGGTTCGTGAGGATGATGATGCCAATATGAAGGGGATGAATGCCATAGGCCTCTGCTATAGGCGAAACGAGGGGGACGACGACCATTAGCGCAGAAAACGTCCCCATCACGCAACCCACTATCAGGAGAAATAGATTCATCACCACCAAGAAGACGAATGGACTATGGATGTGGGCCTTAAAGAATTCGAGCATCTTCATTGGGACCTCTTCATCAATTAGGTAATTGGTCAGACCGAGGGCAGCGCCAAGGATGATGAGGACCCCGCCCACCAAGATCATGCTCTTACGCATTAGACTCGGAAGATCCTTCCATTTAATATCACGGTAAATTACCACTTCAACCAATAGAACATAGATCGCAGTGATGGCCGCCGCTTCGCTCACAGCGAAATAACCGCTATAAATTCCTCCAAGGACCACCAGAGGCAGAGGGAGCTCCCAGATCATCTCTTTTAAGGCGACGAGAACTTCATAGGGTTTAAATTCGGTTCGGGGGACTTTGGCGGAGATGGCTTTCTGGAAACTGAAGGCGGAAAGAAGGACAACCAACAGGATACCCGGTAGAATGCCTGCCCGAAAGAGTTGATCGATCTGAACCTTTGCAACAATCGCATAAATAATTAATGGAAGGCTTGGAGGAAAGAGAAGGCCTAATGTCCCAGAGGTGGTCAGTAACCCCAGAGAAAATTTCTCAGGATATCTTCCCCGTATCATGGCAGGATATAGGATTCCTCCCAGGGCAATGATCGTGAGGCCTGTGGCCCCAGTGAGGGCAGTAAAGATAGCACAGGTCACCAGGGCAATGAGGGAGAGCCCACCGGGTAACCAACCCAGGATTGCATCGGTGAGTCTAATTAATCTCTTCGGTGCTCCGCTTTCAGAAAGGAGGTATCCGGCAAAAGTGAAAAGTGGAATGGCCACCAGAATGGGGGTGGTGGCCATGCGATCCATCTCAATAATCATGGCTGAGGAGTCAATCTGGCCCGTAAAAAAGAGGAGAAGCGAAAGACCAGCGATCACCACAAAAAGTGGGGCCCCGAGAATCGTCAAGATGGAGATGAGGAGGATTAAGGTGAGGGTCATCGTTCCTTTCCCGTTTGGTCCATCCTTTCTACCTTCCCGGGGATCACCAGGGTTTTAAAAAATCGGAGTCCAAACCGAAAGGACATCAATCCAAAGGTGATGGGAAGAATGGTTTCTAAGACCCATTGAGGTATCTTTAAAAAAGCTTTTTCTCCCATTTGGGCCTCATTTTTTATAAATTTCACTGAGGCGTAGGTTAATAGAATACAGATAAAGAATGAAAAGAGATGGGTGATGAGGGTAACGATTCGATTCCCCCAAGAAGGCAGCCATCGTGAAACCACATCGATGGTAATATGTTTTCCTTCTCTTGTAGCAAGGCTTGCGCCAATAAAGCCAATCCAGAGAACCAAATTTCTGATCAATGAATCGCCCCATGAAAGGCCTGTATCAAAGAGATTTCGAAGAATGATCTGGAGAGAGGCAACCAGGATCATTGAGCTTAGAAAGATCACGATTAGAATTTGTTCAATTCGGTCGATGATCTCATCGGTTCGTTTCCACCGATCCATCACTTCCTTCCCTTTCGGTAACTTTCCAGATAGAAAATCGCTTCCTCAAAGATTTTTTTAGAAAAGGTCTGACCGCTGATATGGGACATAGCCCGGTTGGAGAGTTTTTTAAATTCTTCCACTTGATCCGGAGGGGGAGTAATCAGTTTGACCCCTTGTTTCATCATCGCCTTGATGGCATCTTGATTTTCGTTCCGAGTAATTGTCTTTAATTGATCGAGATGGGATTGAAACATTTCAAGAAGAGAATTCTGGAGAGGGAGAGGGATTTGTTTAAATACCTCTTTTTTGACCACAATTCCACCTGCGAGATAAACCAGGGGGACATCGGTCAGATATTTGATTTTGGTAAACCATTGGAGGGAAACCGCTCCAGTGGGTGGAGCATAGACCACCTCAACCAGACCTGTTTGGAGTCCTACCAATACGTCAGGAACAGATAAAGGAACCGCCTTTACCCCTGCTTCATCAAAGATGGCCTTGGACATCGGAGATTCTTCCCAGATCCAGACCTTGGCCTTTTTTAAGTCTGCCACATACGCAATGGGAAGAGTGGACATCAGATAGACGAATCCTCCTTCGGACCATCCTAAAAGGATATAGCCGCTCTCCTCGAACCCTTTTCGAAAGAAGGAATCCATCTTTTTTATGAGAAAGTCCACCTCTTCATACTTCTGAAAGAGGAAAGGAATCTGGAGAACATCGATTTCTTTAAAAAGGGTGGAAAGACCCCCTGAGGTAAGCGCAGCCCCTTGGATCTGACCAATCTTCATCTTTCGGAGCATGTCTTTTTCATCCCCTAAGACTCCTCCTGCGTAGATTTTAAATTGGATTTTGTTTTCGGTCTTTTTCATGATGTCGGAATTCAATTGATTGAAAGCCTTCATCCAGGAACTTCCTTGGGGAGCCAAGGTGGCCAGTTTGATGATGAGGTCCTTTTCAGCCGATTGAGCAGGCGAAAGAAATAGAAGGGTAATCCATAAGCAGGCGATCCAGATGTTTAGAATGTTTCTTCTTCCCATTTTTTCTCTCCTATTCGAAATATTCATCCTGTCGATGGAGAAGTTCACGTGCCCTCTTTTGGGCTACTGTGTTCAGTAGGGTGAGCTCAGGGACGATATCGAGAGACGTGTTTAAAACCTTTTGCAAGGTGGAGGTAAAAAGCTCCTTATCTTGGGCCATCCGGGCATAGTGTTCTGCATAATAGACATAACCCATTAGAAATTTTCCTTTGCCTAAATCGATTGCTCTCAAAAAATGGTCTTGTGACTTTTTCAAATCTCCTCCTGCTATTTTTGGTCTGGAGGCAAACCAGATCCCCATAAAGAGATGAGCACCTCCATAGTAGAACCCTTCATCGAGCTCTAAAACCCTTTTCATCATCCATTCTACCCTTGGAAGTTCAGAGAGGGCTTCCATGGAGTCCAAATGATAGTTGATCCAGTTTGCCCAGCAGGTAGCACTCCAGAAAAGATAAGGGACCTCTTTTTTCCCCAGACGCCTGAGTGCCTTCTGAAAATCATCAAGAGGCCTTTCCGCTGGGTTTTTAAACCCTCTTATCTCAAGGGATCTTAGGGCATAATGCCTTGCCTTCCCAAGAAGGAATTTTGCATATTCCTTGTCTTTCTCATCTAAAAAAGCAGAGACAAAGGAGGAATAACTTTGGGCGGCCGTGATCAGCAACTGATCATTTTCTGGAAGCGCCTCAATCATTCCATCGATCAGCATTAAAAAGGCTGGCATTCCCTCTCGAATCATCCTCAAATCCGTTTGTTTACTGGAAGACCTCGCTACCTCCTCCAAGAGTTTGGCTGTGCTTCCAACAACCCATTTTTTATTGGGAAGACAGGAAAAGAGCAAGAGGCTCATTAAAAGAAAGACCCAGAATCGAATGGGAAATAACCGCATTGACCAATCTCCAACCCTCTTTAGGGGTTTACCTTTCTAAAGAGTTATATTTCCAAATTAAGAGTATGTCAACCTTTTTAAATGAGATCTCGTAATACCTCACTCAGTCGTGGGAAGGGCCCGAGAGGGATGTTGGAGAAAATCTTTCCGCCTGAGGCGGATCCGACTCGGTCGGAAGAGCGGTAACCTTAAATTGCCCCCTAAACGTGAGACCTCTCACTCTATCACTTAATAACCCAATTATTATTATTATCACTATTAGCCCTACCCAAAGAGATATCAATTTGATCCGCGTTCTAAGATTTTCGGAGGCATCCTTCTCGGGACAATATATATTCCCACACTTCAGTGAGGGATTACGAGATCTCTGACGGATACCTAACCTATGAATGATTGTAGGGTAAGGGTTTATCCCTTACCTAAATTAATCCGTAGGGTAAGGGCTTGTCCCTTACCGAGAAGCAGTAAGCCACTGGATGAACGATTAACGAAAAACGATGAACGGTAAACAATAATATAAAGAGGACCTGGTCAGGGTTTTTGAAGCGTTGCCTTGACAAAGGGATTGCAATCATTAAAAATAACAAGACAATAGAGAAAGGAGACAATGTGGGAAACTACAGGAAACGGGTTGTGATCACAGGGGTTGGACCAGTAACCCCCGTTGGGATTGGTAAAGAGAAATATTGGGACAGTTTAGCCAAAGGAAGGTCTTGCTTTAAGAGGATTGAATTTCCAGATCGAGATATGAGCCATTATCGATGCCGAATTGCTGCTCCCATCGAAGGGTTCGACCTCTTTCAGTACGTCGAAAGGTCCAAACTTTCTAAGCATCTTGGAAAAACCTCGCAGTACGCCATTGCAGGCACATGGCTTGCTCTGAAAGATGCGGGGATAGAACTTGAAATGAATGATTTGGATCCAGACATTCACCATAAACATACAGGGGTCTATCACCTGAAAGATTTAGATTCCTTTCAAGTAGGAGTGATCATGGGCGTGGGTGTGGAGGCGATGGATTTGTTGGAGCATTTCCACGAGCGGTTTCTGTCAAAGGGACCAAGGGGGATCTCCCCTTTTGCTCTTCCTAATATCTATCTGAGCGCCATCACTTCCCATGTGGCTCAATACTTTTCAATCCGAGGGACTTCCTATGCCGTCTCCACCGCCTGTGCATCAGCCACCCATGCGATGATCAATAGTTTCCTCCAGATTCAAGGGGGTGCGGAAGAAGTGATGGTCACAGGTGGAGCAGATGCCTGTATTACCCCCTATGTGTTTGGAGGGTTTGATGTCTTAAGGGCTATGTCAACCCGTAATGAAGAGCCCTCTAAAGCATGTAGGCCTTTCGATCGTGAGAGAGATGGGTTTGTCATGGGAGAAGGGGCAGGGATATTGGTTTTTGAGGAGTTAGACCATGCCCTTCGGAGGGGAGCCCATATCTATGGAGAAGTGGTTGGATTTGGGATGACCGCGGATGCCTATCATCTGACTGATCCTGATCCTGAAGCACACGCATTGTCCAAAGCAATCAGGGATCCCCTTCTGATGGGAGGCTTCTCAATGGAAGAGGTCGATTACATCAATCCTCATGGAACCTCCACTCCCTTGAACGATCGGGTGGAAACAAAGGCCATTAAAAATGTTTTTGGGAAACAGGCTTACCACATTCCCATCAGTTCCACCAAATCAATCACTGGCCATATGATGGGTGCGGCGGGAGGAGTAGAGGCGATTGCTCTGCTGTTAGCCCTTGAAAGGGGAGTGATCCATCCAACCCTTAACTATGAATTCCAAGACCCTGAATGTGACCTGGATTATGTCCCCAATGAAGCAAGGAAAAAAGAAGTCAGGGTAGGTCTCTCCATCTCAGCAGGGTTTGGAGGGGTTAATAGCGCCATTCTGATTAAAAAGTTTGAATAGGTTTGGTCCCTCTTCCACCCTTATCCTCACTGGTTCAAAATGGTTTTTCAAAGGTCACCGCTGAAGTTTTTTAACCCTTCGAATGCAGGGACAAATAATTTTATTTGCTAACATTCGGGTTAAGAAAATTTGTAGGGTAAGCCCTGGTGGCTTACCGAATATCGGGAAGGGACATCCCCTTACCCCACAAGAATAAATATTTATTATAGGTATTCGCCCGCCCGATACGGACAGGAAGGTTTTTTCACCCCACCTCCCCAGTCTAAAAAGTCTTATTTAAATATTTTTTCAGCGATCTCGTAATACCTCACTCACTCATGGGAAGGGCCCGAGAGGGACAATATATATTCCCACGCTTCAGTGAGGGATTACGCGATCTCTAAAAAAATGCTTGACAAAATAAAAAATGGCGTTATACTTGTTTCAAGTTTAATTTATTAAACTTAATTCTTTGTAAACTTTCTTACAGATTATTAAACATTTTTCTTTCTATAATGTGTTACAGGTTATTAAACTAATTATTTGGTATAGTGTGCTTTTCATTTTATGAAGATTGGGGAACGCATTCGGAATCTGAGGCAATCCAGTAATCTAACCCAGGAGGAACTGGCGGAGCGGGCCAATTTGACCAAGGGGTTTATCTCCCAGGTCGAACGAGATCTGACCTCCATCTCTTTGGACAGTTTAGTCCAGATCCTGGACGCCTTGGATGAGGATATCTCGGACTTTTTTCGTGAGGCTTCCCAGGAGAAGATCATTTTTAGAGAAGCAGATCGGGTGGCCATTGAAAAGGAGAAGGTTGAAAAGTTTGAACTCTTGGTTCCTGGTTCGACCAATCGGCGATTAGAACCTGTTCTGCTCACCCTTAAAAAGGGCCAAGGCACCCCCAGGGAGAAACCCCATGAGGGAGAAGAATTTGGCTTGGTGCTTCGGGGGAGAGTGAACCTTCGATTCGGCAGAGAGGTACTGAAACTTAAAAAGGGAGAATGCTTCTACCTTTCTGCAGAGAAGGAGCATTGGCTTCATAATAGCAGTTCGAAGGAGGCGGTGGTCCTTTGGATCAGTTCACCTCCTTCCTTTTAAGTGGATGGATTTGTCACGGTTTAGGGGAGAAGCGTATCATAAGTTTTCAATCCCTTAAGAAGAAGAAAAAAAATGGAGGAGAGGTGCCGTGATCTTTAAAACCCCAACCAAATACTTTTTGGTCTCCGGAGCCTCGGAAGGTTATACGCCCCTGAATGCCTTCGATGGAGCCCTTCTCCAAGCGGGCATAGGGAACACGAACCTCATTAAAATGTCAAGCATTGTCCCTCCTCGCTGTCGGATGGTTGCTCCCGTTGCCTTACCCCCGGGCGCTCTCGTTCCAGTGGCCTACGCTGCCCTCACCAGTGATGTCCCAGGAGAGCTTATCTCAGCAGGTGTGGCGATTGCCCTCCCGAAGGACAGAAATCATAATGGGCTGATCATGGAATATTCGGGAAGGGGAGAGCGGAGCAAAATCGAGGAGAAAGTCCGCAATATGGCCATTGAAGGAATGAAGCTTCGGGGATGGGAGATCAGGGATCTAAAGTCAATTGCCATAGAATATCAAGTCAAAAAGATTGGGGCGGCCTTCGCCGCAGTAATTCTTTGGGGGTGAAGGGATAGGCATCAATGATCTATAAGCCGTCTTTTCAAAAAAGACGGAGAGTCATAGAGCCTCAATTCTTAAACACAACACTCTAATTCTAACTCATGAAATTCCCTCTTATTGAAACCACCTATCTTTCAGCAAAGGCTTCTTTTGAAAAGGCAGAGATTGTCATCCTCGGTTGCCCCTATGATGGTTCTGCTACGTTTCGTCCAGGGGCACGCTTTGGTCCATCTGCGATTCGAAAGGCCTCCTGGGGGATTGAGACTTATAGCCCTTATTTTCATAAAGATCTTGAATCACTTTCCATCCATGATATGGGAGACTTGGAATTACCGTTAGGGGAAAAAAGACTCTCCTTCAATTTGATTCAGAAGGCTCTCCAAAGGATTCTGTCTTTAAAAAAATTTCCTGTCCTGTTGGGAGGGGATCATCTCATTACTCTTCCAATCCTTGAAGAGGTCATAAAGATTTATCCTGATCTCCATTTCTTTCAACTGGATGCCCATGCCGACCTGAGGGAGGAGTATCTTGGTGAAAGGCTCTCCCATAGCACCGTGATGAAAAGGATTGCCGATCGTCTAAAAAAGGGAAGACTCTTCCAAATAGGAATTCGCTCAGGCACAGAAGAAGAACTGAAATGGGCAAGGAAGATGAACTCTCTGGTTCCTTTGAAGATGAACTCTATTCAATCTCTGGTTAGAAGGCTTAAGGGGAAACCTATCTACCTTAGCCTCGATCTGGACTTCTTTGATCCGAGCCTTCTCCCGGGGGTTGGAACCCCAGAACCAGGTGGCATGACCTTTCAGCAGTTTATCTCCATGATCAAAGAGATTTCAAAACTCCATGTCATTGGATTCGATATCGTGGAACTAACACCAGATTACGATCCTACCCAAATCTCTCCAATTACTGCCTCTGTGCTATTAAGGGAGATGATTTTGGCATTCTGTACAAAATGGGTCTAAGGGAGGTTCACTAAAGCAGGAAAGATGATTGGCAAAAGGGTATGGAATGAGAAAATGGAGACCCTGAGCAGGGAAGAGGTTGAAAGGGTCAGACTTAGAAGATTAAAGAAACAATTGAAATATTGCTATACCCAATCGGAATTTTATAAGAGGAAGTTTGAAGAGGTAGGTTTTTTACCCGAGGACATCAAGACCTGGGAAGATTTTAGAAAGATTCCACCTCTTATGGATAAAGAGGAGGAAAGGCAGAGCCAGAAGGAATCGATTGAACGGTTTGGCCATCCCTTTGGAATTCATCTCTGTTGTCCTTTAGAAAAGATCATTGTGGCCAGGACCACAGGCGGGACCACTGGAATGCCTACCTTCAGTTATTCCTTCACCCAGAAGGATTATCAACGTTGGAACGAAGGGGTCGCTCGTGAATACTGGTTGGCCGGGCTTCGGCCAGGAGATCGGGTCCTTTTCTGTTTCCCTCTGAGTGGAGCATGGGCAGGAGGAATGGTCAAATCGCCTCTGCAACAGATGGGGATTCTTTCAATCGATATGGGCGCCGAGACCCCCATTGAGAGAATTGTAGAATATGCCAAAATCACACGACCCAATGTATTGATGTCCACCCCCTCTTTTGCAGAGGCATTTATTGAGGCTTACGATAAGATGACAGGACGGCCTGTCTCAGAGCTTGGGATTAAGAAACTTCTCTTAAGTGGGGAGCCTGGAGTTGGAATTCCCTCCGTCAGAAAAAGGATGGAGGAGGCTTTTGGGGCAAAGTGGAATGACTACCTGATGATCAATAGCGAAGGGTTTTCAAGTTCCTGCTCCACAGAGGAGTATCAGGGCCTCCATGAGGTAGCCCTTGACCTTAGTATCTGGGCAGAGGATCTGGTTGACCTTGATACAAAAAAACCGATTGAGGTCACCAATGGTGCGATTGGAGAAGGATTGATTACTTCTCTCAATCGCGAAGGACTACCTCTTATTAAATATAGATTAGGGGACGTGATTCAGGTCTTCACCCATCCTTGCGAATGCGGATACCCTGGTCCGGGATATCGGATCAAACACCTTGGAAGACTTAGCGATCGGCTCTTTGTAGAAGGGGTGAGCATCTTCCCTATTGCGTTAAGGGATGTGATTACCTCCTTTATTCCAAAGGTAACTGGGGCGATGAGGATTGTTCTTACCGAACCTCCCCCAGAGGTGACTCCTCCACTTAAGTTAAAAGTGGAGTACGGTCAGGCTATGGAACCGACGCAACTGCCCGATCTGGCCAGAGAGATTGAAGACCGAGTGTTCCGATTATATCGGGTACGCTCTAAGATTGAATTTGTCCCTCCGGAGGCATTGGGAAGGGTGACCAAGAAAACCCCGCTTTTTGAAGAGAGGTATAGATAAGGGTGAAGTGGTCTTTTTAGGTCTTGGTAAAGAAATAATTATGGAGCCCAGGGATTAGGGACAGGACGTTTATACTCTTTTCTGGAAGCAATGAGGTCGAGGTGCAGGGTGGCAAGGTCTTCGAGGCCTGGATCCATGAGCTCCATTTCTCTTAGGTCAATCGTTTTGATATACTGTCTGCATTGATCACAGATATCAACCCGATAATGCTCTTCTCCCTCTGCAGTGAAATATTGGAGAGAACCCTGATCGTTATTTCCACAGAAGGGGCAGAATAATCGGTCAACCCTCCACTCGTATCCACAATAGGAGCAAAGAAGGTAGCGTTTACCTCCTTCTCCTTTCAGCAGGGCCAGGTAGGGAAGAGATCCACAGAGGGGACAGTAACCTTTCAGCCAGGTTTCAGGGTCCACCTCCTTATGAATTTGTTCTACGATTGCTTCAATGGAAGGTTTTATAGAGTTATGGATTAGAAATAGGAAGACTTTCTTATCCAATCCGAATTGGTCAGCAACCTTTTCCCCTCCTATTTCTCCAGTTAGCACCTTTTTTAAATCCAGTCCTTTTTGTAGGATAGCCTTCTCGGTCTTTCTTATCTGTTTGGCTAAGGTTGGGTTTGTTTCTTTTCCAATCTTACAAAGGGAGTGAAAGAGAGAGGTGGATGAGTCTGGGTCGATCGGAAAATCCTTCTTCTCAAGGAAAGGGAATCCCTCTTTTGATAGGAGCTCTTTTAATTCTTTTTTTAACGGGATAGGGGTGAGTTTCAAGAAGGGTTTAATTTTTTCTTGGGCTTTTTTGATCTTCAGGTAAAAATCAAGAATTTCTTTATAACCTGGTCTCTTTTTCTTGACTTGTTGAATTCTTTTTTTTAGGTTTTCCAACTGGTTTTTCTCGAATGTAATTTTAAAAAAACGGGCTTGTTTCAGAAATCTTTTCTGAAACAAGCCCGTTATAGCCATTCCTCATCCTTTTAGCCGATCCATTGGAAATCTCTCAAAGGCTTGAGGATCCGCTTGAGGGCAAGTTTTCTTGTGATCCCGATTGTTGACTTAGCCACCGAATACTTGTAGTACTTTTTGGGATCGTCTACTAAGAGGTAGATCGTCCGAACATCATCGGGATTAGCCAACATTGCATCCTTAAATTTCTTTTTCACCTCTTCAAGCCTTTTGTGGGCTTTTTCCAAGATCTCCTTTCTATCTCCGAAGCTCATTGCACCTGAAGGACAGGTCTTTACACAGGCAGGGAGGAGTCCCTCCTTAATTCGGTCAATACACATGGTGCATTTCGCCATCACCCCTGCACTGGAGATTCTTGGAATATCATAGGGACAGGCTTCTCGAATCTCTTTAAAATCCTCGGGTTTAATTTTTACCTTTGGATTAAAGACAACCGCCCCTGTCTTCTCATCATGAAGGATCGCACCCTTTACCTTTGTATCGGCCACCTCTTTGCAGGGAGGGGTTAAACAGTGTCTGCACTGGTCGGGGAAGAAATACCATTTCGGCTCTCCCCCTGGAACCTCCACTTCACTGAACCTTACCAATTTAAAGGTGGAGGCAGAGAGGTCAGTAGGGTTCTGATGATTTCCTCTCTGGATTGTCTTTGTCCCAGGATTTTTATTCCATTGCTTGCAGGCGATCTGGCATCCCCTGCAGGCTGTGCATTTCGTCGTATCAATGAAAAAGGATTTATCTGCCATAGATGTCACCTCCTTTAGCTCTTAGCTGGTTTTTTGACTGGCGCTACAGCCAGTTTTCTTACATTGGCCATAAAAGCCTTTGATTCTGGGATCATCGTATTGGGATCTCCAATGGTCGGGGTTAGAAGGTTGGCACTATCTCCGCCATCTTTTGGATGAAGCCAACCAAAATGCCACGGGAGTCCAATCTGATGAACCGTTTGTCCAGCGACATTAAAGGGCTTTAAACGAGAGGTGACGATTGCCACAGCCTCTAACCTACCTCTCTGGGTTTCCACGATCACCCGATCCCCGTTTTTGATCCCTCTCAACTTAGCAAGTTCTAAACTTATTTCACAGAATACCTGGGGTTCAGCCTCAATCAACCATGGGAGCCATCGGGTCAAAACCCCTGTCTGCCAGTGTTCTGTAACTCGGTAGGTGGTACAAACGAAGGGATATTTTGGATCGCAGGTTGCAAACGTATCAGGACCTCCCTCAAAAATCTTGACAACTGGATTGATCCTCTGACTTGACATTAGATTCTTTTCAATTGGGCATTCAAGAGGTTCATAGTGTTCTGGGAATGGCCCGTCTGCAAGTCCTGGTCCAAATATCGAAGCTACCCCATCTGGTTTCATGATGAAAGGATAGGCTCCATCTGTTCCCATTGGCGGGACAGCATTATCAGGAACATCTCCAATCCATTTCTTTCCTGCAGGATCCCACCTAAGAAGAGGTCGTTTTGGATCTCGAGGATTCCCTTCAAGATCCACAGAAGCCCGATTATAGATGATCCTTCGATTGAGTGGCCAGCACCAGGCCCACTCAGGATAGAGGCCTAAGCCTGTTGGGTCAGTCTTCTTTCGACGGGCTGCCATATTACCAGCCTCAGTATAACTGGCTGAATAGAGCCAATTTCCACAAGAAGTGGTCCCATCATCTTTTAGTGCCACAAAATTGGGGACTAACTTTCCTGTTGTAAGGTCATAGCCATTGATCTCCTTAGCCACTTTATGGATATCGAAATGGCCACTCGTTTCATAATCCCATTTCAAATTTAATATTGGCTCTGGAAATGCTCCCTTTTCCTTCTCATAAAGGGCTTTCACCTTTTTAAATAATTCGTAAATGATGTCACCATCGGGTCGAGCCTCTCCAGGAGGATTGGCTGCTTTATAGCGCCACTGCATCCAGCGCCCACTATTACTGATACTTCCTTCCTTTTCTAAGAAGGCAGCACAGGGAAGCTGGAAGACCTCTGTCTTCACCTTCTTTGGATTCATTCCAGGACCTCTCCAGAATTCCCCTGTTTCGCTGTCAAAGACATTGACATTGACCATCCAGTCAAGTTTGGCCAAGGCTTGGCGGATTTTTCCTGCATTTGCACTGGAGCAGGCTGGATTCATCCCCCATGCAAAGAACCCAGTGAAGGTTCCTTTATACATCTCGTCAAAAAGATTGAGCCAAGAGGCATCCTGGGTGGGGTCAAGCTTTGGCAACCAAGAATATCCAAAATCATTCTCTTTGGTTGCCTTATCTCCGAACATTGATTTTAAGAAACTAACCACATATTTCGGCCTGTGCCTCCACCAATTGACACTTCTTGGATCTTTGGTTTGGGGGGTCGTCTTATTATAATCAGCGAGAGTTGCTAACTGGGCTCTTGGTGTGGGTAAATACCCAGGGAGGATATGGAAAAGTAAACCTTGGTCAGTAGATCCCTGAACATTGGATTCCCCTCTCAAGGCATTGATTCCACCTCCTGCAATTCCCATATTTCCGAGAAGACTCTGAATGATGGACATGGCCCTTATGTTCTGAACACCAACCGTATGCTGTGTCCATCCCATGGCATAGAGTTCGGTCCCTGCTTTATCAGGAGTTCCTGTTGAGCCATAGACCTTATAGACTTTTTCAAGGTCTGCAGTTGGAGTTCCAGTAATCTGAGAGACTCTCTCTAAGGTATAGCGAGAATAGTGTTTCTTTAAGAGTTGAAAGACACATCGTGGATCCTGAAGGGTCATATCCTTTTTAGGTATTCCCTTTTCATCTTTCTCCAGGGCCCAATAAGATTTATCATAGGCTCTCTTGGAAGGGTCGTAGCCCGAAAAGAGACCATCCTCAAAACTATACTTGGGATTTACAATAAATGGGGCGTTGGTATAATTTTTGACATAAAACTCGTCATAAAGATTGTGATCGAGAATGTATTTGATCATTCCCCCCAGAAAGGCGATATCTGTTCCAGAACGGAGTCTCACAAATATATCAGCCTTTGTGGAGGTTCTTGTAAATCTTGGATCGACATGGATGAAGATAGCTCCCTTATCTTTAGCGGCCTGGATCCATTTAAAGGAGACAGGGTGATTCTCTGCTACATTGCCCCCCATGTTTAAGATGACATCCGCATTTCTGAAATCAATATAATGGTTGGTCATTGCGCCACGTCCAAACGACTCTGCCAGAGCCGCAACCGTTGCGCTGTGTCAGATACGAGCCTGATGCTCAATATAGACAATCCCCAAGGCCCTGAGAAACTTTTGATAAAGCCAGCATTCCTCATTATCTAAGGCCGCACTTCCAACGGAGGCAATCCCATTGGTTCGATTGACTACCTGGCCTTGGGCATTCTTCTCCATAAAACTTGCATCACGGCTCTTTTTAATGTTGGCTGCAATCTTATCTAATGCCCATTCCCAGCTTACCTCTTTCCATTGGGTGCTGTAGGGAGCGCGATAACGAACCTTTTGGAGGCGATTGGGATTGTTTGCAATCTGATAACTTGCTGCCCCTTTTGCACATAGAGCCCCTTCATTGATGGGATGATCAGGATCACCTTCAGCATTGATTACATTTCCTTTTGCATCTATATGGATGATGATTCCACAACCCACAGAGCAGTAACAGCAGATCGAGGTGGTCTCTTTCGCCCCTTTAATTCTAAGTTCCTGGGCATAAGATTCCACTGGAGATAGATCAAATCCAAGACCACTTATTACTGCTCCAGCGGCAGTTGCACCTGAGATCTTTAAAAAATCTCTCCTTGTTACTTTCATAGATTTCTGCTCACCTTCCTTTCTAAGTAATTTTTAAGCAGGTCTGTTTCATCCCCCCTTTCGTCCTGCTTGAAATCTTAGCTTAAATGGTATGTTAAGAAAATGGTAGGTTTTTATGTGAAAAATAACACAAAAAAATTTTTTGTCAAGAAAAAAATTTGAGATTTCTGAAAAAGCCTTTGAAAGACTGGGGAGGTAGGGTTCCAAACCCTTCGAATGCGGACGTTTATAATTTTAATTTTCACAATCGTTTAAGAAAATTTGTAGGGTAAGCCCTCGTGGCTTACCGAATATCGCTAAGGGGCAAGCACTCACCCTACAAGTATTTATCCTGAATCATGCGTAAAAAATATTATCAAACGATACCATTAATGTTAGAAAACATTGATAAAATGCCCGAAAGAAGTTATATAGAATCACTAAGAAGGATATCGCTAAAAACCTACCTTTTAGTTAAGTTTTTGGCGATAAATTATTTTACATTAATATTTTTATATTGTTAAGGGGTTTTATATAAAAGTTTTCTATTGGAAATATTGCTATTTCGTTCTTTTTTCCACGCCTAATTTAAAATAAATTAAAGGTCTAATCTATAGTTTTCATGCAGGATTCAGGTTGAATTAAATAAGGAGGAAAGATGAAAATCTTAAAATCTGATGGTGAAATATTTGATATTGAATTAGAGAAGGATCTACTTCAAAAGAATCGTGCCTTAGCAAGAGAAAATAGGAAGAGATTTAATAAATTAAATTTAATTGCAATTGATGTAATGGGATCGATTGGTTCTGGAAAAACATCACTTATAAAGTCAATTCTAAAAAAACTCAATATGGGTGAACAGATTGGTGTGATTGCAGGGGATCTAACAACTGATATTGATGGAAGGAGGATATTAGAAGAAGGTGCCCGTGTAATACAGGTCAATACTGGGAAGGAATGCCATCTTGATGCACATATGATTGGTCTTGCAATAAAAAAAATGAATTTAAACGGATTAAAGATTTTATTCATTGAAAACGTTGGAAATCTAATCTGTCCTGGTGAATTTCCACTTGGTGCACACAAAAGACTTGTTATTACCTCAGTCACAGAAGGGCCTTATATGATTGTTAAACACCCATATATCTTTAGAGAAGCGGATTTGATTGTACTGAACAAGATTGATTTGGCTAAGGCAATGAATGTGAATCCATCACAACTTGAAAAGGATGCTACGAGGATTAATCCCCGTGCTCCATTTATCAAAACAAATGCACTAAAAGGAATAGGAGTATCTAAAATAATAAATATTCTTGGATTAAAAAGTTAATCATGCATGAATTTTCAATTTCCTCTGAGGTGGTTAATACTATCCTTGATACGGCAAAAAAGAATAATGCTAAAAATGTTATATCTATTCTTTTAGAGATTGGAGAATTAACACTCCTTAACACAAAACAGGTTGGTTTTTGGATTCGAGAATTGCTTAAAGGTTCTTTAGCGGAAGATGCAGAAATAAAGATTAAAGTAATAAAAGCCAAAATTCATTGTAAGTCATGTGGCTATAAAGGAAATATTAAGCAAAACCAAAAAGACTTTTTTAAACATTTCTTTCCTCAAATATGCCCCGAATGTAATTCTTTTCAGATTAAAGTTGAAAAAGGGCGGGAATGTATCCTCAGAAGAATACAAATTGTAAAATAACCATTAAAATTAATCTCTCTCGTAAAGGATCATCGAGAATCAACATATCCTCGGAAATTGCATACCTGTAAGCATATCAAGAATTCTATTCCCACCAATTAATGTTTTTAAGATTACACGTCCCTTATTCTCTTCTACAACTCTTCCAATAATAACACCCTCTTTTCCCAAAGGGTCTTCTCTCATAACTTCCAACACACCTTCAGCCTCTTCGGGTGGGCAAAATGCAATCAATTTACCCTCATTTGCAAGGTAGAAGGGATCAAGGCCAAGGAGTTCACATACTCCTTTTACAGATTCTCGAATAGGTATCTTTTCTTCTTCTATTATAATGCCAACATCCGATTTATTTGCAATTTCGTTGAGCGTTGTTGCCAATCCTCCACGAGTAGGATCTCGCATACAATGAATATTTGGACATCTTTGAAGGATTTTATCAACAAGGTTATTCAATGGTGCACAATCACTTTTAATTATCTCTTGAAATTTAAAACCCTCCCTCGCAGAAAGGATAGCTACTTCATGATCTCCCAGGGAGCCACTCAAAAGAATCTTATCTCCTGGTTTTACATTGATGCCAGAGAGGTTGACTCCTGGCCTAATCCATCCAATCCCTGAAGTGTTAATAAATATACGATCTGCTGCTCCATTCTCAACCACTTTAGTATCACCTGTAACGATTTGCACATTTGCTTGCACTGCTGATTCATGAATCGATGAGATAATTTTTTTAAGGTCAGAGATGGGAAAACCCTCCTCAATAATCAGAGAAAGGCTTAAAAAAGATGGGATGGCTCCCACCATTGAAAGGTCATTAACTGTTCCAAAAACAGCAAGTTTTCCAATATCACCTCCGGGAAAGAATATTGGATTTACAACATAAGAATCTGTTGAAAATGCAAGGCCTTCTGCAATGTCTGTGATCTTCGCACCATCATCCAGTGGTTCAAGTATAGGATTTTTGAAAAATGGAAGAAAAAAATTTTGTATAAGCTCGTGAGAGAGTTTTCCACCTGAACCGTGTGCTAAAAGTATTTTATCTTCTTTCATAGATATTTCACCATCTCAATATATAATCAATAATATTTAAAATAAGTATGACAAGCACCTTCGATAGAAACCATACAGGGTCCGATGGGATTTTCTGGATGGCATACCTTTCTAAATAGAGAACATTCAAGTGGTGTTATGATCCCTTTTAAGACTTTTCCACAAACACATTGGTTATTCTCTTTTGAAGGTTCAACCTCAATTTCAATATTTCTTGCATCAAACCTTTTATATTCTTCTCTGAAACAATATCCACTATCAGGAATTAATCCAAGCCCCCTCCATGTCGCGTCATCCTCTTTAAAGACCTCTTTTATCTTTTTTATAGCGAGTGGATTTCCTTCCTTACGAACAGCCCTTTTATATTGTATTTCAATTGCTGGCCTTTCTTCTCTGATCATTTTTACAAGCATCCAAATTCCCTGAAGGACATCCAGAGGTTCAAAACCCGTAATAACAGCAGGAAGTAAGAATTCATTCGAGATGAATTGATATGGATCACTGCCAATGATTGTACTAACATGGCCTGGAAGTATGAAGCCATCTATCATTATATCTTTGGATTGGATAAGTGCACAAATGGCAGGTGGAATACGTTTCTGACTATTTAAGAAGAAGAGATTTTCTATCCCGTCTCTTTTTGCTCGAATAATTGTTGATGCAATCGTCGGTGATGTTGTTTCGAAACCAATTGCAAAGAAGATAACTATCTTTTTAGGGTTGTCTTTTGCAATACTCATTGCCTCAAGTGGTGAGTATATAATTCTTATATCTCTCCCTTCTGCCTTCTCTTTTTGAAGGCTTGAAGTTGAACCAGGAACCTTCATCATATCACCAAAAGTTGCAAGTATTACATCTTTATGCCTGGACAAGGCTATAGCAAAATCTATATCAATGTTTGGTGTTACACATACAGGACATCCTGGTCCAGATATCAATTTTATATGTTCTGGAAGTAAGTTTCTTATGCCGTATCGAAATATAGAGACAGTATGAGTTCCACACACCTCCATTATTTTTATCTTAGGTATAGATATCTTTGATATTTCATAGATTAATCTTTCTGCGATATTTTTGTCACGAAATTCCTCAATAAATTTCATCTTTTTTCTGCCATCTTCCTAAGGAAATTTAAGGTCTCAATAGCCTCACTTTCATCTATCTTCTGAATAGCAAAACCAGCATGAATAAGGACATAATCGCCCAAGGAAACATCCGGGCAAAGATCAAGTGAGATATCTCTTAAAAATCCTCCTATATCAACCTCTGCTATATTATTTTCAATTTTTATAATTTTTCCAGGTATGCTTAAACACATAACTTATTCCCTCACATTAAATAGATTCATATGAGCAATTACTGCCTGCCCCAATGATATTCCACCATCATTTGTTGGTACAGTATGGTGTGTAAAAACTTCGAAGCCCAAGTTTCTAAGGCCATCTATTACAAGAGAAAGAAGAAAAATATTCTGGAATACACCTCCACTTAACACAACATGATTTAATCCTTCCTTGTGACGAATCAATTGGCAAGTTTCAATAATAATTCGAGCAATGGTCCGATGAAACTTTGTAGAGATCTTTGACAAAGAAATACGTTCCAATAAATCGAAAACAATACCCTTTATAATCTCTTTTGGATCAATTATCATAGGCTTTTCTTCTTTAGAGATCTGAAATTTATATTCATCTACATTCTCATCGGTTGTAATCATCTCAAGTTCAATAGCAGCTTGTCCTTCATAGTTGACCTTATCTCTTATAGATAAGATAGACGAAACCGCATCAAATAATCTTCCCATACTTGAGGTAAGGGGACTGTTCAATCCTTTTTCTATCATCTTAACAATGATTTTCCATTTCTCAGCAGCTATTCTTTTTGTGAAATCAATTTTTAGATTCAAAGCTTCATTTCCAAATGCATAATTTAGATAAACTACCGCCATTCTCCATGGTTCTTTTATAGCCATCGAACTACCTGGCATGGGAAGCTTTTTAAGGTGAGCAAGACGCTCAAAATCCTTCATATTTGCCTTTATAAATTCTCCTCCCCATATGGTTCCATCCAGCCCAAATCCTGTCCCATCAAAAGCCACACCGAGTACAACTCCTTGGATTCCATTTTCTACCATACAGCTTACAATATGTGCATGGTGATGCTGAACACCTATTTTGGGAAGATCCGGGATCGATAAGGCATATTTTGTAGAAAGATAATCTGGATGAAGATCATAGGCCACTGCTTTTGGTTCAATATAAAAAAGTCTTTTAAAATGCTCAATCCCTTCCTCAAATGAGTTAAGGGTTTCGAGGTTTTCAAGATCACCGATATGATGGCTTACAAAAGCATATTGACTGCGCGTCAAGCAAAATGTATTTTTAAGCTCTCCGCCACATGCAAGAATCATTTCTACAGGAAAAGGAAGTTTAATGGGAAAAGGAACATAACCCCTTGATCTTCGGATTATATAAGGCCTTCCTTTAAAGACTCTTATAACCGAATCATCACATCTCATGTGGATTTCCCGATTGTGAAGGAGGAAATAGTCAGCAATTTTCGAGAGACGATGGAAGGCTTCTTCGTTTTTATAGCAGATGGGTTCGTCGCTTACATTACCGCTTGTCATAACCAAAGTTTTGAGGGGTCCATTAAATAGAAGATGATGGAGTGGTGAATATGGAAGCATGACGCCAAGGGTGTTTTGAAAGGGGGCCACAGCTTGAGAAATGGCACATCCTTTCTTTCTCTTTAGAATGACTATTGGCCTTTCCACACTTTGTAGAAGCTTCTCCTCTTCTTCATTTACTTCGCAGTTTTCTCTTACCTCCCCCATGTGATGACACATCACAGCAAAGGGTTTGTCCTCTCTAAACTTTCTGGATCTTAATAAGGAGACAGCTTCTTGATTCTTTGCATCGCATGCAAGATGAATTCCTCCAATACCTTTTATTGCTACAATCTTCCCCTGGAGTAAAAATTCAAGGGTTTTATCAATTGGGTCTCCTGAAATTCTTTCTCCTTCTCTATTTATTAACCAGAGGGATGGACCACATGAAGGACAGGCATTGGGCTGGGCATGAAAACGTCTGTTTGATGGGTCATCATATTCTTCTTGACAGATCGGGCACATGGTAAAAGATGACATTGTTGTCTTTTGTCTATCATAAGGAATATCCTTAATTATAGTAAATCTTGGACCACAAAGTGTGCAGTTGATGAATGGGTATCGATACCGAAAGTTTTGAGGTGAAAAGAGCTCAGAAAGACATTGGTCACAGGTTGCTAAGTCAGGGGAAATGAGAGTAAATTTTTCTTGAGCCTCCTCGCTTTTCCTGATTTCAAAACTGGTATAACCAAAAGGTTCAATGTAATTTATAAGAATTGATTCTATCCGAGCCAGTGGTGGAGCAAACTTAGGAATTTCTTTTATAAACTGGTCAAGATATCCATCTTCTCCTTCTGCATCAATAAAAACCCCTTTCTCGTTGTTGAATACCTTTCCTCGGATCATGTGTTTTTGAGCCAAGTGGTAGATATAAGGTCGAAACCCAATTCCCTGGACAATCCCAGTGATTATAATCTCAGCACGTTTCATCCTTAATTAATTTTTCATTGTTTTGTATCAACTTTCAATATATCCAAGATCAGTTCAATTACCCGTGGAATTTTTGATCTGACCTCAGGGGATAATTCCATTCCCATTTCAAGAGACTTAGGTTCAATTCCAATCACTGTAGTATGGGGCTTTTTACCCATTAACTTTGAGAGCTCTAAGACCTCTAAAATTCCTATCTGGTGAACCGATGTTTTAAATCCAGATGGGCAGTTTCGAACTTCATCAAGGTCGAAACGATAAAGAGCCCCTGGTGGGCCACTCCCTTTCACGGCATCGATCACGATTAAACGATCTGCCCCTGTGATAATATTGAGAAGACCGAAACCATCTGTTCCTCCTTCAACAACTGAAATTTCAGGAGGCAAACTCATCTTCATGAGCTCATTCACTACATGAATACCCACTCCCTCGTCTGAGAGGAGAAGATTCCCTACTCCTAAGATGACAATTTTAGGGGGGAGTTTTTTTTCTCCCCCCTTTTTAATTGATGGAGCTTCCATTTGCTACATTATTCGATAATAAATTTTCTGACTTCGTTGGTGTGGGGATCAATTAGATGAATTGCACAGGCAAGGCAGGGATCGAAAGAGCGAATGACACGAACCACATTGATTGGATTTTCAGGGTCTGGAACCGGAACCCCGATGAGTGATTCCTCATATTGCCCACGGATTCCTTTTTCATCTCGAGGTGATGCATTCCATGTTGATGGAACTACTGCCTGGTAATTCTTTATCTTCTTATCCTTAATCTCAATCCAATGACCTAAGGCACCCCGTGGCGCTTCATAAAATCCAGCTCCCATCCCTGTTTCTGGTGGCTCCCAATGTTCTTTATCATGAATCTTAAATCCTGGTTTTGTCATCTCTGAAAGAAGTTTATCACACCACTCATAGCACGCATCAACGATAAGTCTTGTCTCGATTGCTCGAGCCGCATGACGAGCCACAACACCTGGTTTTGCGCCTTTTTTTACTAATCCCAACACCTGGGGATTCTTAGCAACCAACATCCTTGCAAGTGGTCCAACCTCCATTGGCTTTCCATCATATCGAGGAGCCTTGACAAAGGAATATGCCTCTTTTTTATCAAGGTCAAAGACCTGTTCTCCCTGATATGGATGGACTGGTTTGTTTTCTTTATACCAGGCAAATTTAACTGATTCTGTAATCTTCTGAGGATCGAATGGCTCAACCTTTATATCTGCAGGATTTAAACCAATAATCACACCAGCAGGAAAAACAAGAGATTTTCCATCAGGATCTTTTTCAAATGCCCCATAGGATAAATAGTTGTAATGGCCACCTCCTAAACCCATCTTTGCAAGTTCCCAAAGTGGACCTGTTCCAAAAGCAAGAACATCAGGTATATAGACTTCATTTATAAATTTAGCCTGTTCGTCGAGCATTGTTCTGAAACGAACTAACTGGTTTATATCAGGGTATGAGGTTACACCTCCTGGAACAATATTCTGATAATGTGGAGTTCTACCGCCCCAGATTGCCCCCATATTTCTTGCCTGGGCATGAATTTTCAATGCATCAATATAATGTTTAACAGCAGTGATAACGACTTCAGGATCCTTTACACAAAAATTATCTGGTTTATATCTGGGCGTTAGTGGATGCGTATCATTCGATTTTACTAAATTTATTACTTTTTCCTTTATGGCTAATAAATCTTTATCCTTTCCTTTGTAATTTGCAACAGCCATGATATCAATATAGTCAAGTGCGCTTAACTGATAGAAGTGAAGGGGATGGTCGTAGATATACTCTGCACCCATGACCAGATTTCTGATGAGTGTGCCCCCCCAGGGAACCTTTGCACCAAAAGCTGAATCAAGTGCCCGAGCAGATGTTAATTGATGAACACTGTAACAAACACCGCAGAACCTGCTTGTTACAAATGGGGCATCTCTTGGATCTTTATCAATAAGCATTGCCTCAAAGCCCCGCGCCATGGTTCCACTGCTCCATGCATTCTTTACCTTTCCACCTTCAATCTCTACCTCAATCTTCAAATGCCCTTCAATCCTGGTAATAGGGTCTATCGTAATTTTCTTAGCCATTTCTTATCACCTCCCTTAACTATTTTCTCTCGCAAAAAGACCTTCCTCTTTCATAGCCCAGATTCTCTTTGAAATTTCACTTTCAGCAGTATAAAGAGGAGACATATCCTCATAAAACTCTGGCTCCGCACATCCCATACACGGTGCACCACAATCGATACAGAAATTGATTCCATCATTCCATCTTCTTATTGGACAATCAGATTTTGCAAGAGGCCCTTTGCATCCCTTCTTGGCTAAACACCACTCTTTCTGTTCGGGATTATTCCAATCCTCAAGAAATCGGTTGGCATCAAAGTGAGCCCGCCTTCTACAATTATCATGAATTGATTCTGAGAAATATATTAGTGGCCTGCCAATCTTATCAAGAGGTGGTACTTTCCCAGTAGTTAAAAAATAGAGGACTGTTCCAGCCAGATGATCTGGATGCACTGGACAAGTTGGGAGGTTTATTACTGCCTTGCCGGGAAGTGCCTTATCGAGACCAACTCCCTTAGAGAGTGTTGCTTTGGGAATACCTCCATATGATGCACAAGCTCCAACTGCTATTATTGCCCCTGCCCGATTTGCTGCCTCCTCCAATATTGCTTTAAAGGGTCTACCTCCAACCATGCAGAAACGGTCATCAGCAGTTGGAACAGAACCTTCAACCACAAGTACATATCCTCCTTCTTTCACCGTATCATGATAAACCTTTTCAGCAAGATGTCCTGAACTTGCCATTACAGTCTCATGATATCTTAGAGAGATCTTCTCCAGGATAATTGTTGAAGCGGGAGGGTTAAGTATCTGTGTAAAAGAGATACTGCATCCAGCACAGTCCTGACCTTCAAGCCAAATTACTGGAGGTTTTTTAGATGAAGAAGCTATAGCCTGGGCAATCTTTGAAGTAAACTCAAATTCTGACATTCCAAACAATGCTGCCGCTACGGCAGAATATTTTAAAAAATCTCTCCTGCTAATACCTTGTGACTCAATAATTTCTAAGGGATTTTTTAATTGCTCACCTTCCTTCATAATTCACCCCCACTTGAATTATTTGGTATTGTCAAAAATTTTTTTAACCTTTAATGCTAAATTCCCTTCACAAAACAAGATGTTTAATTTATTAACACTGAAAATTTATTTTATTTCATCACCCCCTTTCTATTCTTTTAAGATTTAATTGGAATTTAGGAAAATAATGGCTTAAATTTTTTGTGAAATATAACACAAACATTTTTTTTGTCAAGTAGATAATTTTTTTAAACCCCAAGGCCAATCGAAGGGGATGTGAAGTCAAAAAAAGAAGAGGTTAAGGAAAAAGATTGATATCCAACGGGTTATGTGATATTTAAGCCCTTAGGGAATCGATATCGACAAAAGATTGTCGATACGGCTAAGCGGCAATGCCAATGATTTTAAAAATTTTTTGCATCTCTCTTTGGACGTTTTCA
>Ga0315298_1000521_pt1 | contig 74486 bp, 63 predicted proteins | sample WHS_1_MG_FD_203077 | JGI IMG/M metagenome (GOLD analysis project Ga0315298, IMG submission 203077) | Extremophilic microbial mat communities from Washburn Hot Springs, YNP, Wyoming, USA - WHS_1_MG | ecosystem: Environmental > Aquatic > Thermal springs > Hot (42-90C) | place: USA: Wyoming... | reverse complement strand
GCGCTACAGCGAATAACAGAGGAGCCGGGTCTGCGAGAGCGTATGAGCGAAAACGCAAGGCGGGTTATTGCGGGCTGGGACAATGACCGTATGGTCCATGGGTTCCAGCAGGCCATAGAGTATGCCAGCAGCGATCGCAGCAACGGATATCGCTTGCTTCCACGTACTCGGCCAGGGGCGAAACGATGAGGACGGATCGGTTCAATGTGCTGGGCGTAGGGGTGAGTGCCATTGATATGCAGGCTGCGCTCACTGCTGTTGAGAAGTGGATCGAATCTCAGGAACAACACTACATCTGCGTTACTAACGTACACCTGGTGATGGAGGGCCAGCGGGATCAGGTGCTACGGCGAATTCTTAATACCTCTGGGTTGACGACCCCTGACGGTATGCCATTGGTGTGGCTGGGTCGCCTCCTTGGCTACCGGCACATAGGTAGGGTGTACGGTCCCGACCTTATGCTGGCTCTATCCGAATTGTCGGCGCGCAAGGGCTACAAGAACTTCTATTACGGAGGCGTCGAACAGGTACCCGAGCGAGTAGCTCGTCACCTGAAGACACTATTCCCTGCCCTGCAAATAGTCGGCACCTTTTCGCCCCCTTTTCGTCCTTTGAGCGAAGCTGAGGATGCAAGAGTTGTCGAGATAATCAATGCATCGGATGCGGAAATTGTCTGGGTCGGCTTAGGTGCACCAAAGCAAGAGAAATGGATGGCTTCTCACATTGGCCGGCTAAGAGCGCCGGTCCTTATCGGCGTAGGTGCGGCATTCGATTTCCATAGTGCCCGCATCTCCCAAGCTCCCCGCTGGATGATGAGACTGGGGTTGGAGTGGCTCTACCGTCTGTTTCAAGAACCTCGCCGCTTATGGAAGCGTTACCTGATCAACAACCCCTTGTTCGTTGCGCTTACCCTCGCCCAAGCACTTCATATTAGGCGCTTCTCCTTGGATTAGGCCCTAGCACGGTTTGGTATAAACATGCTCAAGCGTCTGAGCGTCAATCTTGCGCTCTTCTCCATAGTGATGGACCTGTTAGCCACGACGGGTGCCTTCTGGGTATCTGGTTGGCTGCGCACGGCATTCTCTATCGGTAAGCCGTTTGGCACGACCAACCTTGACTACTCTAGCCCGGTCTGTTCGTTAGGTCTGCTATTATGGGTCTTTGTCGCCACCGTGTACTCTCTCTATGACCCCCGCCGAAACTATAAGGCCGTGGACGAGTTCCAGAATGTCAGTCTCGCGGTCCTTTTCTTCTCTCTGGGTGTAGCGGGACTCTTATTCTTCACCGAGCGAGAATTCTCTCGCCTGATGCTTGTATACTTTGCCCTAACGCAGGCGATCATCCTAATCGGCTGGCGCGCGGTGTTGCGAGTCATCTTGCGCCTGCTCAACGGTCGGGTATATCCCGCTCGGCGGGTGCTGATTGTGGGTGCCGGCGAAGTTGGGCACAAAGTGGCGGAGATGATCCAGGAGAACGCTTGGATGGGACTGGAACTTGTCGGCTACCTTGACGACGATCCTGAGAAACGCCGGAACGGCCTCCCGATCCTCGGCTGTGTGGACGACGCGCCACGGGTGGTCGAGAGGGATAAGGTCGATGAGATTGTGGTAGCGCTGCCGTCACGGGCCTACGGGAGGCTGAACCAGTTGGTGGTGGCCTTACACCAAATGCCGGTGCACGTCAGGGTAGTGCCCGACTACTTCAGTCTGGCGCTCTATCGTGCCACTGTCGAGGATTTCGGCGGTCTGCCGATGATCAACCTCCGCGATCCAGCACTCAACGACATCCAGCGGATGATCAAGCGCCTTTTCGATTTCGTCATTGGCGGGATCTTGACAATCCTGATGCTGCCGGTTATGGCCCTGGTGGCAGTTGCGATCAAACTGGATTCGCCTGGGCCGGTGCTCTTCCGACAACTCCGGGTGGGCGAGAACGGTCAACTCTTCACCATGTACAAGTTCCGCTCTATGGTCGCCGGTGCCGAGAAGATGCAGGAGGAGGTCAATTGGGTTGATTCCGAAGGACACCTCGTCCATAAGAAGCGAGACGACCCCCGAGTCACGCGGGTGGGCCGGTTCATTCGCAAGTTTAGCATCGACGAGCTCCCACAGTTGTTCAATGTGCTGAGAGGGGAGCTCAGCCTTGTCGGTCCTCGCCCTGAGCTCCCCTGGCTCGTGGACCAATACGAGCCCTGGCAACGCAAGCGCTTTGCCGTGCCGCAGGGGATCACCGGGTGGTGGCAGGTGAACGGGCGCAGCGACAGGCCGATGCATCTGCACACCGAGGACGACCTGTACTACATTCAAAACTACTCCTTGTGGCTCGATTTCTTGATTCTGTGGAAGACGGTCTGGGTAGTAATCCGGGGTAAGGGCGCGTACTGAATCGGTGGGAACTCCGGTACAGGGTCGCCTGTATTCCGAGTAACCCAACGGCTCGCCCAAGCTGTTGGAGAGTCGTGCTGCGACGTGCCCAGATCAGAGAAAACGGGAATTCTGTGCTGTTCGCTGATTCATTAGGGCCAGGAAGGGCAGGGATGGATAGGATAGCGATGATCCAGAGCATGCGACGGCGGTTACTTCCTTTAGTATTAGCACTCCTCCTGCTTATAGTGGTATCGGTGTCGGCATTGTCTTCGTGGGACCGAGTGGCCGGCAGTCCAACAGTACAGCCAGTTCAGACGGCCTCGATGGCTGCAGCAAATGGCTCTCCTTTTGGCGTTGAGGAATATGCCTGGGGATGGAGAGATGTAGACACCGTAACCGCTCAACTTTCAGACCTCGGCGTTGGATGGACCAGGGTTAACCAACTAAAATGGCGTGATGTGGAACCGGTGCAGGGAGCCAAGTATGATTGGACCGCCTACGATCAGTTGCTCGAAAAGATAACCAGCAAGGGCCTCGCGCCGATAGTCGTTATCGCCGATTCACCAGATTGGGCCCTTGTCGATCCGAATTTCCAGTCTGGGCCAATTAAGGACGATTGCCTTGACGACTTCACCAGCTTCGTAGCCGCTGCAGTATCTCGCTATAGCGTGGCGCCGTTTAACATCAAATACTGGGAGCTCTTCAACGAGCCTGACTCGACCGTCGGCACCTACGGGCCGGTAATCGGCTCTTGGGGCAACTACGGCGCCGCGTACGCCGACATGCTTAAGGCTGTCTACCCGGCGGTGAAAGCGGTGGACCCGGATTCTCGGGTTGTCTTCGGTGGGCTGGCCTACAGTTCGTTCTTGCCTGCCGGCCCATTCAATAGGGCCTTTCTCGACGATGTCCTAAAGGCGGGCGGGTGTCAGTATTTTGATGTAATGAACTTCCATTATTATGCTGTGCAAGCGCCAGAATGGGCAACCTATGGTACGGACATAGCCGGCAAGGCAAACTACCTTCGAGAAAGACTTTCATCACATGGGTGTCTAGGAAAATCCATCATCGCCACCGAGGTAGGAAGCTTCGGCCGAGACGAATCTAGTTTTCCCGGTGAGCAGGAGCAGCAGGCGCAATATGTGGCCAAGGTCTATTCTCGCGGGGTAGCCGCAGGATTGGGCCTGTTGATGTGGTATTCTTTGAACGAGGGGACGGATGGCACAGGGCTAATTGGTAGTGGGGTTCTGAAGCCGGCGTATCAAGCCTATAAGACTATGACGCTGACCCTCGCCGAAGCGAGTTTCGCCCGCAAGCTGCCTGCAACCCTGCCTCTGCAGCCGGACGCCTCATCCTTCGAAGGATATGCTTTCCACGATAACTCGGCTGCCAATAGAGAGATCTGGGTTGTGTGGGTGAACACTGGCACCGCGACATTAAGGGTGAGAGCAGAGGGCGTGGACGCTATAGACAAGTTCGGGCAGCCGGTCGCCTTGGTCCCCGGGCCGGCTGGGTATGTTGACGTGCCGTTGAGCACCAGTCCGATCTACCTGCGGCTGCCGCAGTATTCGGTTTACGTACCGAATGTGCTGCTGGCAGACTACCTCGGTCTTACCAGCATTGTCCATCGGGGATAGGCTCTTAGCACATAGCTCTGGCGCCAACTACCTTTTTGCTTTGGGCAGGATCGTGCTGGGCCAACTGCGGAGAGCCCATGGTTCGGAGCGCCAGAAACAGAGAGGGAAGCTGAAAGTCGAGGAGGGCAGTGGGATAGCCAAATCTGTCCTCCTCTTCTTCATTTCTCTGGCAGTGATTTCAAGCAGCATCTATGCAGCGGTGATCCCGCTGTGGAACGTTCCCGACGAGCCCAGACACTTCGACTACGTAAGAGCGTTGTGGCTCGAGTGGCAGAACAAGAAGGCTGATCCGGAGGTCGTGCAGAGTGAAATCCTTGAGTCTATGGATCGAAGTCAATGGTACCAGCTAAACCACATCCCGAGACCGGAAAAGGAGCCGGTTGTGCTGGACGACATACCATTCTTGCGTTTGAGTCTGCCGGCACGGATAAGCCAACCCCCTCTGTACTATGCACTTGCTGCCGGGATCATCGGTTTCAGCGGTCAGACAGCAATCGATTCTCAAGTCTATGTAGCTCGAGCGTTTTCTGTGCTCCTCGGGGTGATGGCCGTTGTCTCGGGCCTGGTGGCAGCGAAAACTCTCTTCCCGCGAGATAACACGTTAGTCATGGTGACGGGAGGGCTAATTGCCCTCTGGCCCCAGCGACTCTTCATTTCGGCGGGCGTTTCCAACGACAACCTGGCCATTCTCGCAAGTAGCCTCGAGTTCATGTTCCTAGTCCTTATCATGCGGCACGGCTTCAGCATGCGTCGGTTGCTGGGGCTTCTTCTTGGCTTGGCGATGGTACTGCTCTCGAAGGCCACCGCTCTGGTGATCATCCCGGCCATGGTAGTTGTCATGGTCGCGGCCATTGTCAGGATGATTGCTCACAAGTGGTCTGCCTTTGCAGCCGTAGTGCTACTCATTTCGATTGGAGTGTTTCTTATCGTTTCAGCGGCGTCAAGCATAGAACAATGCGACGTCTTTGATTGGACAAGTAACAACAGCACGGTCTGTACGGCAGGAAGTGCGAAGAGCCCTGCAGGACTCCATGGGATCCGAGTCGAAAACGGTTCCCCTGACCATCCACGAAGCGCGGGACAGTATCTTCCGATGGAAGATGTCATCCAGCTGCGAGGAAGGCAGGTCACGTTTGGATCCTGGGCCCGCTCAAGCACAGCGTCGAACCACGTGGATACGTATGTCTTCGACGGACAGATATGGCATGCCAACTCCTTCTTGGCCGGTCCAGACTGGAGCTTCCACGCAGAGACTTTCAGCATTGCAGAAAACACCCGATTCATCGAGATCGTCCTGAAAGGCGATAACCGTGCAGATTCCTCGCCAGGGTTAGTGTCTTTTAGTGGAATCGTGGTTGTCGAAGGCGACTGCACACACGCTGGTGTGCCCACTTACGCCGAAGGGGGCGATAGGGTCGTGTGGGGTGGACGTGAGCTAAAGAACCACGTGCATAATTCCTCAGGCGAGAGGGCAATTTACCGGCTGAAGTATCCGTTGAGCCAGCTGGCTGCGAGGCTCCGGATCGAAAATGGATTTCGCATCGCCCAGTCTTTCTTCAACCCGGATTCCGCCGGGAAGCCGGACTTCCAGTCATACATCCATTACACGTCGGTACTGATTAGCAGCTTTTTCGCCTGGTTTGGGTGGATGAATGTGAAACTGCCCGAACTAGGTTACCAGATCGCGGGGGTTGTCTCATTGCTGGCGTTTGCTGGGATGCTATGGTTCCTGGTCAAGAACTCGACTAGAATCGTCCGCCGCGAGAGTATGGGGACCGTCATGTGCGTTTGGCTCAGCCTCTTCATCATAGTTACTGGATTTGTAGTTGCCTTCTTTCGCGAAAGCCCCACCGTGGGGCTCTCTCAAGGGCGGTACGCCCTGCCGGTGATCGTTCCTTTTGCCGTGCTTGTCGGCGTTGGCATCCGAGAGTTGTGTCCCGCATCAATATGGCGCTTTGTGGGCTATGGAACCATTGCCCTAATGGTCATCTTGAATATCGCCATCATTGGGTGGGTACTTATGCCTTTCTACCATGGCGCGTAGTGCCATAATCGTGCCCGGATCATGGAGCCTAGATCAATGACGACTGCCCTAGTCACCGGTGGTGCCGGCTTTATTGGCTCGCACATTGCCGATGCCTTGCTGGCGCAGGGCTGGCCGGTGGTGGTGATTGACGATCTGAGCTCCGGCAGCTTGGCGAATCTACCGCCCGGCGCCGAGTTCCATCAGATCGACATCACTTCGCCGGCGCTCGAGCACTTCTTCGAGAACCGACGTTTTGAGGCGGTGGTCCACTGCGCGGCACAGGTAAAGGTCGACAAATCCATGGCCGATCCGGCCTTGGACCGGGCCGTGAACGTCGGCGGCACAGCCTCACTCCTTTCGGCCTGCCGCGCCTCGAGGGTGCAGCGGTTTGTCTTCGTGTCCACCGGCGGCGCGATCTATGGCGAGACGCCGCTGCCAGCGACAGAGGACACTCTACCGCGGCCCATCAGCTACTATGCTATACATAAATATACGGCCGAGCGCTATGTGGAGCTTAGCGGGCTCTCCTACGCCATTCTGCGCCTGGCTAACGTCTACGGTCCACGCCAGCGGTCGGACCTTGAAGGAGGGGTGGTATCCATCTTCATGGACCGGCTGCGCCAAAAGCAGCCAGTGCACATCTTTGGCAGCGGCGAACAGTTGCGGGACTTCGTCTATGTCAAGGATGTGGTCTCGGCGGTTCTCGCTTGCCTCAGGGACAGGCGCAGCGGGCTTTGGAACGTGGGCACGGGGGTGCCGACAAGTGTCAACGATCTGCTCACCATATTGGCCGCCGCTCTGGGACCGCCGGTCGAGGTTCATCACGGGCCGGCGCGCCCGGGCGACATCTTCCGCTCCTGTCTCGACATCAATCGCATCATCGGAGATGGCCTGTGGCGACCAGCATACCACTTGGAGGATGGCATCCGTGACATGCAGGCGGTGGCTGCTCAACGATAAGCGGGACCCTTAGGGACATGAACCTAAGGGTCTTGTTCGTCAGAAGCGCCCGCCTCGAACCTGAAGCCGGGGGCCAGCGTGCTTTGGACGAACGGCTCGCCGGAGAGAACGGCGAGGGCGGCAGCTGCCGCCCGGTCCGGCGACATCCCCGCCTACGATGGCTGCGGCCAGCACGGGGCTGGATTGCGGCAGGGCTTACCATGGCCAGCGTAGTCTGGCTGGCCGCCAGCGCCGAACTCCCTTCGCTTGGCGAAGCAGCACGCCGGGCGAGCCCCCAGCTTCTAGGCCTCGCCATGCTCTTGGGCGTGTGCACCATCGTCTGCAAAGCGGCGCGCTGGCGGGCCTTCTATCCGGCCAGCGATCGCCCTGGCTTGGGTCTAGCCGTGGCGGCTACTGCCGTAGGACAAGTCGCCAACTGGGCTATTCCGACCCGGCTGGGCGAAGTGCTGCGGGTGGGAATGGTCACGCCGGAAAGTTCACAAGACAGAAACGCCAGTCAGGGAGTGGCCCTCAGCGTGGGCGTGCTGGCCGCGGAAAAGCTGACCGATGGCGGTATGCTCCTGCTCACGGTCACGTTGCTAGCCCTTCTGGGCGGGCTGCCGGGCTGGCTGAGCCTATCTGGCCTGGTGTTCGTCGCCGCGGTAAGTGTAGGAGCAGTAGCCTTGGCACTGGCACTCAAGAGGCCTTCCCCTGCCCGTCGCTTCTCCGGAAAGGCGTTCCGGTTTGTCCTCCGCCTGCTGCCCGATCGTTTGGCGACGCTTCTTGGACATCTAGAGTCCATTGGAGAGGGGCTATTCGCTTGGCTTACCCCTAGCGTTGCCGCCCAAGTCTTGCTGTGGTCGCTGGGCGCCTGGGGCTTTGGCGGGCTGATCAACTACGTGGTATTGCGCGGCCTCGGGATGGAGGACGGATTGGGCGCCTCATTAGCCGTGCTTGTGACACTTTACGGCGGGGCGGCCGTGCCTAGCTTGCCAGGCCGGCTGGGTGTGTTCCAGTACCTTTGCGTCCTAGCCCTGACCCCTTTTGGTGTGGATTTCGACCGGGCGCTGGCCTTCTCTTTGGCCCTCTACGCCGTCGTCTATTTGCCGCCCATCGCCGTGGGGTTCCTTTCGGCGGCGTTGGTCGGCGTCGTTCCTTCCACCCTGAGGCGTTTGGCGTCGACAGTCAAGCGCTGAACGCATAGCGCGCGTTGGAGCAGAAGATGGTTATGGACACCTGTCCGGAACCAACCCCGCGATACTCGGTCATCGTGCCGGTCCACAACTCCGCAAGGACAATCGAGCCGTGCCTCGAGGCATTGCTCGATCAGTCACTGCCGAAGGAGACGTACGAGATTCTGATTGTGGATGACGGCTCTACCGATAACACGGCCGAGTTGGTCGAACGCTATCCGGTAAGGCTACTGAAGCAGGCCCATGCCGGTCCGGCCAGCGCCAGGAACTTGGGCGCCACGGCTGCTCTGGGCGAGTTCCTCATCTTCACCGATGCCGATTGCCTGCCGATCCGCATTTGGCTGGAGGAGATCGTGCGACCTCTAGAGAAAGATGGCCAGGTGGCAGGCGCGCAGGGGTCGTACCAGACCGAACAGACTAACCTGATCGCTCGCTTCACCCAGGTGGAGCTAGAAGTCAAGTACGCGGCGCTAAGGCGAAAAGCATATATCGATTTCCTGGACACGGCCTCCGCTGCCCTGCGCCGCGAGGCTTTCTGGGAGGAAGGAGGTTTCGATCCCAGTTTTTCGGAAGCTTCCAACGAAGATACCCAACTCTCCTTCAGCCTAGCATCGAAGGGCCGACGCCTCGTCTTTGCCGAAAAAGCCGTCGTCTACCACCGCCACCCTGAGTCGTTGCGCCGCTACCTCAGCCGTAAGTGGCGCCACGGTTTCTGGCGTACGCGTGTCTATCGCCAGCATCCCGAGAAGATGACTGGCGATAGCTATACCCCCCGTTCCACCCAAGTTCAGCTCCTCGCCGCGGCCCTCACCTTGGTTCTGGTACTAGTGCCCGACCTCCAATGGCTATCGCTCGCCGCTGCCTTCCTCTTCCTCTTGGCCACGCTGCCCTTTGTGCGCCAGGCACTTCCCGCCGGGTTAGGCATCGTGGTCGTGACTCCCCCAATCCTCTTCTTGAGGGCGCTAGCACTGGGTACAGGTCTTGTGGTGGGCGCCCTCACCCTACCGTTTGCCACGCATACGGGTCCCGGGGCGCAGTCAGAGCAAGACCCAGCGGCCACAGGAAACCACGAGATTCATAAGGACTAGTGCCCCAACCGATCACTTGCTAAGGGGAAGCAATGGTGTTAGAATAGCAACTACACTAGCCGGATCGAGGATGACCGGTTGAAGGGGATGAAAAGGGAAGGAACCCTTGGAAAACCGAGGATAGAGTGCGTGATCGACGTCGATACCCCTCTTCCAAAGCAGTCTTGGCCGCATGTGGATCAGCTAAGAGGCCCGCTTGGCCAGCAATGCGGCTGCGGGATTCCCGTTGGGAACCACCTCGCTCCTCGTCCCCTTTCTTCCCATTCAACTAACAGGCGGTTGTTCGCTGTTCTTATCCGTTATCCGGTGCCTGCTCCCGCAGAAGCTGGGCAAGACATCCTGCCTTCGGCAGGCCAGGAAAACCCGGCCCCTGATAGCCGATAATAATCGGCTACATCCCCAAGACAGGAGGAGCGAACCATGGCCCAAATGCCGAAGAAGGTGGCAGTTATCGGGCTAGACTGCGCCCTGCCCAACCTGATCCAATGGCATATCGCCGAGGGGCATCTGCCTACCTTTAAGAAGCTGATCGAAGGGGGCGTCTTCGCCGAGAATTGCTTGGTCCCCTACCCCACGATCACGCCCCCCAATTGGACGACCATCGCTACGGGCGCGTGGCCAGGAACCCACGGCGTGACCGACTTCCACCTGCCCGAGCCGGGCCGGACGCCCGACAACTCTAGCATCGGACAAGCCTTCAGCAGCGAGCGGGTTAAAGCCGAGTTCATCTGGGATGCTGCGGACAAGGCGGGAAAGAAGTGCATTGTGCTGAACTATCCGCTTTCCTGGCCTCCAAAGATGAAGAATGGCATTATGGTCGGCGGCGCTGGCCTAAGTGTCGGCGAGTTCCGCGACGGATTACCCGCCCTCAACTCCTATGTGAAGCTCTGCCACGATCAACTGGTGACCAACGGCATCTATCCTCAGGCGCTGAAGGGAGAGTTCCAACCAGCCTCCGGTTGGGCCAATGCCGAGGAGTTGGGCGAGGACCTGCTGGAGATGAAGTTCACCCTCCGCTTTCCCGGCGCCCAACCGAAACCACCCAAGACCGAATGGTACGTTCTGGCCCGGCGATCCGGGGACAACGGCTACGATACGGTCACTCTCGCGCCCAGCAAAGACCTGAACGTTGCCTTCTGTACCCTACAGGTGGGGCAGTGGAGCCCAAAGATCTTCACCAAGATCGACATGGGCGACGGCACGGCCAAGGAGGTCTTCTTCCGCTGTAAGCTCATCGAGCTGTCAGAGGAAGCCGAGGATTTCCGGCTGTTCATCGGCGGCCTCTGCGAGACGTCGGGCTGGACCTACCCAGAGGAAGCGGCCAAGGATCTAATCGGCGGGGAAGGAACTTTCGTCCCTGGTGGCGGCATTCCGGGTTACTCCACGGGTTGGTTCGACCTGGACACCTACGTCGAGCTCAACGACCAGTACACTACTTTCCTGGAGAACGCTGCCACGACCCTCCTGTCCAAATATGACTGGGACCTGTTCTATATGCACTCTCATCCGCCTGATTGGGCTTATCATATGCTAATGACCGAGATGGATCCCAACACCGGCAAGGACGAGGCCAAACGCGCCAAGGCCTGGGAGACCCACCTCAAGATCTACGAGGGCCAGGACCGAATGATTGCCAAGATCCTCGAAGTAGTAGGCAAAGACACGCTGGTGTTTGTCGTCTCTGATCATGGAGCCACAGCCGATGGGCCCACCTTCGACCCTTACGAGGCCCTCGTTCCCGCGGGTTTGGCAGTGGTCGAAGACATCACGGTGAGAGGTGCCGGATTCGCCGCCAAGGAGATGGCCGACCACTTTAGCAAGAAGCCAGACCCGACCAAGTGCCAGGCCTTCGGCCAGCGCTCCTGCCACATCTACGTCAATCTGAAGGGACGCGATCCAGAGGGTATCGTTGAGCCCGAGGACTACGAGAAAGTACAGCAGCAGATCATCGATGCCCTCTACACCTACGTGGATCCCGAGACCGGCAAGCGCCCGGTAGCACTGGCACTCTCCAAGAAAGACGCCCGCATCCTTGGCCTCCACGGCGACCGTATTGGCGACGTGATCTACGCCGTCTATCCCTGGTTCGGCAGCCAACACGGTCAGCAGCTGCCGACGGGGGAATGGGGCGTCGGCACCTTGAAAGGGCTTTTCATAATGTACGGTCCGGGCCTCAAGAAGGGCTACCGTCTGCAACGGACTGTCGGATTGACCGACATCGTGCCTACCATCTGCTACGCTCTAGACTTCCCGGTGCCCGAGACCGCCGAAGGAAGCATCGTCTATCAGGCCTTCAAGGACCCGAACTTTAAGCTGAAAGAGATCCAGAAGCTGAAGGAAGGCCTGGCGAGGATGGAGACAGCGCTAGCTCGCCAAGAGCGCGAGCCGTGGGATAAGCACGACTGCGCATAAAATGTACTGAGGAGCAACAATGAGCGAGGAGAATGGGATCGTCGTACAGTACAAGCGGGAAGGGGACGATGGCCACTTCCTGTCGATGGGCTCGGATGCCTTTGCGGATATCCGCATCGACTACACCGGAATACCGCAGGAACAACGAGGAGGGACGGCAAACCGGCTACTGTGTGCGGCCGCTCTCTACTGCTTCGCCTCGACCTTTGCGTCAGCGTTGAAGGCGCGAGGAGCGCGAATCAAGTCGTTGACAGGCCGAGCAATTCCCGAGAAGGGCCGGGACGACTATCACCGGACAAAGATCAAGCAAATCAACATCGAGATAGACGTGGACGTAGAGGAAGAAGACAAGCCAATCTTAGAGAAATGCCAGAAGATCATGGAGCAAGGCTGCCTGGTCACCTACTCCCTCGGCGAAGGCATCGAGGTCGAGCATAGCATCCGCTACATCGGGAAGTAGGAATGATCATACTAAGAGAGAGGAGGATCTAGAATGACTGTCCCAGGGATCAACAAGATCTGCGTGGTGGGTGCCGGAAACATGGGCCACCAGATTGCTCTGGTCGGGGCGCTGGCCGGCTACCAGGTGAAGTGCACCGACGTCGTACCCGAAATCCTGCAGAAGGCCGAGAACTTCGCGGACACCTATCTGCCCGGCCGGGTGGCAAAGGGCAGATTGACAGAAGAGCAGGCCAAGCAGGCGCGCGCCAATGTCTCCTTTACCGGGAGCCTCGAAGAGGCCGCTGGCGACGCGGACTTCGTGATCGAGGCCATTCTGGAGAAGATCGACCTCAAGCGCAAGGTCTTCGCTCAGTTAGACGACATCGCCCCGAAGCACGCCATCCTCGCCACCAATAGCTCGTTCATTGTCAGCTCCCGGATCGCCGACGTGACCAAGCGCCCGGACAAGGTGTGCAACATGCACTTCTTCAACCCGGCCCTGGTGATGAAGCTAGTGGAGGTGGTGAAAGGCCCCCACGTCTCCGACGAAACCGCGCAGACAACCATGGAAATGGCGAAGAGCATGGGTAAAACCCCCGTCTTGCTGAAGAAGGAAGTCGACGGCTTCTTGGTCAACCGCATCGCCGCCGCCATCAACGAAGAAGCCCTCTGGCTCCTAGATATGGGCGTCGCCGATGTTGAAAGTATCGATATCGCTGTGACCAATGGCTTGGGCCATCCCATGGGACCCTTCAGATTGATGGACCTCACGGGTATCGACCTCGCCTACACGATCAACATGGAGCACTACCAAGAGACTGGCGACCCAAAGTACAAGCCATCCCCCCATATCATCGAGAAGTATCTCAAGGGCGAATGGGGCGAGAAAAAGGGCAAAGGCTGGTACGATTATTCCAAGAAGGCGGAATAATAGACGATGAAGGATACGTTGGTCGCGATCGGTGATCTGTTATCAGTTATCAAGATATGTCAGGTCCCCGATTAACAACGGATAATTTATAGCAGATAAGGGTCCGTGCTTCATCCTTCTGACTCCATCCTTTGTTACTTGGCGTCCAATTCCAGGGCTTGTTGCACACATTAGTAACGAAGCGCGTCTTGGTCCAAGTTCAGACTTCGCCAATTCATCGAGACGCACTTGGGACCGTCTTCTGGTGTGGCCCAGCGCTTGGGGTCTCATGCCTGTTGTCCTGGGCGATGGACGCGGCCGAGAACTGCGGGGTTGTGTCCATCGCCCAGGTGACCCGTTGCTCGCGGCGCCGCAATTACTCCTCCCTGCTCCTACGGGCAATTCCCGACAACCCCTTGTAGGTCAGCAGCTCGCCGCAGTAGACAGCCGGCCCCCGAATACCGCTGCCCGGAATCTGCGTGACGTCGCGTTGGTCTTGCGTGGAGCAGGCCGTACTTCCCGAAATCGCCGAGGTCTCCTGCGTAATGGTTCGGCATTTGGCCTCCGTAGTCGTGGCGATTGTGAAATTGTAGCTGACTGGGCAAAACGGCTACGTGCCGGGCGTCGAGGATAGTGAAAGAGTATAGTGGCACGATGGGTCCAGAAAAGCTCCTATCAAGGCACTACTTCAGCCAATCGATGAGGCGGTTAACCAGGGATCGTTTCCGCGGCCCCAGCGAAGAAACACTGGTGCTACTACCGTCAGACGGGTGCTTCTGCGAACGCCCGGTGGCCGCGGTCTGTGGCTGGGACACGGCCTCTCTCAGTTCAGCATGAATGTCGGCGATTGACGAGGTGCGTGGCGATCGGGACAGGTTCGCACCCGCCGACGGGATTTCATCAGGCTCCCTTCCCTTCGATACAGTGGACGCGCTAGCCGGTCGAGCCTGAACAGAAGTTTCACGCCCGTTGTCGCCGATGAGCCGGACGAGACCGGAGGCCACCAACTCATATCCTATCGTCACATCGCGCCTCGCCTCGATTTCGGACCGCTTTGCTGACAGGCTTGCCTTCAGGTTCTCGATCTGTGCCCGACGCATACGGACAATACGTTCGTTTTCTGCTGCCCCCATCTGCTGCCTTGCGTTGGCGATCCGAAAGCCGTACGACTGCTCAAGGCTAGCGATCCTAGCCTCAATGAGAGCATCGTTGCGTCGCTGCGCCTCCGCTTGCCTTTCCCGGACTAGGTGGGCCGCAAACCGATGGGCTTGCTCCTGGTGCAAAGAGAACTGGCTCGGCTCACACGAAACCGGCGGAGGCGGCAGATCGCAACGTTGTTGAACGGCAGCCAGAAAGCCCGCCGACGCCGACGATTCCACGGATCCGGTACGGAGATCGACGAGGACTGGGATCAGTGTTGCCTGGGAAACGAGGCAGCGGATGTCGAGACGGTAGATGAAGAATGCAAAGTCTCGCATCCCTTCGCCCGATCCACGTGCCCAAATGCAGGTCCTTGGCGGAGTGGGCGTGCCTGATCGCCTGAAGTAGTCCATGGCGATAAGCGCCAGGGGATGGTGAACGGTTACAAACTCTACTAGCTTGCGCTGTCTCGCAGTCTCCGCATCGAATGTCACTGGCACCGGGACAGAGGGTTTCAGACGTTGGATGAAATTCCTGGTTCGTGGCCGGAGGCGACGCTCGTCGCGGCGAGAGTACTCGGCCATGGCGTGTACAAAATCATAATCAGGGATGAGCGCATACGTCGGATCGTCGTTTTGCTCAAAATGGACGCGGGGGAAGGCTTCCTCGAGGAAGCCTTCAATTAGCGAGCGAACCTCATCAGGCGCAACAAACCGGCCAGAGTCGCGCACTGACTCCATTTCCTGCTCAAGGAGGCTGTCCTGACCGAGGAGCACAAGCCGTCTCCGCTCAAACTCTTCTTGTTCCTGGCGGTACCGTTCTATGCGTTGGGCCGCGGCTTCCGCGCGATGGATCTCCTCCTCCGGTGTCAAACGAGCCATGAAGACGTCGCGGGAGAGTTGCCTGATCTCTTCACCGAGGATTGCCTCAAGGTCGCCGATGGCCGCTTCAAAGATCCGGATGCGTTCGTAAAGCCTGACGAAGATGCGTGTTTCTATCGTGTCCTCGATCACGAGATTACAGATGATAATGCGATCGTGCTCTTGTCCAAACCGGTCTAGTCTGCCGATTCTCTGCTCAACCCGCATCGGGTTCCAAGGCAAGTCGTAGTTGACAACGGCCCCACAGAACTGGAAGTCGAGACCCTCCGCGCCGACCTCTGAGGAAAGCATAATTCGGATCTTAGAGTTGTCTCGGAAATCTGTGATCGCCTGTTGCCGCTCCGGCATCGGAACTCCGCCGTGGATGACGCTTGCGCAGCACCCAACGCTTCTGAGGCGGCGCTCCAAATAAGAGATGGTACCACGGAAGAAGGTAAAGACCAGTACTTTACACTCCGGGTCTTGCTCCCAAATCGCGTTCAGTGCCAGCCAGAATTTATCGAACTTGGTGTCTCGCTCGCCCAAGGCGCCGCACAATTCGAGCAACTGCCTGATCCTGCGTTTGCCCTCCTCTGCCAGATGCAGCGTTCCGGGCTCGTCCGCGGTCAAGTCGCTGTTGCTCTCCTCTACTTTCAGCGCTAGCATCGAGGTCTCCAGAGCCTCTTTGAACCGCTCGCGGGAAGCTTGGATGCAGCTTGCAGCTTGGCGCTCGTGCGTAATGACGCTGAAGATCGGTGCGTTCCCGATCCTTCCGTGCCAGGCAACCTCCCAGCGGACGAAGTCGACCACTCCTTCATAAAAGGCCCGCTCCTCTGGACTGAAAGTGACTCTGACCGTATAGGGTGTCCTTGTGGCCGCCTCGGCCACTTCTCGCTTTCGCGTCCGGTTGAACACCCTAGAGAGCGTGTTCAGTTCCAGGAGCCGCCGCTGTACACCAACGACATCGCTCCTGGCAAGCTGATGCCTGTTGCTGAGAATCGCCACGGTTTCTTGGTAGTACGGGTTGGCAAGGAATGCTCTTGCCAACGCAGTGCGCTCTACGCGCCGCAACTCCTGCAAGGCCCGGGAGGGCTGGCCCGCCCCCACGAGCCTGCTGGCCGAATTAACGTATTCGTTCGGCGCGATGCGAGCTTCGAACTCCGCGAAGTTGGCGAACTCACCTGGATTGATCAACTGCATTAGATGAAATAGGTCCTCGTTGCCTGTGTGCAGCGGGATCGCCGTGAGAAGTAGAAGCGCCCCGGATTGTTCCGCGAGAAGTTCGCCCAAGGCGTGTGAAAGTGTGGAGACGTTACGGAGGTGATGGGCCTCGTCGATGATCACTAGATCGAAGTTTACATGGTAGTCGGCGAGGGCGCTTGTCAGGTCTTCCCGCCGAAGCATCTCCAGAGAACAGATTGCCTTGAGCGGCACTCGGCCATCGAATCTATGATAGTCTTCGATGAACCGGCGGAACCCGTTCGTATCAAGGACAGAAAACTCTTCATCGAACCGGGAACGAAGCTCCAAACGCCATTTCTCCCTCAGTCCCGAGGGGCAGACGATCAGGACGCGGTCAAGATCCATACGGGCTCGCAGTTCGAGGTAGATGATGCCCGCCTCGATCGTCTTGCCCATGCCCACTTCGTCCGCGATCAGCATGCGCTGCTCAGGGGAGTTGAGGAATTTGAGGACAGGCTTGAACTGGTAAACCCGAAAGGCCGTTCGTGACGCCTGGTAGGAGTAGAGGTTGTCGCTCAAAGGCTGGCGCAGCTTCAAGAGCAGAAGGTCCCTGAGGAAGTCGCGGTGAGATGCGAACGATGTCAAAGAGGTTGGGGCAGTCTCCAGCTTGTCCTCGGGAAACCAGAGACAATCCGAAGCGCTGAAGAATACTCGGTAGTGGTATTCGCCTATCTGTTCCATTGGGCCATCGGTGATGACACCTTGGCGACCCGGGTCTGATCTCAAGCGGACCCGTTCACCCCTGCTAAACCGCGGCATTCGCCTCAACTCCCTTCGACTTGACGTCGGTTCGAACGACCTTTGGCGTTGGGTCGCCTGTCCACCTTTGGGTGACCAGTGTTCGCCGGGGTAGTGCGAAAGGTCCCCCGAATCCGGGCGCTTGGCCCTCCGGCAATCAACGCAGAGATTAGGAGTCAAACCATGATGGCATCGGCTCAACGGTTCCTTCATCCGTACATCTGGCCGCTTCTAACATGCTGTGGTCGCGGAGCCGGTCCTGATCTGCATTGTGCTCCGGTCCCGTCTATTGATCGACCTGCACGACACCGCTATCTGCCCTCCTCACACAGGTGCGGGTCGGCGAAGTTGACGTGTGCCATTCCATGGCGCCTGGAAGGTCGAACGGCGCGTAGTCGTAGAAGCCGGAACGGCCTACCACCCGTCTCGCAGGCGCCCCAGCGTTTATCTCTGGGGGCAAGGGCATCGCCGGCCAAGGACTGTAGTCGAGCCGGCCCGCATGCTGGGCATCCGGCGGGCAGGCGATCGCGAAGACGATCTGCTTCTTAGGATGGCGCCAGACCGGCGGATGCTCGTCCATCAGCCGCTCGGGCTCGAATTGCTGGCGCTCGATAGGTTCACGTTGCGCATTCATCACCCAATCCGCTTAGACAGGCGCTTCTTCGGATGCTAGGATCTCCTTCAACACGTACTGCCGAAACGCGGTAACATCGGTGAAGAAGCGATAGCCTGCACGATTCGCCGCCTCCTCAGTCGCTTTCGTCTCGTCGATGAGCAGGGCCACCGGCTGACTATATCCCTCTTGCAGCCCAGTCGGCCAAGCCAGATCGAGAATGGCCGCGGGGGCGTTGCTCTCCGGATCGGCAATCTCGTAGGCAAACTGCCCTCTCGGCAGGCCGCGCGCCGCGACCCATTCGTTAACCTCTACTATCACCTGCTCTTCTTCCTCCGTTGCCACCCCTCCGACGACAGCCTCCGGCCTGTCGATTGCGGGCAAAGAGACTTGAATATCGGGAACGGAACCAGCCAGCAGACCCTCTAGGAATTCGTTAGCAGCTTTCGCCAGAAGCTCGCGCCGCGCGGCAAGGAAGTCACGGTAGTGTGCAATCTGCCAAAGGCCGGGGTCGGTAGGTACCCATTGGGACGCCAGCGCACCCGGGTGGTCCTTTTCAACTCCGGCCAGGTACACCTCTGGCTTCTCTGCGCTGATCCCCAGGTTACTCATTTGGGTCTGGAAGCAGTAGTTGGCGATGGCGTTAACCTCTTCGCGGGCATAGCCGTGGGCCTGGAGCAGCGACTTAGGGAAGATGTGGTGAACGTGCAGAGAACTGAACTTGCTTGGCAAGTGCGCCGAGATTGGCAGCCCTGTGTCCCAGTCTCTGGCGCCGCAGACCCTAGTCAAGAGGTAAAGCAAGGGGTAGAAGCGGGCCCCAAGACTAGCGCCGCCGAAGTCATCGCTACGAACACCTAGATCTCCTCGCCACATTCGCAACTGATCGATCAGGCGGTCCATAGTTGCACCCTGCGGGTCAATCAGTCGCAGGTCCTGGTTGAGCACCGTCTCCGTGGAGCCAGTAAACCGCCCCCAGAGGAAGCTGTGGACGTACCAATAGAGGAGTTTGTCCCGCTCCTTGCCATCCTTCAGCTTGCCCCCGTTCTTTACGAGATAACGGGCCATCACCGGAAAGGCATAACGGCCGCCAAGCACCCGGTCGTGGTCGAGGCCGAGACGCCCAGATACGAGATTCAAGAGGTAGTCTATGGCTTTCTCCGCCTGCTGGAGCCCAGTCTGGAATGCCAGCTTGTCGACGTCTTTCAACGTCGAGAACAACGCCTGGCCAGTGAGGATGCTGGTGACGTTACGCAGCAGCCAGTCTAGCTCGAATTCGAAGCCGGCCTTTCGCCACTTGTCCAGCCGCTTCTGCATTTCATTGCGTGCCTCTGGCCATTCGGCGCATACTTTCGCCAGTGCCAGATCGCCTTTGGAAAGCTTGGTCCCACCGCTGTTGACGCGGTTGAAGATGTCCACGACGACGTCGACCGTCTTGTCGGCACCGGATACTTCCTCGATGTGCATGTCAATGCTCTTAATCCCATCGACGGCCGTGAGCCTATTGATATACTTGTTGAGGTCTGGCGCTAGCTCTGGGATGGCCGCCAGCTTCCCGATAGCTGGTCCCACTCCGCTCTGCATAAGCTCGGTGACGTTGACCCACAGCGGGTTGTCCTTCATCTTCAGGGGACTATAGAACTCGAAGGTTTCTTCATCTAGGTTGAAGAAAAGGCCCGTAAAGGCCTGCGCGTTGCCCTGGAAAAACTTCGGCGGGTGCCCGCGAACGATGCCGTAGAGCGATGTGATCCGTTGCTGTCCGTCGAGCAGCAACCTGACGACACCGGGTGCTAGCTGTCTGACACCACGAGCCTCCGCAGTGTCGGATTTCGTCAACCAGACCAGGAGGCTGCCGGTTGGGTGTCTACGGTACAGCGAGTCCATCAAGCCGCGCACCTGTTCGCGGTTCCAGACATAGCCTCGCTGGAACTCCGGCAACGCCATGGCACCAAGGTCGATTTGGCTCAGGATATCCTGGACTTGCATCAGACCCACCGTTTAGGTTTCGAGACTCTGATTCAGAGCCATCCCAAACCCCTAACAAAGCTGTTTCCAACCAGTGTCCTTCTTGAACAGTACTGATAGTCTACACCAGCCTAGGCGACCAGGCAAGCCCTTCTCCGGCGGCTCTGGTCCTGGGACAAATGTACTCTGTAGGACCATAAGGAGAGCATAAGTTCCTTTGTGCTCTTCGTGTCTTTGTGGTAACTATCGTCGATGATTGGCGTGGAACGTTCAAACGCCTAACGGCCCACGCTCTCCATCTCCGTGTCTGCTGTGTAAGAATAAGATATTCGTTGTTCGCTGATGGCCCGGTAGGACTATGAGCAACTCTGTGGTGAGTTCGCCTACGGATGTAGTTCGCACCGGGGTATGGCGCGGGAGATGTGGCGAGACCGGCTGGCGATTAGCCAGGTCTCGAAGCAGGAGATGGGGCTGAGGTCTTCGGTGACCGAATCCGTCGGAAAGAGGATCCGGCAGACGTTGTTTTCCAGCCACTCCTTTTCCGCCAGGGTGCAGGCCACACTGGCGGCGAGGAAGTAGCCCTGGCGCGCGAAGGCACTCCCCATGTGCACGACGTCCAAGGCGGCTGAAACGGCAGCCTCTCCGGCTTTCGTCGGTGCAGGCACTTCAATCTGCTCGGTGCCACACCGGCAGATGACCAAAGCATCCTCGGTTACTCTCCGGCCCAGGTCCTCGACGATCTGGTCGATCTCGCAAGAGTGCGCCGGGACATGGAGAAAGACCAACGCGGCGCCTGCTGGTCGGGTCACAAAGCGACGACGCATCTTCGCGCAGGCTAGCTCGAGGTCTGCCAGTGCCTCCGGCGCAAAGCCTTGTCCGCCAATCGCCGCGCCCTGCTCGCTGTAGACGTAGAGGAAGCGGGCGAAGACGCCGAATAGGCGGCTTGGACAGCGGCGAAAATCCTCCCAGGGCCAGAAATCCATCCAGCGCATGTCGCAGCCGCAGGCCGGCAGCAGGTCGTCGTCGCTAAGGTCTTCTGCGGACTGGGGATTCAACACGAAGGCACTGAGACACGGAGAATTATTAGTATTGTTTTCGTCTTGGGCATCGTGAGTTGGCTGATTGGCGGCTGCTTCAGCCACGCGCAGCGCTTCCTGTGCCGCTTGGTAGCGGAGGACGGCCTTGACCTCTCCGGTCAGCGCCGTCACAGACAGGTCACGTTCGACGGTGGCACGAAAGAGGTCGACCTGCGCCGCAGGGTCTTCGACGCTGAGGAAGCGTTTGGCATGCTCTTCAGTAATCTGTCCGCGCTGAATCCCAGCCTGGACTTCCTCGGGAAGGGTGAGCAGGCATAGCTTCGTGGCCACGTAGCTTTGGTCTTTGCCCACCAGCACGCCGATCTCGGCCTCGCTCAGACCATCCTCCTTCAGTAGCGCAAAGGCGGCAGCCTCCTCTACCGGCGTCAGCGGCTCGCGCTGGAGGTTCTCCACGATCGCCAGCCGTAAGGCCTCTTCGTCGGTAAGCTCGCGCACCATCGCTTGCAAGGTCGGCAGACCGGCCAGCCGGGCGGCCCGCCACAGCCGCTCGCCATAGACGATCTCGTATCCAGCCACGACCGGCCTCACCAGAACCGGCCTGAGCTGACCCTCCTCCCAGAGCGAGCGAGCCAATTGCTCAAGACCCCGATCCTCCCGCCTAATTCGGCGCACCGATGGGCGGATCGCCTCTACGGGGATATCCATGACCACGCTGTCTGCTTCCTTCAATTCCGCACCTTGGAATTCGAGTACGTAATACACAGTGGCATCACAAATCACGTACCACGGTTGTTCATATGCCGGAGCTGCTCAGCAAAGTCAGCGATACGCTCGGGGTTTACCTTGTCGGGGAAGCCATCGTAGGTCAGGCTGATCCAGGGCTTGCGGCCATATTCCTTGGAGATCTGCTCGGCGAGCGCTGCAACGACACCGCCGGGCATGCACCCATGGGGCATCACCGATATCACGCCCGCGTAGCGGGGGTCCCGCATCTGGCGGATGCCGCTGGCAAGGGAGAGTACCGCTTCGCTCCCGTTGCGACTCGGCAGATAGGGTGCCGAGGTATTCAACAGTTCCCTCGTGCTCGGTTCACGTTCGTGAATCGCCTTCTTCACCCACGAAGCCAGCACTGCCTCGTAGTAGCCAGTGGCAAACCTTCTCAGTAGGCTCTTGGTCAGCTTGCGAAGGTCCCGGTCCGCCCAAGCGTCCTCGAAGTTCCGGACCGTAATGTACTTGATCCATTCGGCCATTGGCGCCACCTCGACCTCCAGGCCATTGGCCTCGCACAGCACCACGAGGTCCTTGTTGCAGAATCGGTTGGCTCGCAGATAGATTTCGCCGTTGATGCCGACCAGCGGCCTCTTCGGCTTGGCAGGGTCACGCGCCTCGAGAAAAGCATGCATCGCCTCACGCATCAGCGGTTCAAGGGATCGGCGTGACTCGATGGCCTGATACAGCCGCTGCAAATGGTCATTGTAGATTTCGTTGGCCAGCCCTTGGCGACGCTCGTAGGGGCGAGACATCCATAGCAGCCTTTGCAGCAGGTCGGCGGCAACAATACCACGCCAGGCCAGTAGCTCGAACTGCCAGCCAAGGCCAAGGTCAGAATAGCCGTTGTTGGAGACGGTAGTGGTGATCTCCAACGGGATGCCCCGCTCGGCCAAGATCTTCTGCTGCTCTTGGGCGTACTTGCCTAACCGACACGGTCCAAAGGAACCAGCCATCAGGTTCCGCGCGTTCTTGGGTAATAAGCCGTCCTCCGCCATACGCAGCAGCACACCCAATGTATCCCGGTAGGGCAAACACTCCTTGCCGCTGGTCACGTCCCGACTGAGCGCCATGCTGCGTTCGTCGGACTCGGGCATCATCTGCGCGTTCACGCCATAGGAGCGCATCGCCGCGGCAATCACCTCAGCATGGTCCGTCATCCGTGTAATGAGAATGGTTTCGCCAGAGCGTACCGACGTTGGCACCCGTCGGGTGTATTTGGCAGGGTCGCCGGCAAGCTGCAGTCCGGCTCGGCGATAGCCCCTAATCGTGTCTACCAACGCTTCGAGGCGGGTGATGTAGCCAGCCTCGGCGGCATGTTCGTCTACCTCGATCTGCCCAAGGGGCTTCCCGCCCATGATGTCTTCGACAATGTTCTGGATAATGGAGTTTGGGCCGCAACCGAAGTTCGAGAGGAACAGACCAAAGAGCTGGGGCGTCTCGGAGATCAGCTTGGCGGCGGCAAGGATCTTGCGCTCATAGTTCCAATACGGGCGGTCGGTGATCTTCTTGACGTCAACAGACTCCAGCGGTAGGTAGTCCAGCGGAATAGGCACTACGCCTAGTTTATCCAACTCCTGCGCCATCCCTAAATTAGCGCCGGCGTCCTGCGCGTTGTAGGCCCGGGAGAGGAGGACCACCCCTAGCGCCTCCGGATGGGCGCTTAGATCGTCCAGCACACGCTTCCCAGCCTCGCGCAGCTTGACCTCGAATAGCCGCTGCTGCGCCAGTCCTTCCTGAGCGGCCTTCCGCCCTTCACTCTCGCCAAAGCCCAAGCGCCGCGCGATAGCCACGAAGCTCCGCACCACCCCCTCTTCGCCCCGCGCATAGTCGATCACCGGATCGATTAGCTTGTCGCCCAGGCCGAAGACCGAGCGGAGAATGTACGGGGAGGCCTGTACCAGCGGGCAGGAATAGCGCTGATCTTCATCCCCGTCCTTCTCGGCCATGCGGATAGCATTGGGGATCATGATGTAGTCGACACCTTGTGAAACCAGCTCGGCCACATGGCCGTGCAGGAGCTTCACCGGGAAGCAGCTATCGGTGTAGGCATACTCTAATGACCTCTCGATGAGGCCCTTATTGGTCGGCGACGAATAGCGCACGCGCACGCCCAGCGCATTGAGAAATCCCGTCAGAAGCGGGGCCAGATCGTAGGTCATCAGCGCCCGCGGCACGCCAACCACCACACCGCTTCCTCTTGCCGGATCGTAACCGGCGAACAGCATCTCCTCTCGATCAGTGAAGGGCGTGTGGACCTTGCCGCGCTTAGGACCAACGCCGGCGGCGTCGTAGAGGTCGCACCGCGACCCGTAGAAAAGGCGCGCCCCCGTTTCTGTAGTCATCATGCTGATCGCACAGCTATTCTCACAGCGGTAGCAGTTGAAGTTGGTTAGCTTGTAGTTCTCCCGGGCTAGCCTCGAAAAGCCTTTGAAGCCCGACGGGCGATCCTCGGCCATGTTCTCCTTAGCCAAGAGAGCCGCGCCAATCGCCCCCGTCACTTCCTTATGGTCCGGCACCACAAAGACCTTGCCGGGGAGCTCGGCCTTGAAGGCCGACACCGCGGCCTCGTTGTAGAAGACCGCCCCAGTGAGGAAGATGCGATTGCCTATCCGGCGCCCGGCCACCACCTTCGAGAGATAGTTCTTCGCTAGGGAGGTCGATAGACTAGAGACCACAATACCCAACGGTACGCCAGCATGCTGAGCCGAGGTCACCGCCTGGCTCATGAACGCCGTGCACTTCTCGCCGAGGTCAAGCTGGCAGTCGGCCCCGAAGGCGAGACGGGCGAACTCGCCGGTACGTGTCGAGATGCCAAGCTGCTCGGCTAGCTCGTCGATGAAGCTGCCAGTACCTGCTGCACAGGCCTTGTTCATCTGGTAGTCCAAAACCGTACCGTTCTCCAGATAGACGAACTTGGAATCCTGTCCCCCCAGCTCGAAAATGGTGTCCACCTGAGGGTCGATCTGCAGCGCCGCCCGGGTTTGGGCGGTGATCTCGTTCTTGATCAGGTCGGCACCAATGAAGTTGCCCACCAGGTACCGACCGGAGCCGGTCACTCCTACGGCTTTCACCCGCACGCGAGCCTCGACCTGGGGCGCCAGGTTGGCCATCACCTGTTTCACCGCTTCTAGCGGCTGGCCGGCCGTCATCAGATAGGTTTTCGCCAGCACCTCGCCTGAAGGGCTGATCACCGCCGCTTTGGTGCTCGTCGAACCGACGTCCACGCCTAGATAGACGTCGACTAGCTTGCTCCCAAAATCCCCGGGCTGCCAGCCGTCCAGCGTGACGGTCGGCGCGAGGCTGCGCGGAATATAAAACACCTCAGCGTTGCTATCCTGCTTCGGATAGAACTCCGCCGGCCTCAGGGACGCCGATCTTGACAGAAGGGCCGCCCCAATCGCTTCCCTGCTGGCATGATCGGGCGGCACAATCACCGGCTGACCATTCAGCGCGGCAGAGAGAGCGCGCACTACGCCCTGGTTGGCAGCCACCCCGCCAATGCAGTAGACCGGAGGCTCGAAGCGGTCCCGCCACTGCGCCTGGATCATCCTCGCCACGCTATCGGAAAGCCCCGCGAGCATCGCCGAGATCGGCCAGCCTTTTTGCTGCAGATGAATGAGGTCCGACTTGGCGAAGACGCTGCAGCGGGCAGCAATGCGTGGCGGCGCCTTGGTCCATTCCATCGCCCGCGGACCGAACTCCTCGATCGAGATGCCCAGGCGCGAAGCCTGCTGCTCCAGAAACCTTCCCGTACCAGCCGCACATAGTGGAGAGCGCGCTACCCGCCAGGGCTTATCCAGCCCCCCTTCGAGACCAATGACCAGCGAGCTCTGTCCGCCAATCGAGATAATCGTCCGTGGACCTGGTTGGTCGTGCAGGACGCCGGCAATCGCCGCATAAGGTGAGCTGAACACCTGCCAGCCTTGTTGGCCGTCATATATGTGCCGACCCGAGCCGGTCACTCCCGCGCCCGCCAGTTCTTGCAAAGGTATGCCCCCCGGCAGCCGTTGCAGGAGAGCCGCTACGGCCCTAGCCGGCCCCTTAAGAATGCGCTCTGCGTCAAGCCAAACCACCCGGCCAGCCCCGCTGACCACGGCGACCCTGGCATTCACCGCGCCAATATCAAGACCGAGGTAAAGACGGTCGCCGTGCGTTCTTTGTTGTTCACCCTCGCTGTTGGGCATGATCCGTAACCCCCAAGACGCGCCGAAATGGTTATCGGTTATCAGTTATCCGCCTCCGATTAACTGATAACCGATAACTAATAACCGGAAAAAACTTCCCCTGGCAGGACTGGCTGCCAATAACGTATTATACTACAGTTGGGTCCAGATGGGGCAGGCCAGCAGGCTAACGCTCGGGAGGATCGTCAGCTTCGTCATCACCGGTAGCTCGCTTCAACTGCTGACCTCTGGTGACCCTCTGGGCCACAACCTCGGCCGGCACACTGAAGCGATCAAAGGCCTCACGGAGGTGCCGAGTAGTGTAGGCGGCGTAGATTTTCTTGGTCGTTTCTGGAGACGCGTGACCGAGAATGTCCTGGACCTCGGAGAGCTGGGCGCCCCTGTTGAGCATCAGGCGTGCCTTTAGATGCCGCAGGTGGTGAGTGGTCACCTCGACGTCGGCGAGCCGACCATACTTCTTTACCACGCCCCAGATTGACTGCGGGGAAAGGCGCCAATGCTCCCCACGCGGTCCCGGCCGGCCCCGGCCCTTATCGTGGCGCAGAAAAAGAGGGAGATAAAGATCGGCCCGGGCCTGCAAGTAGGCCCGAATGGCCTCGAGAGAGGCCGTGTCGAAAAAGACGACGCGTTCTTTGTCGCCCTTGCCGGTGATCAATCCTTGTGCCGAGCGCCCATCTTGGATATCTGTGCGGTTCAGGCGCGAGAGCTCCTCCCGCCGCATCGCCGTCGCATAGAGGGTGGTCAGGATCGCCCGGTCCCGCAGCAGTTCCAACCGCGCCTGGGCGTTCTTCCCGTTCGGTGCCGGGATGTCCATATTCTTGACATAAGTCACGACAAGCGCGACGGCGTCGTCTACCCGTGGCGTCTTGTACTGCAAACGGCCGATCAATTGGCGCAGGCCATCCTTCATGTGCTCGTAGGAAAGGTCAGGGTGCAGCCAGCGGCGGCGGTCGAGGAAGCGGAAAAAGGCGCGTACCTCGCTCACGTAGGCGACGGCCGTCGTCCGCCGGTCCCGACCGTGGGTCTTCACCAGCCAGGTGTAGAAGCCCTCCAGAACCTCCGGCGCGAGGTGCTCGGTCGTTATCGTCTCCGGATCAAGGCCAGTGTCGGCCAGAAACTCCCCAAAGCGCCGCAAAGCCGAGAGATAGTTCGTCGCCGTGCGTGGCGACTTGGCGATCAGCGTCTCACCAAAAGCGGCGATCGCCTCCGGCAGGGCGGGATAGCCCCCCTTTTCGTCAAGCGCGTTAGGATGTGAACTTCGCCGTAATGTACTCGACATAAGGCATCTCCTGGCGAAGGCGGAGGTCCCCTCTCCCAGAGGGAGTCCCCCGCCTCCGGCCCGCGCCCCCACTCAAGTTAATGGTAGATATTATGGCTCTAAGCGTTACCATAGGCCACGGGCTCCCGGCGGCCTGGCTGTCGGGTGTAACATGTTATACCCCTATTCTCGCAATCACGCACCACGCCCAATATACTCAATGAAGCGAACGTCGTCCTGGGTCACGGATTCTCCAATCTCGCCCGCAAAGCCTGGGCCCAGGCGATCAGTTCGTCTAAGGCCCGTGCCAGATTCGCACGGTCGGCTTCCGCTATAGGTACCGTCACCTTGAGACCTTGCTGTTGGCGGATAGCCGCCAATGCCTCTTCCTAGGTTGCCGTGGCGCGGCCGCGGTGGCGCCGCCCGCGGCGCCGTCACCTCTGCCACTGCTCGCGTCCAAATTTGCCGGCAAGCCCCAACTCGACCTCCCGCAATCGCTCGTCGGCCGGAATCACGTGCGCATTCCCAAACGCCGTGGGACAGACGACCTTCCCAAGGTCCACACTATCCCTAGCCAGCGCATCGGACAGCGTGATGCCGTTGGCAGAGACGACTCCGAATCCACGAGACACCGCACTCTGGGCGTCCATGTCGATAATCAGCACCCGGTATCCCTTCTCGGCCAAGGCACCGCTGAGGTTGAAGGCAGTGCTAGTCTTTCCGCACCCGCCCTTGTGGTTGGCAATCGCGATGACCCCTGTCCCGGACCTTTCTCGTCTTCCATCGCCTCTGCCCTTTTCTGCTCGCTCGATGGCCTCCCACCGGGCGGATCATATCACGGGCTGGCCAGATGGGGCAACTGCGGACAAGGAGATTATCACTGAGACACGGGAGGATTCAACACCGAGACCCGGAAGGCCAGCGTTACCTTTTCCGGACTGAACTACAGCCATCGCCTGAGAGGCATTGTGGTATAATGATAAGCAAGGAACGATCGCCAAGCAAGGCGTCGATAGACGTGGCTCACCATGGCAGAAAATGCAAACGTGGTAGAATTCAAGCGGTGGTACACGCAGGCACAGCACGACCGCGACGCAGCTAGGTCTAGCTCAAACTCGGGACACTTCGAGTGGGCTTGCTTTCAAGCACAACAGGCGGCAGAAAAGGCCCTCAAGTCATTTCTCTTCCTCAACGGGAAAAGGGCGATCATCAGCCACTCGGTCACGAATCTGCTCCGTGAGTGCGAACAGATCGATTCGTCTTTCTCCGCAGTACATTCAGCCAGGGAATTGGACCAGTACTACATCCCTACGCGCTACCCCAACGGGCTGCCAGAGCAGATTCCCCATGAGTATTTCGATACAGAGGATGCGCGGAAATGCATCACCCACGCGGATACGCTACTCAAATTCGTGAACGAGCGCGCGAAACCGTTGATCGTGTAGTGGACTGCATCGTACGCCACTATGATCCCGATCGAGTAATCGTCTTCGGTAGCTACGCTCGTGGTGACGTCCACGAAGGTAGTGATCTTGACCTCCTCATAGTCAAAGAGACCCAAGCCCGTTTCACCGATCGGATCGGCACAGTTATGCGCGCCTGCGATTTCGACACGGCCGTCGAACCCCTCGTGTACACCCCTGCCGAACTCGATCGCATGGTCGACCAGGGAAACGATTTCATCCTCGCAGTTCTCAAAGAGGGCAAAGTCGTCTACGAAAAGCGGCAGGAGCGCAGGTAAAACAAGGACTATACTGGTTTTTGTTTGTCTCCAAGCAAAGGGCGCCAAGGTCGCTCTCGGCGAGGGCTCGCCATCATGCGGCCTTGCCGATATCCACCTTGCGTGGCTCTCCCCGCCGCTTGCCCTGTCCAAGATAACCCGGTCCAGCCTGGGGCAGACCTGTCAACGGCCCATCAGGCAACAGCGCGCGGCTGGCCTGCGCACCTTGACTTAGCTAATCTCATTAGCTATACTTGCAACAGGAGGTGTGGCGTGGCAACGCGAGTCAACATGCACAAAGCCAAGAGCGATCTGTCGCAGCTTGTGGCCCAGGCGCGAAAGGGGGAGGACGTGATCATCATGAAGGCGGGCAAGCCGGTCGCCCGCCTGGTACCCATTTATGAGGAGCGCAAGCCGGGTCTGGCACGTGGCCGCATCCGAGTTCGGCCAGATTTTGAGGCGCCACTGCCCGAAGACCTTCTGAATGCATTCGAGGCCCGCTAGTGCGCTACCTGCTCGATACCCACGCCTTTCTGTGGTGGATCCTCGACGACCCGCGCCTATCCCGGCGGGCCGCCGCGATCATCGCCGATGCGGGCAACGAGATCCTGTTCAGTGCCGCCTCGGCTTGGGAGATCGTCATCAAGGCCCAGTTCGGACGGATCGCGTTTGAGGACAATATAGTGGAGTTCATACCGCGACAGGTGTCCGCCAACGGGTTTAGGAATTTGCCGGTTCACAGCGAACATGCGCTCCACGTGTCCAAGTTGCCCCTGCTCCACCGCGACCCCTTCGACCGCATGCTAGTCGCCCAGGCTCAGATCGAGAAGGTACCTCTCTTGACCGCCGACCAGGCGGTTGCTCAGTACCAGATAGAGGTGGTCTGGTAAGGATTTGGATCCATGAATGCCACCACTCGCAGAACGGGTTCTCTCAGGCCCGTACTTCGGTCAATACCTCATAGCGCGTTCGCCTCTTCTCGTGTTGCGTCCGCACCCGAGCGAAATATGTTTCGAGCGATCATGCTTGGCTCGGTATCGGCTCTGGCATCGAGCAGCTCGGCCTTCAGCAGCAGCGCCGCTTTGCGTTTGCCGGCATCTGTCGTGCCCTTGGCCACAAAGTCTACCAGGTGGAGAGCCAATTGGATATCCCCGCTTTGCCTCAACTCCTGGGCCCGTTCCAGGAGGCGATCCGAGCCTGCTAGCCGGGCTACCTCGGCCGCAATGTCCGCGCTCTTGGATGGAAAGAGTTCGCCGAAGTTTCCGTTGAACCACCCAGCATAGCGGCGATACACGCCGTGAACGATGAAGGTGGGATGACCGTAGTTCGGCCGTAGCCAGAACTTGTTCGCCAACTCCTCGGGCACCTTGACCCGCTCAAGAATCTCCTCAAGCCAGCAGCCTTCGTTCATCAGCCGGACGACTTCATCTTGGATGTAGCGCAGGTACTTCGCCGTGTCCAGACATACATCCTGAATCTCCTCCCCACGAAGAACCGGCCCTGCCGCAAAGATGAGGAACTCGGGATTCTTTCCGGCGATTCTCTCGAGGGCCTCGGCCCATTCGAGAGCGTAACGCTGGCCCTTCAGTGGGTTGCCGACATTGGGGACGCCGCCGATTAGGAGATCACCGACGATCGCCGTCTTGCGCTCTGGGATCCACACCCAGGTGCCATCGTCGGTCTCCCCTTTGGCATGGTAGAGCTCGAAGGTCAGGCCGCCCAGCCTGAACTGCATGGCGTCGGCATAGGTAATGTCGGGATAGTAGAATTGGGGTGGTCGCTGTGCCCGGCCGCGTCGAAACTGGATCGCACCGATGTTGGCGCGGTGCCCGGCGAGCATGGTGTACTTCCTGAACCTGGCCGGCACCAGCTCGTGGGCGATGATCCGCGGCTTGGGGTGCCCCCGCTGCTGTGCGTCTTCGAGGAAAGCACCCACGCCGCCGGCGTGGTCGCCATGGCCATGGGTGTAGATAATGGTATGGAAGGGCGCCTGGGTGCGCTTCCGGATCTTCTCCACTAATACCGGCCCATCGGAGACGACGCCGGTGTCGACAATCACCAGTCCTTCCTCGGTAATCACCAGGCTAGTGTTGCCAGACACCGGCCAGACCCGCGCGATCTTAATTATATCGGGCGTGCATTCCTCGTCTTGCTCAACCAAGGCTATTCTGCTTTTCAGACTCTCAACCAAAGTAGTTTCCTCGATGATTATCGATTGGCTCCCTCATCTGACAGTTCTCTGGATTATTTCCTATCCTTTGGATAGCCGGGGTGATCAATGTCAACCCAACCATAGTGGCCGTAGGTGCCCGCATAGCCCGTCGTAGCGGCAGCTGGATGGAAATAAGCCCAGCGCCCGGTAAGCTGATAGGGTGTGTAGAGCACGAAAATGGGCACAAACTTCTTGAAGATCAGCCTTTGGGCGTCGAGAATGAGTTGCCTCTGCTTCTCGAAGTCGAACTCCAATTCCTGAGCCTCGACAATCTTGTCGATCTCCGGATCCGAGAAATGGGCCTGATTGCCGGCACCTCGGTCGTTCGTAGTGAAATGCAGGAGCCAGGGGTCTGGGCATTGCCCTGTCCAGGTCGCCATCGTGACCGTCAACTGATAATCCCTCTTCTGCCAGGTCTGCGTCGCCCAAACGGTCAAGGCGTCCTGCGGCACTAGCTTGGTCTTGATCCCGACATCGGCTAGTTGCTTCTGGATCAACTGGGCGAGCAAAGCTACCTTGTCGCTGGACGGGTACTTGAACTCGACCTCTTGATTGCTGTCCCAACCGCCCGCCGCCAGCAGTTGTTTGGCTTTTGCCACGTCATGCGGAAAGGCCTTCTTGATCTCGTCCGCCGGCAACTGCCATTCCTCTAGATAGGGCGGCACCGGTGCGCCCCACTCTGCCTCGCCGAGCTCGACCATATCGATCAGTTCCTGAATGTTCAGAGCGTTGTAGAGGGCCTCCCGTACGCGGACGTCTCTAAACAGCCCTTGTTCATCGGCCCGCGCTGTCAAATGGGCCGGGTTCGCCAGAGCGCGATCGATCACGATGTCCGGGCCGTAGCCTTTGAATTCGTCGGCTTCAAGCTTGTCGCGGGCCGCCAGCTGATCGATTTGCTTCGCCTTCAGCGCTGCGGAACGCGCTGCCGAATCGGTGATCACTTGGTAGGCTACCCGATCAACGTAGGGCCGGTCCGCTTCATGCCAGCCGTCGGGACGCCGCTTGAAAGAGATTCCGCTCGCAGCGTCGAAACTCTCCAGCACATATGGACCACAACCAACCGAGACCTTCTCCAGCACGTTTTGGTCAATCAACTCCTTGGGGACGACGACCGTGGGGTGTGGACCGGCCAAGCCCTGCGGGCTGATCATCCAGGCATTGGGCTTCTTGCACTTGACGACTAGAGTAACAGGATCAGGCGTCTCGTAGTGGTCAACGAAGTCGGTGAAAATGGCCTGCCCGGTAGCGCGAGGGTTAGCGACGTTAGCGTTCCAGGAGGCCACCACGTCCCCGCTGGTCACGTTGCGCCCGTTGACCGGCGGCAGATTCTGGAATCTGGCGTTGGGCTTGATCTTCCAAATGTAGGTCAGCGGGTCTGGGTTTTCAAATGACTGGGCGAGAGACAGCTCGTACCTGCCGTTGACTTGGTCGTAGTTGCCCAGCCGGTCGTGCACGAATAGACTGGTATTGCTGCCGCCGCCGACTTGCGGGTTCAGATCCCTGAACTGGTTATTCTGAGGTAATAGGAGTGTACCGCCCCGCTTCGCCTTGGGCACTGTCGGACTGGCCCCCGACGCCGGCACGGCTGTCTTCTGCTCGGAGCCGCCGCAACCGAATACCCCCCCGACAATCGCCACCCCAAAGGCCGCTCCGGCACCACGGACTACGTCCCGTCTCGTTACACGCTTCTGCCATATCACTTGGGTCGTTCTTTGCCTCTCCACGATCGGAGTCCTCCTTTCTTGCGCATGGGGTATTTGCCCAAGCCAGCAGACCCTCGTCAGTACGCTTTACTCGCCGGCATGCCGGAATGCGTGACGTCTGAACGTATTGCGTAGGCGGCCCCCTGACGCCGTATGAAATACGTATCACGTATCACCCCTTCACGCGCAGTCGTGCTTGTCCCAAGGCTCTCGCTCTTGGCGCGCCAGCGCGGTCTCCATCCGCGCTAAACCTTCTCGTAGCTTCTGCATCTCCTTCAGCTTGAAGTTCGGGTCCTTGAACGCCTGATAGACGACGGCGCCTTCGACATTCTCCGGCATCGGCAGATCGGCCAGATGGCACAGGGTGGGCACTAGGTCGGTGATCCAGACCGTCCGCGTGAGCACGGTCCCCTTCTTGATATTGGGCCCATTCAGGACAAAGAGACCCTTCAGGGAGCCGATGCCCCATTCGGCCGTCGGCAGGATATAGCCGTGCTGACCGCCAAACCAAGGATAGACAGCATAGATCACGTCGCCAGCCCGGTCTCCGTACATGCCAAATGGCCGGGCGTCCTCGCGCCGGAGCGCCATGGCGAAGGGTCTCTTGCCGGTAGCCGGGTCGACATAGGTCATCAGGGCGTCGATAATCTCTTGCCGCACGTTGTCATAGTCCTCGGGCTCGACAATACCGTCCGGGTCCCGGCCCTTTAAATTCACGTAGATATGCACCGCCCGCTGTGGCACGGCCTTGGTCTTGCTCCAGTCGATCACCGCAGCTCGCAGCCCGGCCATACCCTCGTCGCCGGTCCCCACTTTGACCGTCTGACCCTCGGCGAGAGTGAGCAATCCCTTCTGGATCAATGGCTCCAAGGGGTTGTGAGGCGTGGCCGAGGCAACGGCGCCGTGGTCCGAAATCAGGGAGATCACCGTCCCCTTGCCCGCGGCCTCGACCACACGGCCGATCATTCGGTCGATGCTCTGATAGAAACGCTTCTCGCCATCCTGATACAGTTTGACCGACGCCTCGTCCTTGTTCACCAAGGGCTCCGCTAAGGTCAGGAAGCCGTGTTCCATCCAGTCGATGGCGTGGGCGTGCATGAAGAAGATGTCCCACTCCTTGTTCCGGAGTAGATACTCGGCAGCCTCCGCGAGGAAGATGTTCTCCAAGTCCTGAATCTCGACATAGGTATCGAGGTCGATCCACCCGGACCGGAAGGCCCTCAGCCCCCCGCCCCGTAGCCCGAAATCTCCTTCGGGGGAGTGCGCCATGATTTCCTTGTCGATCCCCGGCGGAGAGCTCCAGCCTTCCGACTCGCCTAAGCAGCTAATGTACACTCGGAAGGACGTGGCATCGGCAGAGAGTTCCATCAGCTTCACATGGAAGCTGACTTCCTTCTTCTCGCCATCTTTGGTCATCAAGGTGGTGAAGATCTTCTTGCTCCATTCGCCCACCCCGAGGGTGCAGAAGGCCTGCTCGCAGTCTTTAGTCGGGGAGATAGTTAGCCGATCGTAGCCCTTCCCCGCGCTATCCTGGACTAGGAAATACCAGGTGGTGGGGGCCATCTCGTACTGGCTCTCTCTAAATGGCAGTCGGTATTCCGCTTCAAGATCCTCCTGCCCGTTCGACTGAGGGGCGTTTTCCCAACCGTCGGCCTCATCGAATTCTATCTTCACGCCACCGCGTGGGTATAGGAAGGTCGAGACGATCTGATCGGCGCACACCGTGAACGCCGCGCCCGGTACGGTGCCGCGATTCTCGGTCCGCCAGTCGTTGATGATGTTGCTGTTGCCCCCAACGACGATGCCCTCCTTCAGACGAGAGGGCCAGCTCGAAGGAAAGTTGAAAACGATGGACTTTTTCCCCACCTTTTCCGCCGCTTCCCAGATATTCTCTACCAGACAATCGTTCCGGTTGAAACCCTGATGGGTGCCGGCCATGCTCAGGGAGTTTCCGGGCTTAGTGACGTGGTAGTCGGTGATACCATGCGTCCCCGGCCAAGACCCGGTGGCAATGGTGGTCCAGTTCGGCGGCGTGATGGTGGGTAAAGGCACTAGACAGTTCTCGGCGATGACGCCCGTGCGGATCAGCTTCTCGAAATTGGGTAGGACGCCTTCCTCCACGTACTTCATGATCCGCTTCGGCAGGGCGGCGTCTAGCCCGATAACGCAGATTTTGGTGGTCTTCTCCACGACTTTTCTCCTTATCGCGCGGTAGTGCTGAGCGATCTACCTTCACCCTACTCCTCTCCCTCTGGAAGAGGGATCTCCTCCCTCTCCCAAGGGTGAGAAGGAAGAGATCCCAAGAGGCGAGGGCCCTCCCTCCCGCTCCCCTAGGGGAGCGGGAGGGAGTAAGTAAGTAAGTAAGGGTTGTTCCTCTGCTCCCGGCCGAGGGTTAGAACTCAGTCTTTGGCGCTCTCGTTATAGCGGAAGTTTGGATCCTCGAAGGCCTGAAAGATCACCGCGCCCTCGACGTGCTCGGGAAGTGGCAGATTGGTCAAATAGCAGAGGGTGGGTACCATGTCGGTGATCCAGACCGTCCGCTGCAGGGTCTGCCCCTTCTTGATACCGGGGCCGTTCATCACGAAGAGGCCCTTGATCGAACCGATGCCCCATTCGGCCGTCGGCAGGATATAGCCGTGCTGACCGCCAAACCAAGGATAGACAGCATAGATCACGTCGCCAGCCCGGTCTCCATACATGCCAAATGGCCGGGCGTCCTCGCGCCGGAGCGCCATGGCGAAGGGTCTCTTGCCAGTAGCTGGGTCGACATAGGTCATCAGGGCGTCGATAATCTCTTGCCGCACGTTGTCATAGTCGTCGGGCTCGACAATACCGTCCGGGTCCCGGCCCTTTAAATTCACGTAGATGTGCACGCTGCGCTGCGGGATAGCCTTGGACTGGCTCCAATCGATCTGGGCACGATAAGCGGCCCCCACACCGCCTTCGCCACCGCCGCCCCTCATCAGGTCCTCCTCATTCTTGACCTTAAGCAGCCCCTTCTGCAACAAAGGCATCCAGGGGTTGAAGTTGGCACCAGAGGAGACGGCACCATGGTCCGAGATGATCACAACCACAGCGTCCTTACCGGCCGCGTCGACAATGCGCCCCACCATTTTGTCGATGCTCTGATAGAAGCGCTTCTCGCCATCCTGATACAGCTTGACCGACGCCTCGTCCTTGTTCACCAGAGGCTCCGCACGAGTGAAGAAGGCGTGCTCCATCCAGTCGATGGCATGGGCATGCATGGCGAAGATGTCCCAGGGCTTGTTCTTCATCAGATACTCCGCCCCGTCGGCGAGGAATTCGTTCTCCATGTCCTGCATCTCGACGTAGGTGTCGAGATCGATCCAACCCAGGCCAAAGGCACGAATGCCACCGCCACGGAGGCCAAAGTCCCCGTTGGGGGAATGGTTGACGATCTCCTTGTCGACGCCAGCAGGGGTGCTCCAGCCCGAGGTTTCGGCGAGGCCGGTCAAGAACAAGCGGAAGATCCCTGCATCATCCGAAAGCTCGATCAGCTTGGCGTGGAACGTGACTTCTTTCTCCACGCCATCCTTGGTCGATACCGTGGTAGTGAGCTTCTTGCTCCACTCACCTGGGCGCAGCGTACAGAAGGCATCGTTGTAGTCCTTCGTCGGGGAGAGGGTTATCCGATCGTATCCCTTACCCTCGCCATCTTGTACTAGAACATACCAAGTTGTCGGCGCCATCTCATACATGCGCTCGGGATAGGTCAGGGTGATCGCGGTCTCTAGATCCTCACTGCCCTTGCCCTGCGGTACATTTTCCCATCCGTCGGCCTCGCTAAACTCGACCTTCACGCCGCCGCGCGGGTAGAGGAAAGTAGAGAAAACCATCTCCATGGAAACTGTGAATTTCCCTTCAGTGCCCGGCAGACCAACCGGACGCCAGTCGTTGATAATATTGCTATTGCCGCCGACGAGGATCCCGTCTTTCAAACGCGAGGGCCAGCTTGAGGGAAAGTTGAACACGATGCACTTCTTTCCTGCCTTCTCGGCCGCTTCCCACATGTTCTCCACTAGACAGTCGTCGCGGTTGAAGCCTTGATGCGTACCCCTCGCCATGTCCAACGGGTCGCCGGGGTAGTGAACATGGTAGTCAGTGATGCCGTGCGTGCCGGGCCAGGACCCCGTGGCGATCGTCGTCCAGTTGGGAGGCGTGATCGTCGGATGGGGTACAAGACAGTTCTCGGCGATCACCCCGGTGCCAATCAGCTTTGCGAAGTTGGGCAGTGCCCCCTCTTCTACGTATTTCAGGATTCGCTTGGGTAGGGCCGCGTCGAGTCCGATAATGCATACCTTCTTTGGTTTGTCCACGGTCTTTCTCCTTTCATCTTCTTGCTTTACCTATAGTGGAAGGCGAAAACGAACCAAGCCGACATCAAAGCCCCGGCCTACTCCGCTGTAGAACTACTGTTCTCATTCTCGGTTCCCCTACCCGGCGTAAAGAGCGGTAACAGGGTACGGCATCCTTGCATCACGATCGCCAGTTCCTCCGCCGGCAGCGACTGCAAAGCCTCCATCAGGCAGGACTGGGCGATCTGGTGTGCCTTCTTCAATAGGCTCCGCCCACGCGGGGTGAGCGCCAGGGTCACCCGGCGTCGATCGGTGGGTGATTCCTGACGAAGCACCAGCTTCTGCGCCACATGCTGGTTGACCATTCTGGACATCGTCGGCAGCGTCAGTCCCACGTGCTCGGCCACCGCTGACAGTGACGACCCTGGGTGCAGATCTAGATAGGCCAGCGCACGAAACTGCACCACGGAAAGGTTTACGCGGTGTTTGTGTAACCCGATGCGCATCGACCGCATAATAAGCGGCGCCAAATTCATCAGCAGCGACGCACACTCCTGTTGACTTGAGGCGTTCGTGGTTTGAGATTCTAATGATTGCATGCCGCAAGTATATCATAATGTAAGCGCTTGTCAAGAGGCTGTCGAAACCCTTTTTGACCCACTATGGAGGCGATGGTCTTTGTCTCGGAACAACCCGCGGCTCTACCCGTACAGATCATCAGAGCCCCATCGAACCTTTTTCCTCTCCGCTGTTACATACCGAGTGAGGGGAAATGATAGAGATTGCCTTGACCTGTCCCAGGTCCTTACCAGATCCCGACGTAGCGCTGGTGCGCCAGATAGCTGGCGGCGAGGAGGAGGCCCTGCGCTCCCTCTACGGGAAACAATCACAAAGGCTCTTCGCCTATGCCTACCGCGTGACTGGCAATCGGCCCGTCGCCGAAGAGGTGATGCAGGACAGCGTACCGCTTCGTTGGGCGCAACGTCGACGGCTACGGCAACGCCCAGCCGATGCAACCCAGTCTAGAGGACGGCTACATGTGGCTGATGCAATCGGCCGCCAAGGGGGAGTAGACCGTGCGCGCCTTTTGGGGAGAGGAGTGCAGGCTTCCCGCTAATCGGCCCGTACCCTGTTAATTCGGCGATGACCAGGACCCCGGTGCCCCCGGTCGGACAGGGCTGTCTCCACAGATGGGAAGCAAACGATCAGCAAATCGCCTCCAAATGGAGTGGCAAACGCGTGGCTAATGGGCAGCAAGATAGCAGCAAATAAAGCGGCAATACGAGAGCAAAAACACGGCCCCAACCCCAACCCCAAACCCAAACCATATTACCCTCACCCCAGCCCTCTCCCAGAGGGAGAGGGAGGCTTCGCCTTCCCCTTCGTCTAGAGGGAGAGAGAAGGTTTCATTTTCCGCTGGCGGGGACTGAGGGATGGGCGCCCATAGACCTGCCCCGGCTCCGGGATAGGAGCGCTCATTGATAAGGCAGAGCGGACAACCGGTGATTGTCGATAAGCAAGACTAATAGCAGTTCATCTTCCTCTTTGGAGGGAAAATTGAATTAGATACTAGTAGAGGGATATTAGCGGAAACCAGTATCGCCCTGCCTAGCACATATTTCCTAGAGGGTGAAGACCAAATAGTGCTCTGGCCAATGGGTCAGTAAGGTAGTATCATTAGCGCGGGCCCGGCTGAAGCCTCCACTCCGTTTTGAGTTTCTCTTCAGAGGGAGTGGGTTAGATGCGCTATTGTTGAACATGAGGAGCATCCCTTTGCCAAGATTGATCACTGCTTTCCTCCTGGCGACCATCTTGCTTTTCCCGGCCTTCTCCTTTGCAGAGGCCGCCTCAAGGCCGTTCGATTACCGGGTTGGGCCCCAGATGCCGGCGGAGGCCGGCGCGGAGAGGCTCGTGCTGGCGTACTACTATGCCTGGTTCGATCAGAACACCTGGCGCCCCGACGTGGTTGCCGACATGCCAGTAACGCCATACCAATCTGCCGACCGCGCGACCATGGTACGGCAGGTCGACCAAGCTAAGGCCGCCGGCATCGATGGCTTTATCCTCGGTTGGCTTGGACCAAACAATCCCACCGATTCAAACCTCGCCACGCTGCTTTCGGTGGCTCAGGAGAAAGGGTTCCGCGTCGCGCTCGGTTTTGAAACCGACTCGCCCTTCCTCGGCAGCCAGGAGGCGATTGTCGGCGCCTTGCGCTACGCCATTGGGCAGTATGGAGGGCATCCCGCTCTCCTTCGCCATCAGGGCCAGCCAGTGATCCTCTTCTGGCGCACGCGTCAGTTCAGCGTGAACGCCTGGCAGCAGATCAGGGATCAGGTGGACCCGAACCGATCGACCACCTGGATCGCCGAGGGTGACAACGCCGCTTACCTGCAGGCTTTCGATGGGATGAACATGTATAGCATTGCCTGGTCCGCCGACGTGTGGAACACCCTGAGCTCATTCGCGGCGAAGGTCGCTTCTTGGCAGCGCCAGCTAGGTACGCCGAAGATCTGGGCCGCTACCGTCATGCCGGGCTATGACGACCGCAAGACCGGGCGAACCGACGCCTTCGTCCGCGACCGGCAAGACGGACAGTTCTACCGCAGCACCTGGGACGCGGCGACCGCCACCGCGCCCGATTGGATCGTAATCACCTCGTTCAACGAATGGGTCGAAGGGTCCCAGATCGAGCCCAGCGTGAGCTACGGCGACAAGTACCTGAACCTCACCAAAGAGCTGGCCGCCCGCTTCAAGGGCTCGTCGCGACCAATACCGGAGACGCCCCCCAGCGCGGCGGCCACCGCATCCGGCAGTTACTTCTTTGCCCAGGACGGTCAGCCGCCAGGCAGCCAGCTGGTTGGCTTCGTGGTAAGCAACGACGATGGGGTGCGATTGTGGGACGAGTTCCAGCGCCTCGGCGGCGTCGGCGGCCTGGGTTACCCGATCTCGTACCGGTTTATGTGGAACGGCTTTCTCGTGCAAGTAATGCAAAAAGGGGTGCTGCAGTGGCGCCCAGACGTAGGCAAGGCCTATCTGGTGAATATCTTCGACCTGATGTCGGACGCTGGCAAAGATGACTGGCTGCTGGCCGTCCGTTCCGTGCCACAGCCGCTAGGACCCGAGTTCGACGCGGGCAAGGCCGCCGCCGATGTCGTCAAGGATCGCCTGGCCCTGCTCGACGCCAACCCGGCAATCAAGCAGCGCTACTTCGCGGTCGGCGACCCGCTGACCGTCTACGGCCTGCCCACTTCTCGCGTGGAGGACCTTGGCAGCCACTACGCGATGCGCTTTCAGCGGGCGGTGATCCAGCAGTGGAAGGTCGATACCCCGTGGGCCCGCGCAGGCGACGTGGTCGTCGCCAACGGCGGCGAGATCGGCAAAGAGGCCGGGCTGTTCAGCGGGGATGTCCTGACGCCCAAGGCGCCGCCGAAATAAGTAGAGGATCGAGCATCCGCGTCCATAATCCCATTATGCCGACGGCAAGAGAGGGGATAGGCCTCGTTCTCCCTCTCCCTTCCAGGGAGAGGGCCGGAGTGAGGGTCGGATGCTTCTTGTGCGTGATCTACCCTCACCCTAACCCTCTCCCAGAGGGAGAGGGAACACCTCACCCGGCACTTGATTAGGCGCACGGACCTCTACTAGGCCTTCTGCACTTCCAGGGCGTACTTGACGGTGTAGAGGCCCAGAAGCTGGTGCACCCGCTCGATGACCTCAGCCTCGCCGACCTGCGGCTTCGGCTAGACCTTGGTCCGTGCCAGCGTGCCGCAGACCTTATCCTCCCCGCAGGCCACCCCCTGCCTTTCCACCATTCAAGCAGTACTAGCACTAGGCAATATCTTTGCCAGCGGGCGCTAATCAGGCTTGACACCGACAATCAGAGTACGTACAATGCGATTGAGTACGTACACAAGGACAAAGTGGCGCCAAATCGTCCCAGAAGAGCGACCGCCCCTTCGATGCCCGTGCGGCTTACCCGCCATGGAAATGCGCGTACCCCACAGTTCCGACCGAAATCGTCAGACAGCGCGCATCCAGCCAGGAGATCTATTTCTGGCAACATGCTCCACCTAGTCGCGTCGGCGATGTGACATGATGACTAAACGCAGATTGCCGATTCTGGCCCTTTTGAGCGCCAATGCCATCTCCATGACCGGCAACATGCTGACCATGCTGGCCGTGCCTTGGTTCGTCCTCGAGACTACCGGCAGCGCGGCCAAGACCGGCCTCACCGGCTTCTTCGCCACCCTGCCGGTAGTGATCGCCACCTTCTTTGGGGGAGCAATCGTCGACCGTTTGGGCTTCAAACGAGTAAGCGTTGCCGCCGATGTCGCCAGCGGGATCACTGTCGCCTTGATCCCCTTCCTCTACTACACGACCGGCCTCGCCTTCTGGCAGTTGCTGGTGCTGGTCTTCTTAGGCGCCTTTCTCGACGCCCCAGGCACCACGGCCCGCCAGTCCTTGCTGCCGGACCTAGCCAAAATGGCCGACATGCGTTTGGAGCGCGCCAACGCCTCCTACCAGGCGATCCAGCGATTCTCAGCCCTCGCCGGACCGCCGCTAGCCGGCGCCCTGATCGTGCTTTTGGGTGCCAGCAGGGTGCTCTGGGTCGACGCGGCGACCTTCGCTATCTCGGCGGCGCTGATCGGCCTAACCGCGCCCCGCGCGCCGGTCGGCAAGGAAACCAGCCATCATTATCTCTACGATCTGGCCGAAGGGTTCCGCTTCGTTCGGCAGGACCGGCTCGTGCTTTCGATTGTGGTCACTGTGGCGATCACTAACTTCCTCGACTCTCCCCTCTTCGCCGTGGTCATGCCAGTTTATGCCAACCGGGTGCTGGGGAGCGCCGCGGACCTCGGTCTGGCCGTCGCCGGCTTCGGGGCCAGCTCGCTGCTGGCCTCCATTGTCTTCGGGATGATCGGTCACCGCCTGCCCCGGCGGGCGACCTTCGTCAGCGCCTTCATCGCCGTCGGACTGCCGTTCTGGGTCCTCGCCACATTGCCACCGTTCTGGATCGTGGTGGCCGCGTTGAGCTTCTCGGGGTTGGCGTCCGGACCGCTCAATCCAATCCTGATGACCGTCGGCCAAGAGAGAGTGCCGGCGGCGATGCGCGGCCGGGTGTTCGGAATGATCTCGGGCCTGGTCTACGTGGCGATGCCATTAGGGATCGCCGGCTCCGGCTATGTAGTAGAGGAACTCGGCCTCAGCGCCAGCCTGGTGATCATCGCCGCTGGCTATCTGGCGGTGACCGTCGGACAGCTCTTCAATCCAGCCCTGCACGAAATGGCCAGGCCGGCCAAGGTCAGCCAAGAGGTGAGCGCCAAACCGGCCTAGTGCTCGCTCGCATTAGTACCTTTGTGATTCCCTAAAGCGAGTCGGTTTCCGAAATCGACTCACGCTGGTCCTTGGCGGGAAAGAGCACTAGCGATTCGCCACGAAGGGGAAAGATGTCCTGATCCAGCAGCATAGCGGTGCCTACGCGTCACGAATCACGCATTACGTATCAGATGAACAGCGTGATCGCCGATTCCCGCGCGTCCTTGATGTAGGTTCCCACCGCGCCGTATTCGTCGATCCAGTCTTCGCGCAGGGATTCCCGCCGAAGACCCATGATCTCCATAGTCATCTCGCAGGCGATGACCTTGCCGCCCAACTCCTTGAAGTCGGTCATCAGCTTCTCTAGGCTGGCCACATTTGCCGCCTTCATCCGCCGTCGGATCATCCACCGGCCAAGGCCGAACAGATTCATCTTGGAGAGAGGCCCCTTCTCCAATCCGCCCTTCTGAAGGCGCTGCAAGCCCCAAAAGGTGAAGTAGATCGTCGCCTCCATCCCCATTGCCAGCGCGCCGTTGCCGATAATCAGCGCGCTGTAGACCTTGTCCAGATCACCGCTATGGAGGACGATCGTGGCTCGTCCTCCTCCTCCATTTCCTTGATCCATTTGGTGCCAAACTTTCTAGATCATCGCCGAATGCGGATCGTCCAGTCGGTGTCCGACCCATCGTTGGCCAGTAGCTCTAGCCCGAGGGCCTTGACCGCCATCGGGATCTCCTTCTTGGAGGCCGGATGGGTGCCGACGACTTCGACGATGTCGCCCGGCGCGGCCTTGCGGAGGGCTTTGCGTACCTCCACCAGCGGCACGGGACAAGTCTGTCCGCGTACGTCGATCTTCAATTCCGCCATCGTCACCCCTCACTCGCTGAACTGCACGACCACTTTGTTCACATCCCACAAAGGCTCGATCTTATCCGTGATCTCTTGCCGGATGTTGTTGGCGAACTGGTGATCGCTCGGCAGATCGATGACAATACGCACAGTGCCGTCGGAGATCTCTACCCCCTTGACCAGTTTGGTGCGCACCAGATCAAGACCGACCACCGGATTCATCACATGCTTCAACCGCTTCATCACTTCGTCGACCGTCGTGGGCTCCTTCACCGTGACCAGACCGTTGCGCTCTTCGTAGTTCTGGATCGCCGCCCGTAGGCCTTCCACTGCGAGCACCGAACAGTGGGTCTTGATCGGCGGCAAGCCGCCAAGGGCCTCCGAGGCCTCTTTCCAGGTGATACTCTTTGCTTCGTCCAGCGTCTTGCCCTTCGCCAGTTCGGTGATAATCGAGCCAGTGGCGATGTTCGAGGCGCAGCCGTAGGACTCGAACTTAATGTCGTCGATGCGCTTCGACTCCGGGTCAACCTTCAGGTAGACGGCGACCATGTCGCCGCAGGCTGGGCTGCCCTCGGTCGCATGTGCATCGGCATCCTCTATCCGCCCCACGTTGCGCGGATGCCGGAAATGCTCCATTACTTTTTCGCTGTATGGTAGAGGCATTGCTCGCACTCTTCCTTTCCCAGCGGGCTGATCGCCCGCAGTTCTCCAATGACTTCCGAGATGGCGTCGGCTACAGCGTCGACGTCCTCGGGCTTGTTGTACCGGCCAAAGGTAAAGCGCACCGAGCCATGTGCCTGCTCGTGATTCCCGCCAATGCCCATGATCACGTGGCTGGCTTCGAGTGAGCCGCTGAAGCAGGCCGAGCCGGTGCTAACGGCAAATCCACGAATATCCAGATGAAGCAGAATCGATTCACCTTCGACGAAGCGGAACGACACGTTCACATTCTGGGGCAGCCTCAACGTCCGATGGCCGTTGAGGCGCGAATGCGGAATCTCCAGCAATCGCGCGATCAGTCGGTCGCGCATCTCCTGCAGGCGTGCGGTTTCCTCTGGCGTCACCAGTTCTACCGCCTTGGCAAACCCGATCGCCCCAGGAATGTTCTGCTCGCCAGCTCGCAGGTTGAACTCCTGAAAACCGCCATCCATCTGCCGCGCCAGCGGCGTCCCCTTCCGCACGTAGAGCCCCCCTACCCCTCGCGGACCGTGGATTAGGTTGGCCGTCACCGTAATCAGGTCGACCGGCACCTCCCTGACGTCCAGCGGCACACGCGGGAAGGTATGGGTGGCATCAGTATGGAAGAGGACGTCCTTTTCGCGACAGATCCGACCGATGGCCGCTACATCCTGCAGCGTGCCAATCTCCTGATTGGCAGCCTGCACGGAAACGAGGATCGTGTCCGGCCTGATCGCCTCGCGCAGGCGCTCCAGATCCAAGCGCCCATCCTCGCCTACCTCCAGGTAGGTCACCGCAAAGCCCTGTTTCTCCAGCGCCTTGGCACTGTTCAGCACCGGGAAATCCTCGATGCGCGTCGTGACGATGTGCTTGCCCTTCTTGGCTTCTAGTGCCATCGCCACCCCTTTGAGCGCCAGGTTGCTCGATTCAGTGCTGCCGGAAGTGAAGATGAACTCCTCGGGCTGCGCGCCAAGAGCATCGGCGAGGCTCTTTCTTGCCCCGGCCAGCGCCTCCCTAGCCTCCAGACCGGCCTCGTATGCAAAAACGGACGTGGCGACCGCATAGGTTTCAAAGAAGTAAGGGGTCATCGCCTCCAGCACGCGCTCATCCATCCGCGTGGTGGCGGCGTTATCCAAATAAACGGTATCACCAAGCATCTCTTCCCCCTATGTACCCCTATCTTTTATGAAATATACCGCGAAAACCTACCCTTGTCAAGAGCTTAGCAGGCTGACCCCTGTTACGCGCACGAACACCCGGCCTGGTCCGGTAGGGCGAGTCATGACGCCCCTGTACTCGTAGCTTCATGGCGACCCGGAAGCCTCGTGCAAGGCCGTGTGGACCCTCTTGGCCACCCCTTCGATGGTGGCGATCCCGTACTCCCAGGTTGGTTGTCCTCGCGTGAGCACGGCGATCGTGTAGGCGGGACGGTCGTCGCCCGGGATAAGCATGCCGGCGCTATTCACCCACCAGCCGTATCCCGCCGGATACCAGCCGTCCTTCAGGCCGATTATTGTTCCCGATGGAGTCTCGCCGGGTACTCCCGCGGTGACTCCCCATTGCTGTGAAGGAATGACCTCGCTGAGAAGTGCGACGGCCAGACCCCGGTTGGCCTGGTCCGGGATTTCTCCGAAGGCCAGCTTGGCGAACAGAGTCGCCACCGCCTTAGCTGAGGCGCGGCTCGCCCCCCAGGAGTCGGCCGCGTTGGGCACGATGTCCAGGATCCCAATCGACCGCAGGTATGTTTCCACGGCGCTGCCGCCGCCGAGCTCATCCCAGAGCACGGTCGTCGCGTAGTTATCACTCGCCGTAATCATCGGACGCATCAGGGCGACCTCCCGGTCGGTCAATGCCCGGCCTTCCTTGGTGGCGCGGTCCATAGTCGTCAGCATGATCACCACCTTCACCACACTGGCCATGGACATGAGCTGATCGGCATTGGCGACGTAGAGACTGCCCTGGCGTGGCACGACTACCGCTACCCCCCATCGGCCCTCCCGGCTCTCGAGGAAGGACTGCGCATCGGCCGATAGCTCGGCCAAAGGTCGTTCGGCGAGCTCGCTTAGGGAGGGGGTGGGCGAAGGCCCAGGCGAGGTGACCGTGGGGGTAACCATAGCTTGATCGGCCCTCGTCGGCGTGGTGGATACCCCCGCCGGCGTAGAAAGCACGACTTGGGTTTGGCCGCTTCTCTGGGTGGTAGTGGAGCTCGCTTCGGGAGAGATCGTACTGCTCGGCCCTGCGCCACCCATCGAGGTCGTGGTCGTTCCACAAGCCTGCAACGGCACGGCACACGCCGTTAGCAGGCCGAGGATGAGACCCACGACTCGCTGCGGTCTCTTATCGGCGATATGATCGATGTCTCGCCTTCCGCGCATTGCCTGTCCTCAGAAGGTTCCGTACTGAGGATCATATATCGGAAAGCCGCATGTTGCAAGCTCAGGTGACGATAATGGAAGAAGGAAGGAGTGACGCTCATTGGCGAACCTGCCATCCATTGAAAGCCTGCTGGGGAGCTTTGACGACGAGGATGCCCTTGACGCCTTGACCTCCCGTGCGGTGGAAGCACTGCCTCCGCTACGCCGGGCCATCGCCAAGCTGGACGCGCACGGAGGTGGCTACCTTCTCCTCCCCCCGCGCGACTCTGCTCAAAAGCATGAGTGCTTGAAGGGCTCTCCGCTCGTCGTCACGGGTGAGGTAGCGGAGCAGGACATTCGTATCAAGGAACCGAGCGGCCATCGGACTTCTTGATCCTCCGTGCTGACCTCCTCGGCCACGGCCTCCTCGGGTTCCTCCCGGACCTTCCGGAAGTCCTCCGGCCTCTCTCGGCGTGACGGCGCCACACCAGCAGAGCACCCTACAGGGGGCTTTTGTGGGTCTCACCACGCCCCCCTCCATCTCAAAGATGACCTTGTCCCTCGGTTTTCAACCCGAGACGAGAGCGGATCCCCGCGGGGATCGTGACCTGTCCTTTTTGGGTGAGCGTGGTTTCGGCTTTGCCCACAGAAACACCTCGTAACGGCAACCTACCAATGTCTCTGGTAATGCTATGCTACATTACTTGGGTGTCAAGCAAGACCATCGACAAATGGAAAACTCCAAGAGAATCCCCATGTCTCTATGTCTCCGTATTGAGCTATCCGGAGCAGCGATGGACCAGGTTTCGGAAGAGGGCGAGGCCATCAGTAGAACCATGGATCGCTAGCGAGGCGCGTTCCGGGTGGGGCATCAGCCCGAGCACCAGACCAGAGGCGTCGACAATTCCGGCTGTGCCGTGCGGGGAACCAGCCGGATTAGCGGGATATTCTTCGGTGGGCCAGTCGTATTGGTCGACGTAGAAGAATGCTGGCTGCACATCAGTGTCCGGACCGAGCACCAAGCGGCCTTCGGCGTGCGCCACCGGGAGCCGTAGGATCCGGCCGGCCAAACCTTCGGTCCAGAAACTGGCCGTGGACGCTACCAGCAGCCTTACCCACCGGCTCTCGAATCGGGCAGATCGGTTCTGCGTTAGAGCGCCGCGGCGCTCTCCTACTATCCCACCAGGCAATAGGCCGGTTTCAGTCAACACCTGATAGCCATTACAAATCCCCATCACCGGACGCTGCCGGGCAAATTCCTGCAGCTCGTTACGCAGCCGGGCGATGAGGTGCACGGCGAAGACCCGGCCCGCGGCGACGTGATCGCCATAGGAGAAGCCGCCAGGGAAGATCAAACCCTGGTAATCACCCAAGCCGGTCCGGCCTAGCATGAGATCCTGCAAGGACACGATCACCCCTTCGCCGCCGGCCAGCTCCACGGCAAAGGCTGTCTCCTCGTGGCAGTTGGTACCAGGGCTGTAGGCGACTGCGATTCTCGGCCTGGCTTCCTTATTCATCCGTTGTCACCTTCCCGTCATGCCGGCGAAGGCCAGCATCCAGCGCGGGCAACCGCATCAAATCGTCACCTCCGCGAAGGTCGCCTCCCAGGCTTGCACCATATCAGTTATGTCAAGAGCCGCAACGATCTCACCACGTCGGACAATCTGAATCTGCGGCTCCTCAATCACGCGTCCGATCTCGCGCCATGGCACTCCAGTAAACAGCGTCGCGGGGTCGGTATCAGCGGCCACCTCCAACAGAATGCTGCCCATCGCCTCCGCAAAGAGGACGCCGTCCCAGCGGGCCGCGCCAAAGGTGTCCAGATCCAAACGCAGACCAAAGCCGCCGCCGTAGGCCATCTCGAAAAGACGCACAAAGAGACCACCTTCGCCAATCGCCGCCGCGGCGCGGACGGGGTTCTCCGGTCGGCGGTAGACGGCGAAGAGGCGCTCCCAGTTCTCGCGGTATGCTGCGGCGCCTTCTTGGCCCGGGTCGTGGAGGACGTCGCCCCTCGTACCGCGGCAGTCGAGGTAGACCGACCCACCCAACCGGTCAGGGTGCAGTTCGCCCAAGAGCACCAGCCGGTCTCCGGCGGCCCGTAGTTCCTTGCGTACCACCCGTGTCACGTCGGGCACCCGCGCCAACGTGGCGATCACCAGAGTCAGCGGCACGTTCACGATCTGTCCGTCGGCAGACCGGAAGGTGCCGGAGCTGGAATCCTTGCCCGAGATGAACGGCATCCCCAGCCGCACCGAGAGGTCCGCGATGGTATTCACCATCTCGCTGAGGGCCCAGTTGACCTCCGGATCGCTCTTGGGCGTATAGAAGTTATCACATAACGCCAAGTGCGCGGGGTCGGCCCCCACCGCCACCGCCTTCGCCACTGCTTCGAGCATCACCAGCCGCGCCAGGCCAGCCGGGCTCAGCTCGCCGTAAAAGGGGCTGAAGGCCACGGTGCTGGCTACGCCAACCGTCTTGCCCCTCACGGGTGCCGAAACATAGGCCCCGGTGGGCATCTTGCCGGTGCGCCCGCCATAGGGACCGATCACCGTGCGCCCCTGTATTGTCGAATCGAACTGCGTGCCGGCCGGCGACTGATCGCAGCAATGGTAGTGGCCCAGAACCCGCCTCGCGAAGTCGGGCAGTTCGCCGATATCGGGAACATCGGGAGCCGCGAGGGTCTCGTCCTTCATAGCCATGAAGGATGCCGGTGCGCGCACCTGGGCGGCATCGATCGGGCAGCCCTCCCAAAGAAAGGCCATCTCAAGGTCCACCACCTTCTCGCCGTGGTAGAAGACCTCGTAGCGACCGCTGCCGGTGAACTCGCCTAGGATAGTAGACTCGACGTCGTATCGGGACAGGATATCCTGCGCTTGCCCCAATTTCTCCACCGGCACTGCCGCCAGCATGCGCTCCTGCGACTCCGAGAGCAGAATCTCCCAAGGCGCCAGGCTCGCGTCCTTCAGTGGTACGACGTCTAGATTGATCTGCACGCCGGTAGGTTCGCCCATCTCGCCGACGGCGCAAGAGATACCACCCGCGCCCAGATCAGTAATCGCCCGAATGCAGCCGGCGTCGCGCAGCACCGGCACCGCTTCCATGAACTTGCGCTCGGTGATCGGATGGCCGATTTGCACCGCTGCCGCTTCCTTCTGCAGCGTTTCCCCGGTCATCTGCGCCGAGGAGGCCGTGGCGCCGTGCAGGCCATCCCGACCAGTGCGGCCCCCAAACAGGAGGACGACATCCCCGGGCCGGGGGACGTCTTTCAAAGCGTGGCGCCGCGGGATCAGGCCGATAGAATGACCCAGCGCAAAGCATTTCGGGTAGCCGGGGTGGGCGCGATAGACCGGGTACATCATCGGGATGCCCATCGGATTGCAGTAGTAGGCCGTCGCCCGAATAGACTCCCGCACAAGGTACCCCGGGTGCAGGGCACCGGCCGGCACATCCTCGGCCGGTAGGCGAGGGTCCATCGTGCCCATGATCGTGCTGCCGCCGATGGCAAAGCCCCCCTTACCAAAGCCAATGGAGTCCCGGATCACGCCCCCGTGCTTAGTAGCGATCCCGCCGAAAGGGGCAATGGAACTGGGAAAGTTGTGAGTCTCTCCCTTGATCGTCACCACCCAGTCGTCGTCCAGCAGCATGCCCCCGGCATTGTCCCGGAAGGACGAGACCACGTCCGGATGGGCAATCCGCCGCGTCGCCTCCATCAGCGTTCGCAGCAGGCCGAGGCTCTTCCAAGTAGTGTGGTAGCAATGATCCGACCAGCTCTGGACACAGATCTCGATCTCGGCGTCGAAAAGCGGCCGCTCGAGCCTGGCCTCGTAGGCCCGCAGCGCGCGCATCTGCGACAAGGGCGCGTACCACGACCGCTCCTCCGAAAGATGCATCAATTCGGCGTCCGAAAGGCCGAGCAAGGTAATAGGTTGTGCCGGCTCCGACCGGCCTGTGGGTCGGAGCGTGTCAAAGTGCCGCCCCGGCTCGATAATCTCCTGTACAATCGGGTTGAACAAGGATTCCGCGGCAATCCTCCGCGCCTCCACTGCCGTCATTCCCGGCAACTGGTAGCGCAGGGCGAGGCGCGCCCAAAGGAGGCCATCCTGTCCTAAAGCCTGCGCCCCGGCGAGGATGGACGGCGTTTCAGGGTCAGTGACGGCGGCGCGATAGCCAATCTCGACAATCGGCCCGGCGGCAGGGTCCAACCGGCTGGTGGCGGAATAGGTCTCGAAGACCGGGTTCACCAGCAGCGGCAGGAGAGCTTCCACGTCGGCATCGTGCTCTGTGGCATACTCCAGACGGTACACGCGCTCAATGATCACTCGCTCGAGTTTCTGGTACCCCTGATGCCTTAGACGTCGGCAGAGTGTGGTGGCCTCTGGATCGTCCGGTCGCATCACGTAGACTGTCACAATTGGCATTCCCCGTCCCTCCATCGCCCAGAATTATAACACACCGTTGCCCTCGACGTGACCCATGTGCCAAGCCTGGTCGGTCGCCTCATTGATCGATTGCCTCGCCGGATTCGGGCACCGGGCCGATTGGTACCGTAACCTGAAGGCGCATCCCAAGATCGAGGTGATCCTGCCCGGTGACGGTGGTGGCGGAGGACGTGGTCGATCCGGACGAATCGTTTCGTGCCGGGCGCGAGGTGCTGAAGACCCCCGCTTTGCTCTCCGCAACGTCGGCGAGAACGACAAAACGTTGGACAACCCTTGGGGGAACCGGCTGAAGCCGCCAGTCCGACCCGACGGTGCTAGCACCACTTGATTGCCTGACAATGCTGATAGCTAACCGCCAATGGCCGCTCAGTCCGGCACGGACTCCCTTGCCGCATATCCGCGGTGGATCCCCTCCCTGATGAACAACTCGAAAAGGTCGCGGTCGAGGTGGTTGTGCTCGACCATCTCTTGTAGGGTCTTGACCGCTTCCGAAAGGGTCAGGCCGGCGCGATAGGGGCGGTCCTTGGCCGTTAGGGCCTCGAACACATCGGCGAGGGCGATGATGCGAGATTGCAGAGGGAGCTGGTCGGCCTTCAGGCCAAGGGGATAGCCGGCGCCGTCCAGCTTCTCGTGGTGGGTGGAGGCGTACGCGGGCACGTTCTTGGACTTCTTCGGGAAGGGTAGCTGGGAGAGCATATCGTGGGTGACCTCGGCGTGCTTGTTGATGATCCCCCTCTCCTCGTCCGTCAGCGTGCCCTTGCGGACGGTTAGGTTGTGCACCTCCTCCTCACTCAGGAGGGGCCGCGGTTCACCGTCGACAACCAATCGCCGCTTGGCGATCGTCCGTACCCGCTCGATTTCTGCGTCGCTCATGAACTCGCTGCCCGCGTTGACCCTCGCGAGGAAGGCGAATTCCTCGTCCAAGGTTTTGACCAGCTCCTGGTAGGCACCCTGGCCGGCATCCGGCCGGGACGCGGCTACCTCGTCCCGGCCGATCAGCAGGGAGACCTGACCGTTGGCGATGGGCGGGGGAACCCCCCTTATACCCTGTTCCGCCAGACGCTTCGCGAGCAGCTCGGCCTCGGCCTGCCTCTTGAGCAGCTCGAAGCGCAGCCGCACAACCTCGATTCGGTCGTAGATGGTCGCCAGCTTGGTGGCCTTGTCGACCACGTATTCGGGTGTCGTCACCTTGCCCAGGTCGTGCAGCCACGCGGCAATCTGAAGCTCCTTCATCTGGTCCAGGGTGAAGTGCACCTTGGCATAAGGCCCGGTTGCCGCCTCGTCGATCTTCTCGGCGATGGCCATGGTCAGCTCGGCGACGCGGCGGACGTGACCCCCGGTGTAGGGCGATTTCTCGTCGATGGCCGTGGCGATCGCCTTGATGAAGGACTCGAGGAGATGCTCCACATCGTGGATCAGACGGTTATTAGTAAGGGCGACTGCCGCTTGGGAGGCGAGGGAGGCGGTGATCTCCCGGCTTGCGACCGAGAAGGGAGTGATATCACCCGTCGCGGGGTCCTTGGCGTTTAGGAGCTGAAGCACGCCGATGATTTCGTGCTCGTGGTTACGCAAGGGAACCACCAGCATGGACTGAGAACGGTATCCGGTCTGGACGTCGAACTCCCGCATCCCCTCGAAGTCGTGCCCCTGGGCATAGTAGACGTCGGGAATGTCGACTATCCGGCCCGTCAGCGCGGCATAAGCGCAAACATGGGCGTGATTCGGCGTGCCATCGGGACGCCGCAGGGGCACCGGCTTCCAGGTGACCGGCTCCCCGGTGCCACCGATCCGTGTCCCCAGCGTCTCATTCTGGATGATGGCGAAGCGCAGCTCTGTCTCGTCGTCGGACACAACGTACAGAGAGCCGCCGTCGGCATTGGTCAGCTTCCTGGCCTCGTCGACGATCATCTCCATCAGGCGGTCCAGGTTCTTTTCCGCCGAAAGAGCAATGCTGATCCTCGTCAGCCTCTTGACGTAATCGAGCTGGGTGTCACTGTCTCGCATCGCTTTGCTTCCAGTACCTAACCCATTATACTCGCTTATCCGTCATTTGGGCAGCAGAAACCTCTTGCTTGGCCCTTGTAAGGAAAGAGCATCTAGGTTCGCGGTAAGCGCCTTAGCGCCCGTTCGCCCAAGCACCGCCGTGCTTACACTCTTTCCCGACGCTGCGCCCGTGATCGCTCAGACCCAGTCGGTGTTCGAGTTCGACTCGGTCTACAGCATTTCGCAGTGCCATTAAGCTGCCGTAGTGCTAGTTCGCGAACCACCCTGGCTGCCGCAGCGCCGGCAATCGGATGGATACTCAGTCGAGCAGCATCCGATAGCCTACGGCCTTGCCTTCCCGCCAGAGGATGAACCTGACCGGCCGGCCCTGGGTTAGGTAGGACTCCGACTCCTGCCGGAGCGCTCGGAAATCGGCGGTCTCCAGAAAGAGGCGGAGGGTCTCGACTCGCTCCTCGAGCGCGGCGTCCGGCTCTGAGGTTCGCAGGCACTGGTCTACCGCTTCCCGAAACTCTTCCTTAGCCACGGTCTCGATGCAATGGGATAGACTCGGCACCAGCTCGATCGGCGGCCATGACACGGTCTGACTACTCCGCCGTCCTAGCTTTCCTCGCCGATCTGCTCGAACACGCCGTTCTTTACTTGGAAGAGGAAGATTTTCCGCACGCGCATATCGCCATTGGCATCGGAGGCCCAGTCGCCGATGATCGTTTTCAGCTCGAGCTTGTGAATAGCGTCGGCCACTGCAGACCCCTTCGCCGTCTTGGCGCGTTTGACACCTTCGAGGAGTACTTGAGCCGCGGCGTAGCCAGTGGTCGAGTCCATCCCCGGGCTGCGCTGCTCCAGCTTGCGGTAGTCACTCTTCCACTTTTCAGAAGCGACGGCGTTCATCTCCGGCAGAATGTTGGAAAGGATCGCCCCTTCGGCCTTAGAGCCTAGGGAATCGACGAACTCGTATTCCATCACCGAGTCGCCCGTCATGAAGCCACCCTTGTACCCAGCGTCACGCAGGGCTTCGAGCAGAGGAATACCTTCGGGGTAGTCGCCGGCAAAGAAGATGCCGTCAGGATTCAACGCCAGTGTCCGGTCTAAGTGCTGCGGCAGCTCACGCAGGAACACACCCAGATTATTGTACTTCATCTCTACGTCGATCAGCGGCTTGGTCCCCTGCTTCTGCAGTTCACCAGTGAAAGCCTCGGCCAGGCCGCGGGCATAGAGGTTGTCGGTGTGCATCACGGCGATGCGCTTCCACCCCATGGAAAGAGCCTTGCGGGCATCCACCGGCCCTTGGATATCGTCGGTCGACACCACCCGGAAGAAGCGCGTGTAGCCCTTCTGCGTGAGCGTGGCGTTCGAGGAGCCTGGGGTGATCACCACAGTGTCGAGGTCCTTGTACACCTGATCCAGCGCCGGACCGGTCGCACCGGAGTTGTAATGCCCGACAACCCCGAGCACCATGTCGCCCTTCTTCATCGCCTCTCCTACCTGCTTCGCCGCCGCGACGGCCATGTCAGCATCGCCCCCATCGTCCAGCGTCCGCACCACCACGCGCTTGCCGAGGACGCCCCCCGCGCGGTTCACCTCGTCGGCACGCAACCTCACACCGCCAGCGATCTCCTGTCCCCGGTTGGCCATATCCCCTGTCAACGGCACTGCCACATACAAATAGGCTTCACCGGAAGTTCCGGCCTTGCAGCCAGTCAGCACCAGAGTGAGCAGTAATAACCCGATCACCGACGCCCCTGCGAGTCTAAGACGTGACTCAACACGGAGACACGGAGACACGGAGAGAAGACGAATCATAGTACTCTCCTCACGATACCATCCCTCAGGACAGATGTGTTGAAATTGATGAGCAGGCCAATCCTCTTCCCGCTCAATCGCAAATAGGTTAGGAGTCGTGCCTCATGGACGGGCACCAACACCTCAATGGATTTCAGTTCAAGGACCACTGCATCCTCGACTACCATGTCCATGCGATTCCAGAGTCTAGATTCACGCCTTTGTACTTGACCGGGAGATCAACCTGGCGCTGATACGCCAGGCCCCAGAGGCTCAACTCATGACAAAGACACTCTTCATACGCGGATTCGAGAAGCCCAGGCCCGAGAGCCTTGTGCACTTCGATCGCCGCTCCCAAGATCACCTCCGTGCTCTCTTTTCTAATCAACATCTCCCCGTCTCCGTGTCTCCATGCCTCCGTGGTGAGAATAACGGAATCGCTCGCGACCTCTCCGTGCCTCCGTGTCTCCGTGTTGAGTCTCAGGAGGCGCGGTTGGCGTAGACTTCGTCGTAGCCTTGGGCGAGCTCGGCCAGGCGCTTGGTACTCGCCTCCAATTGGTCGAGGGCCTCCGTCGCCCGTCCCCGGAATTCCGGGGTCACCTTGATCGCCTGCATTTCGGCGTAGGAGCGACCGAGATGCGCCAAGGCGCTATCGATCTCTTGCTCAGCGGTCCTTACCAGGTCGTTGAGCCGAAGGAGCGTATTCCACTGCTCCTCTTGGTCCTTGGTCAGCCGGCCTCGTTTTCCCCGCTGCTGCTGCAATTCAGCAAAATCCCTCTTCAGTAAACGGTCGGCACGGAACTCTTGTAGGCGCAGACTCATCTGATAGATCGAACGGGCGGCCTCTTCCAACTGGGGCAACTCGTCGTCAGCCGCATCCAACACGCCGGTGCTATCCCGCCGGGTTATCTTGTGGGCGGCGCGGACATATTCTAGGGCCTTACGGACCTTGCCGCGGAGCGCGGCGTCATGAATCTGGCCCGCATCTACGTCGGCAATGGCGGCGTTGCGGTCTACGTTCGGGTCGGTCAGCGAGTCCGCCACCAGCAGGCCGAGCAAGACGATGCCCACCCCAACACTGGCCAGAATCACCCAAGCGGGCCAGCCACCAATAATCGCTACCACTACGGCGGTGAAGACCAACCCCACGATCACGTAGGCCTCGGGTCGGGAAAGCGCATAGCCGACGATCCGATTAAACCGGTTACCCGACATCTTGTTGTCTCCCCAAAAACGTGACGCGTGATACGTGATACGTGATACGTGATTCGTGCGATGCATATTGCGTAAGCCAGTCTCTTACGGAATACGCAATGCGAAATACGCAGTACTGGTCACGCGTCACGTATCACGAATCACATATCAGCCTAGCTGATAGCTGAAAGCCGATAGCTGACGGCTTGTTAGAAATTCTGCGAAATCAGCTCGTACAGCCGGCGAATCGTATCCGGGTCGGCGCGGTAAGACTGCCCCCCGAAGGGGCTGGCGATCGCGTTCAAGACATTCAGATCGGCGTCCGACCCGTAGGCCACCGTGAAGACCAGAACGCCCGGATCCGTCTGCTGCAGCGCGCTTACCAACGGCGCCGTATCCCTATCGTTCTTGCCTGTAAGCTTAGGAACGGTCCCAATCCCCGGTATGTTCCGTCCGCTATAGTTCTTCGAGGCGTTCTCCACCCCGTCGGTCATCGCCACGACCACGTTGATCCTCTCCGTGTCGTGGAGTTGGGTGAGCACATGGTGTGCTCGCCAAGTGGCGTAGAAAAAGGCGGTGTTCCCTCCGGCGGCCAGGCGATCGATCTCAGCAAGGAGCGCCTGCCGGTTATCGCCAAGCCGCCCAAGGGGTACGATCTCGTAGAAGTCGCTCGAAAAGGCCACCAGCCCAATGCGCTCTTCGTCCGATGGTACCTGCTTCACGAAAGAAACCAAAGCCTCCTTGGTACGCTTCAGCTTGTCCCCTTCCATAGAACCGGAGACGTCGACCACGAGCATGATGTTGGCACGACGCTTCAACCCGGTCGCCCAGGTGGATTTCAAGTAGGCCAACACACCGGTGGAGGGCATCTGCATTATACGTGGCTGTTCGGTGGACAGACCCTCGGACTTGAGCGGCGATTTCTCCATATCATAGGCCAAATCGGTCGGCCTGTAGCCGTGCTTGGCGACGATAGCTTGGCCATCGGCGCTGGTGAGAAACTGGGAAAAATCAAGGAAGGCTCGCCGCTGCTCAGGCGTCAGGGAGGCCGTCTCCATTAGGATGAGTGGGTGATCGAGCATCAGTGTGCCCTCGGCCGGATGAACAGCATAGAGCTTATTGCCCCGGCTGTGCTGGTTGAAGTCGAAGACCGAGGCCTCGGGCAGCACCGTTGCCGACAGGGCATTTGGCCCTTCCTTGAGGAGGTACTCCACTAGCGCGGCATCTGACTCGCCGCCATAACGGGCGATGGTCTTTTCAATCTCTGCCACGTAGCGCCGGACGTCTTCGCTATCGGCGTCGGCCTTAGAGAGTCCGAAGGTCTTCTTCGCCCCCACGTAGAACTCGGCTACGACCGCCAGCATTCCCGAGGCCGTGGCGCGCGGTGAGCCGTGGCTCCAGCGGTAGTTTTGATCCTGCGAGGCCCGCTGTAGCAGCGAGGCCCAGCCCCGCTGCCCGGCGGCACCAAGCTCACCTTCACGACCCTGCCAAGTAGCGATCACCACCGGCGTCGTCGCGTAACGGATGGTAGTGCCAATGACCGACGCCGATCCCGGGTGGGCATCTTGCCAGGCTTGATCGATGCTTTCCAGCCAGGTCGACGAGTCCGGGCTGATGGCCACCAGGTCGCCCTGGGGGACCGCTTCTAGGAGGTCAGGAATCTCCATTTTCACGCCCTGCACCTTGACGCTGGCTTTGGCGTTATACGTCTTGACGAGATCCTCGAAAAGGCTTGCCTTGTTGGGATCGTAGGCGATCTTGATCTCTTTGAGAGCGCTATCGGCAGTCCCTGGCGAGAAGAACGGGCAGCAGGCGCTCAGCAGAGGCGCCAGGATCAGCGACAGAATAAGCAGAGAGGTCAGACGCTTCATCTTCTGGGCCCTACCTCTCATAGTTGTTCACGAACCAATTGCCCAAGCTGACGAGGCCGGTCCGTGAAGCTTGACGCATCTTCGAAGAGGAGGGAACCATATCCTTGAAACCGAAGGCCGCATAGCGCTTGATTAGGCTGTCAGGACGGTCCGTGGAGACGTCTGGGCTGGCCGGCCGGAGACCAAAGCGCAGCGTGGCTACCTGCTGATCTTGGGAGAGCAGAAAGCTCTTAAACAGCACCGCGGCATCCTTTTCGGCCGCGCTGGACTCCTTCTCCTTGCCCATGTAAATAGCGAAGGGGAAATCGTACCAGGCGATCGGGTCCGGGTATACAACTACCAAGCCATCGCCCCAGCGCTTCGCGATGGCGTCGGCGTTGAGCAGCAAGTAGTTCTCCAGTACTTGCCCAGCATCGCCAGCCGAGGGACCGTAGAGAACCATGTTCTCGACGCCATAGGGCTGGAAGTCGACCACGGTGTTCAGCAGCTCCTTGAGCCAGGCCAGGAATTGGGGGTCGTTCAGCTCATCGGCCGAGACCGCCGGCTTCTGGTAGTAGGCGCCGGCGGCACTGACCATCGCCGCCAGCCCGGCTGGGTCTCGCTTCGGATGCGGTATCACGAGCTTAAAGCGCCCCCACGCGCTATCGCCGCCGAGGGCCGCCCAGCCTTTGGATACCGCAGCGCTGTGCGCGACATCCCAGTCCAACGGCTTGTTAAAGGCCTTTTCTAGCACCGTGGCCCGCGACTTGAAGATCGCCCAAACCTCAGGCGAAAGGGCTACCGATTGGTCGCGGTACTGGCCACCGGCGAGGAAGATATCCTGCTTGTAGTGATCGGCAGCCACGGCGTTGGCCTGATTCACCCAATCACGCGACTCGGCGATCCAGGCCGTGGGAGGTGTCTGAAACTCGCCATTCGCCCACTTGTTGAGGGCCGTCACGCCGTCCAAGGGATAGATCTCCACCGTAACCTTCCGGCGCACCCCGTCCAGTTCGTACTCTTTACCCGAGAACTCCTTGGCGGCCGCCGAGATCCACGGTTCGGCAGCAATGGCAGCGGCGACGCTGATATGCACCGGCCCCTTCGGCTGGTCGGCGGTAGCTGGCCGGTTTACCACCATGTAGACGATCCCTGACGCTAGGGCCAGCACGACGATCAGGATCGCCAGTCTGATTGGTCGCATAGCGGTGTGTCTCCCTTCCAGCCCTCAGGCGAGGGCATAGAAGTTGGCAATAGTAAACGATTTGGTGGGCGTTTGCCCCTGACCCTGGCCCTCTCCTTCTGGGAGAGGAAGACGCCCCTGACCCCGACCCTCTCCTGGAGGGAGAGGGAGTGCGCATGATCCCCTCTCCCTACTAGAGAGAGGGTTAAGGTGAGGGTCAGCAGGTTAGCTAGAGAGGAGCTTCTGTCGCGACCGCCTCTCCTCCAGTTGCCGCTGGAGAAGGTCGTTGCCCAACAGGTCGTCCAGTTGCTGCTCTACCGTACTGCTGCGGGCAGTGACGATGCCCCTCGCGCGTTCCACGGCCTCTTGCTCCTCACGGATCAGCGCCTCCGGCGAGAACCGGCTGAGAATGTCGGCAGTGGACAGCGCTTTCCCCTGCGCCTCAGCCGCCTTACGCTCGCTGATCAGCGCCATCAGCCGCGTCTTCTGCGCCCGCAGCATATCGATGCGGGCGGCCAGCTTGATCTTGGCGTCCTGCAGTTGGGCCGTCTGGCTTCGGACCTCTTCAAGCTGCTCTTCCTTGAGCTCCAGGATCTGGCTCAAAGAGTTGAAGTTCGCCTGGCGATTGGTCGCCAAGGCGGCGATGCTGGCCTTGCGGGCCGGATCCGTCTCCTTGTCTTCCAACGCCAAGAGACGATCGATCTCGCCGTCAACCGTTTCGAGCTGTTCCTTATGCTCGGCAATCTCGCGGGCGAGCGTCTTTTCGCGGCCGATCGACTCGCCAAGGCAGACCGTGATTTTCTCGAGACTGCCATTGAGCTGATTGATCTGCTCGTCGAACACCGCTGGCTTGTTGGTGTTCAGCGCCTTGTTCAAGAGATCCTGCACGTTGGCGGTGAGCAGCAGCTTCACCTTCCCTAGAACGCCCTCGTAACCGGCCATCAATTCCTCCTAATACACTATAGGCTTCAAGCTCAAGGAGGCGTCCCTCCTCAATACACTATACGCGGCGGGCTCAAGGAGGTTTCCTCTCCTAGAGAATACCCTTTCAGGCGCGGCTACTATATCACAGAAAAGTACTTAGGAGAATAGGAAAAGCGGGTAGCACGCCAGGTTGTAGGGCGGGCGCTTAATGTCTTCTTAATCTTGGCGCTGTATAATGTCCACTGTGAGGAGGGAACTGGTGCGCATCCTGGTCGTGGAGGACGAACACAACCTCGCCGGCGTTCTCAAGCGGGGGCTCCAGGAGCACGGTTATGCCGTGGACCTCGCCCACGATGGCGAGGATGGTCTGGCCTTCGCCGAGACCGGCGAGCACGATCTGATCATCCTCGACGTAATGCTGCCTGGCCTTGGCGGCTTTGAAGTCGCTCGGATATTGCGGGCGCGGCGTTTGGGTACCCCTATCCTGATGCTTACCGCTCGTGACACGGTCGATGATCGCGTGGCCGGGCTGGACAGCGGCGCCGACGACTACCTGGTCAAGCCCTTCGCCTTCCGCGAGCTGACAGCGCGGGTGCGGGCTCTGCTGCGCCGCCATGACCTCATCAAGGACCCATTGCTCCGAATGGCCGACCTGGAGATCGACACTACGAGCCGTGAAGTGCGGCGTGCCGGTAAGGTGGTCTCGTTGACTAGCAAGGAATATGCCGTCCTAGAATACCTGGCGCGCAATCCGAACCGCGTGCTCACCCGGACCCAGATCGCCGAACACGTCTGGAACTACGAGTTTACCGCCATGTCCAATGTGGTCGATGTCTATATTCGCTACCTGCGCCGCAAGCTCGATGACGGACGTGATCCGAAGCTTCTCCACACTGTGCGAGGCGCTGGCTACCAGCTCAAGGTGCCGCGATGAGCTTGTTGAGCGGCCTCCGACTGATCGTGGCCCGGCTCTCTTGGCCGCCCAGTCTTCCGATCCGCGTGCGACTGACCCTCTGGAACGTGGCAATTCTGGCGGCGATCCTCCTCGGTTTCTGCGCCTTCTTGTATTTCAGCCTCTCCCGCAGCCTATATCAGGAGATAGACGCCATGCTGGCGGCGACGGCGGCGCAGCAGCAGGCGAACCTCGATCTGGAGAACGGATTGGCCCGTTTGGATGGAGACCCCAGCCAGATTCCGGCCGGTACCGCCGTCGCGCTATACGATCGCACCAGCGATACTCTTCTCGGGGGTACCACACGTTGGCCTGCGGCGTCGCTCGCCGCAGCTCGCGGCAAGGCGGTCGCCGGTGAGACCAGCTATAGCACCGTGCGCCTAACTAGCGGCGAAGCCTGGCGTGTTCTAGCGGTGCCGGTGCGAGAGAACGGCCGGGTGACTGGCGTGTTGGAGATAGGGCGTCCAGAGCGTGACGTGGAGGCGGCTTTGAAACGCCTGCTTCTGCTTATGGGCATCGCGGTGCCGGGGGTGCTCGGCCTCGCCGCCGCCGGTGGCTTGTTTCTCGCCCAACGTGCCCTCTCGCCTATCGACCGCATCACTCGTACCGCCAGACGTATCGGGGCCGAAGACCTCTCCCAGCGTCTGGGGTTAGCCCCGAGTAAGGACGAGGTAGGCCAGTTGGCGGTGACTTTTGACGATATGCTCGAACGCTTGGATTGCTCATTCCAGCGCCAGCGACAGTTCACCGCCGACGCCTCCCACGAGTTGCGGACGCCATTAGCGATCATTAGCAGCCAGGCCGAGGTGGCGCTAGAGCGTCCGCGTCAAAACAAGGAGTATCAACAGGCGCTGCGCGTTGTGCACGGCGAGGCCGAGCGCATGAGGAAGCTTGTCTCGGATCTTCTCACTTTGGCGCGAGCCGATGCTGGTCAGGAAACCCTGGAGTACGAGACAATATCCCTCGACGAGCTCGCCGGTGAGGTGGCCGCACAGTTCACTCCTCTGGCGACGGCGAGAGGGCTTCACTTCACGCTCGACTTGGCCGGAAACGTGGTTGTTCTGGGCGATCAGACGCGTCTGATGCAGTTGCTCCTCAATCTCGTCGACAATGCCGTGAAGCACGTGCCGGCCGGTGGTCGCATCACTATCGCTACCAGACAGCGAGAGGGGTGGGCCATGCTGGCCGTGGCCGATACCGGCAGCGGCATTGCCGCCGAACACCTGCCACATCTCTTCGAGCGCTTCTACCGGGTGGATAAAGCCCGCTCGCGGGAAGAAGGGGGTACCGGACTTGGCCTAGCCATCGGCGACTGGATCGCTCGCGCCCACGGTGGGCATATTGAGGTAACTTCCGTACCGGGGCAAGGCTCCACCTTCACCGTGCATCTGCGGCTCGTACGCCATCGTTAAGAGCGGTGCCGTGGCCACCATGCCGCGCTCGGCAGGTAGTGTCTCCGCCGGTTATGGAAGGGAGCATAAGGGGTTTCTATGGACCAAGGGTTAAACTGGGACGTCGCGCGAGCGCTCAGCGGGTTCGCCGGACACAATCCGCTGGTGGATGCGATCGGCACGGCAGCCGCTACCGACTTGATCTTTGTCGTGGTCTTGAGCGCGGCCATCTGGTGGTTCTGGCCCATCGCTAATGACGCCGGCAAGCGGGCGCTGCTCGCTGCCATGGTTGCCGTTGTCGGCGGACAAGCGCTCAACGTCCTGATCGGCCACTTCCTCTTTGTCCCTCGTCCGTTTGTCGCCCACCAGGTTCACCTACTAGTCAAGGCCGCGCAGGACTCTTCCTTTCCCAGCGACCACGCCACCGCAGCGTTCGCGGTGGCCACTACCGCTCTCCTGCGGCGAATGCCTGGCCGGCATCTCTTGCTTCTGGGTGCGGTGGTCATCGCCTTCGCGCGAGTCTACGTCGGCGCCCACTATCCCGCCGATGTCATCGCCGCCGCGGGGCTTGGCACAATGTGGGCGGCTCTCATCCTCAAACTCGACTCCCGGCTCACACACCCCTACCACCTGGTGATCAGCACCGCCCGGCGCCTGCACCTCGGGTAGCCGCAGACCGAGTCGGTTTCCGAAACCGACTCGGTCTAGACCTCTTGATCGCGAACTCCTTGCTGGGAAAGAGTATAAGACAGGACCGGGGCTTCAGCCGGTTCCTACTTTTGCGCTAGCCCTGCGCAGGGTGGACCGGTGCCGGCGCCAATTCTCAGGTTATCCGGCCGCATTCTTTCGTCCGCAAATGAGAAAACTCCCCTATTGGCTTAATCTGGGCTTAATCAGCCGCTGATAAGCTACCGGATGGAAGGAGGAATCACGAAGCACTGCAAAGGCAGAAGGAACATCGGATCCTTAGATGCTATGAAGGGAGGACGAAGCAATGATCAAACGGTTACTGATTGGCAGTGGTATGGCTGGAGCTTTGGTGACAGCTTTCCTGCTGGGAAGTGTAGCCCTGGGAGTGGTCGGGGCTCAGCCGGCCACCCCTGCCCCGGCGGCGCAAGCCACCACGGAAAACGACGCCAATCATGAGGACCAGCACCCCAGCTACACCGGCTCGATCGCCGTGCCGCAGGATCAGAAGGGTCAGACCGAACAGGACGAGTCCAATACCCTAGCTAGCATGGCCAAAATCACAGCGGACCAGGCTAAGCAAGCGGCGCTGGCGCCATTCCCGGGTGCGACCGTCACGAAGGTGGAGCTTGACAACGAGAATGGCTACTTGGTCTACAGCGTGCGGCTTACCGACGCGAGCGGCAAGGCCCAAGAAGTGAAGGTGGATGCGGGTGACGGCAGGGTACTGGCGACCGAAGCCGCCGACTCCGAGCACACGGGCGAGCATGGTGGTCTGGAAGAGAGCGCAACAGAGGACTAACCCTCCAGTCGACCCAAGGCTACAGCGTGGACGAGGAGGTGCCTCCTCATCCACGCAGCAGCGGCTTCACGGATTGAAAGGGCTTCGCGGCCGGCCCTTTCAATGATGGCGTATGGGGATCCGGTCGGAATAGACATCCTCTTCAGATTAACCCCCTTTACTCCACTCAGCCGATCGCGGACGACGTTGTGAGCTACATCTACGAGCGCCACTCTATCGTCGCCGAAGAGGCGCTGGTACTCGTTCGGCGTCAGTGAACCGGCGAAGTAAACCACGCCAAGCAGCTCAGTGCTCGGATCGTGACGCCTGACATCGGCCAGGCCGCGATTGACCGCGGTCTCGTCGACGAGCCCTCGGGCAGTGGGTGCTCCCTGGATCCACCACTTGTCCTGCGCTGAGACCGCCCTCATGGTGTAGTCGCTGACCCTATCCGGCGAAATCCCAGCATCCGTGACCAACCGCTGGAACTCCGCGAGGGACATAGGCGTCCAAAAGGTCACGATGGCGTGGAACGGCTTTTCCTTCATCGCAGACAGGTCGCGTCCAATCTGCCGGTTAGCCGCGATGAAGGCTTTCAGTTCAGCGGGAGAAGACCCGTAGGTGATGTCGGCGCTTGTCCAGCCATCCTTTTCAAGGGTAGCCGAATACCGCCAACTGCCGAAGTCCTCCTTCTGGACCACCTGATACGCCGGGGTTGCCACAGTCTGTAACACGAACCGTGATCCCGCGACGAATATCGCCAATACCGCCAGGACTGCGGTCGCCAGGCGCCACCTTCTGGTTAACCTTCTCACGAGGCTTCTCATGTTCCGTCCTCGCTGACTCCGCATGGGTATGAGTTGTGTATTTCTCCAATTTGCAGTACTTTGCAACGTGGTCTCCGACGTGGCCGGCAAACGCCGGCCACGTCCCATCCGATTGGGCGGTTGCACTGCTTCTCACGCATCCCTAAGAAGGCGCACGGATCACGACCTAACGATCGTCTCCTCACTGCAGCGCGTCAGCGCCAAACTGCTCGATCTGATAGTACGGCGACCCGACGGCGAAGGAAACCTTGCTAGGATCAACCTCCTTCACTTTGCTGAGCCGGTCTCGTACAACATCTTGGGTTACATCGATCACCGCCACTCTCTCGTCCCTAGACAGATGCTGGTACTCGTCAGGGGTGAGGGAGGCGACAAAGTAGACTACCCCGAGGATTGTCGCTCCCTGGTCATGGCGGTGTAAGTCCTCCAACGCACCATTAACCGTGCTTTCGTCGATTAGGGTGCCACGTTGAGGTGCCCCTCCGACCCACCACTTGCTGTTGGTCGAAACTCCCCTCATCGTATAGCCGGTGATCCTATCCAACGGGATGCCAGTATCCGTCGTCATCTGCTCAAACTCGGTTGGCGGTAAAGGCCGGTTGAACGTTATCACCGCGTGGAATGGCTTACCCCGCATCGCGGATAGGGTTTGTCCCATTTCGCGGCTGGCGGCGATGAACGCCCTTAGGCCGGCGGGGGTCCGCTCTTTCCGGTCTACCCAAACTGAGGTCCAACCATCCTGTTCGAGCGTTGCGCGATAAGCCCAGGCGCCAAAGTCCTCGCTCTTGACCTCCTTGACGACCCTGGTCGACGAAACGGCGATGCCTCGTGATGGGAGCAGGGATGCTCCAGCTAGCACCGTGAGCAAGACTAGGCCCGCCGCAAACAAGTAACGTCTGCGGGTCACATTCCCGAGAAGACCTTTCATGCTGTTTCCTCTCCTTCACCTACCTGAGATAACGCCCGATCATCTGGATTGTCGTCCCAGTGCAGAAGCACCAGGCATGCGTTGCATATTCTCAGGGCACCCATTGTTGATCCCAAAGGTTCACCCGGTACTTACTGATGTACCCATCATAGCTCAAGTAGTAATTGTCGTAGGTGAACTCAACGTCCCACGGATAGTTGGTCTCATACTCTGCGCGGTAGGCATCATAGAACCGGGCACCCACGTAATACCTCATCCCCCAGTCCCGGCCACCTGGCTGCATGCTCCACGGGCTAGTGTGGTAGACCCGGACTTCGTTGTTGCCCGGAGCGTCGTATCCTTCTTGCTAGCAGCCAGCACCCTTCGCTTCTACCCTATAGGACTCAAAGTTGGTGTATTCGGTGCTGGTCAGGAAGTTGAACGGAGCGTAACAGTTTCCACCCGCTTTGAAGGAGTGGTACACAACGGCGGTCTGGCCCCCGTTATTCCTGATCGGGTCGATGCGGTCCTGAGTCCAATAACCTTCCCATGTCTCGGGACGGACAATCCGTTGCCAGATTCCATTGCCCCAGTAGTCTTGGTAGTAAAGGTCGGATGCCATTTGAAATTCGTTCAGCGCCCACCAATACGACGCACTGAACCAGCCGAAGATTACTTCTGTCGCGTGCGCTATCGGAACCATGACGGCGAATACTACGATCGCCGCTAAGATCGCCCTTTTCAGGTTTGGTCGCTTCAATGGATCTCCTCCCTTCAACCGAATCTTGCTTCTCAATGATCCTCTGGCTGGTTGTCAGCACTACATTGGCATCACCCCCCAAGGCCTAGTCTGAGCGGTGGGCAAAACCCCCTTTCCAAGTATCCGGAGATGGCGGTTTCATGATCGCTGCCGTTTCGCTCTGGCTCTCTGTAGGCGCTGTGACTGTTTCCTCTTCCTCCTTTCTCCCCCTACGTTGCCAGTGGCGGCGCCAGTTCGTCTAGAGTCTGGGCAGACCGGGTTAATCGGTTTTCCATTCGCGTCGGGAGCGGACGTTAGCTCTCCACCCGCAAAGAAGATCTGTGGCTATCAAGCGAAAGGCTGGTGCCGTATCATCTGAGCTCCTTCTTGGATACCCTGATACTAACACCAGCCTATCATGCGATCGCCGGCCTGTATACTGTGGAAATCCACAGGTCGATCTAAAGCTAGCCGTTAAGTACTCACTTCATGCTCTCTGGCCAGGGCATCCCCGGTCCCTTGTTTTCACCGTGGAGCGCTGGCGAGGCTGCAACAGGCGCAGCCAGGCCACCCTCTGCGCAACCCGCCCTTGCGATCCCTGCCCTTGATAGCAGCGATCATGGCTCAGAATTGGCAGCAACCGTCCTTTGGCCGAACCATTCTCGGTTCTCTGTCCTGAAAGCCTCGTTGGGCCCGATCCTACCACCAGAAGGCCCTTGTCCAGCAGTCTCCTTCCCAGTTCCCATGGTACGTCCCGTCTTGCTCTTGGTAGTGATCACTGTTTATGGTCCGATAAGCATAGCCGCCGTCGCCATCATACGTCATTTCGTGCACGTGCCATCCAGTCCAGGTGCATGAGTCGCCCCACTGCATTGTAGCCACAGCCACCCCACCGTTATACACGGAACCGTTGGCGAAGTAGTAATCGGTCCCCCCGAAACCGGAATTCGTGAGTGAATGAACGAAGAAGATGCTTTCCAGCCATGCGTCGTCGCCACTCCTGAAGATGTCGAGAACGGAGACGTTATCGCAGCCACCCCAATACCCGTCATACGCCGAAGAATACGCCTTGTACCAGCGCCTCATCGCCGACGAGGCACTGGTACTCGTTCGGCATCAGTGAACCGACGAAGTAAACCACCTGTAACACGAACCGTGATCCCATAGCGACTATCGCCAATACAACCAGAACTGCGGCCACCGAGCGCCAGTTTCCGGTCAACCCTTTCACGAGGCTTCCCATATTTCACCCTCACTCACGCTTGATACCGGCATCACCCTGGTCTGTTTCCCTTTCGACAGGGACGACCACCGGCCCGGCCGAATCGCAGTACGACCGGAACTAGAATGGCCAGGCCGCCGAGGGCGAGCAGTAGCCACGACCGGAAGTACTCCATTTGTTCCTTCCGTACGGTCTGCCGTATGCGCGAGGCGTCTTGCGGTGCAAACACTTCGGGGTTTTCGGCATCCTGGAGAAACCCGGCGTGTATCTCTCCGAGCGGATTGCTAGTCGGCGGCCAAGTCCAGGCCTGACCCCTGGTATACTGGGCCGGGACAAACTCGTAGGCAAAGAAGCCGAGAAAAGCGGCGACAATAAGGTAGCCCAGCACGGTGGAGACCTGCTTTCTGCGCCGAGAACTCCCCGGAGATGAAGCGAAAAAGACCAGGGGCGCTATCGCGAACACCAGGACTGGCGCGAACCACACGCCGAACCACCAGAGCAGGCCAGACACCCAGAGGAGAGAGCCCAATTCGTCATACCTTAACCGCTACCGCTATTTGAAGAAGTGCGGAGGCGAGCGTTGCCATCCGCACTTCGCGACCTCTACAGCTACTACGGTCCCGTCATGCCGAAATCCTCCATGAACCAGTATATGGGTTGCAGTGTAATCTCGTCCATCGGCACGTGGTGTTCTCCCGCCTTGGCCAGCTCCCGTGCCGCGACACCGCGCATGACGTCGACGAGGAAAACATCCGTACCATTTCTCGCCAGAGAGTCGTAGCCTTCGCGGTTGAGGACGACCTCAGCGTCGATCACACCGGCCACAGTGATAGTCGCCAAACCTGACTTGATTTGTTCTCGCTGTACAATCGACGAGAGATGTTGGGAGCTGAGAATGGTTCCATCGGGTTCAGGCGCGCCCCCAACAGTCCCACGCCTGCCGTCAGATTCGAACGTCCGGATGCGATAACTCTTGACTGAAACTGCCGATGCCCTCATGAGGTCAGTGAAGCGTTCAATGGAAAGCGGATACCGGAATGTGACGAGCACCAGCACTTCGCTCTGCCCGTCGAAGACGCTCGGGCCGATTTGACCGACTGCCGCAGCGTAAGCCGCGAGGGCCGCTGGGTCTTGCACATTGAACGTTACGCCTGCTCCCTTCGAGCTTTCTCCTGTCACTACGCTAAGCCGCCATGGTCCGGCGTCCTTAACGGTAACAATCGGCATCGGCGGCTTTGGGTCTGCCAGCGCGGCGTTACGTGACGCAGCGAAGACCATCCCCACAATGATGACGACCAGACCAACTGCTACGAGTCTCGCTCCCTTCCTGTGTACGCCGATTCGGTTCACAGCCGGTTTCCTCCTCTACAAGCGTGACTGATGCTCAGCACAGGCCGAACAGTCCGAGGTCGTTTACTGTTGGGTAACAAAACGCCCAGAGCCAATCGTGATCAATGTGAACCCAGCCTACGGCTGTGGTGATGTAAGAAGAAACGTTGATCTTGCCCTCGCCACCCGTAGCAGTCCAGGGGCTCCAGTCTGGATCGCGGAACTCTACCTCGATGTCATAACGACCCGGACTGAAATCGGGCCACCAGCGTATCTTGAATTCTTCGTTGCGGCCGTCTCCGTTGTCGTCTTGGACTGATATCTCGGGACTGGGCAAGTTAATGTAGTACCAGCCCGTTGCATCCAGTCCCGTGTGAAGCCCCCCAGACTTAGCCTGTTCGTCAAAGCTCACCGTTGTTGGGACGTACTGGTAACCGCTGCTCTGCCAGTAATAGCGGAGCTGGTCCGCCTTGCTCTGGTCGAACACGATTTGATCGGTGCTGGCATAGATGTACCGGCCATCCGCACCCCATTGAGAACCGATCTTGTAGCCTCCCCAATAGGTGATGGAGTTTGGTGTACACCAGTCAATGGAGGCGGTATCTCTAGTTCCGAAGTTCCTCCAGCTTACACCTACGGCCTCTGCCCACGCCACCGATAGCAGCGTTAAAAAGAGCAGGCAGGCCAATCCGGGTGCGAGAATGCGTGATGGTTTCACAGCTAACACCTCCTTCAATTCACCGTCATCCACGGTTAGTGCGACGCATGCCATCGCGGGCTCTGAGTCCTGGTACATTGCCCTCACCTCTTTGGCCGATGGGACTATCCACCCGGTGTCGTACCGCTCATTTGCCAGGGGAAGGTCCTCCCACCTAGCCATTGAGATGTCAAGAACAGCAAGCGAAAGGCTGGTGTCGTATCATCTGAGTTCGTTTTTTGACACTTTGATACTAACACCAGCCTACCATGCGATCGCCGGCCTGTATACTGTGGAAATCCACAGGTCGATCTAAAGCTAGCCGTTAAGTACTCACTTCATGCTCCTTGGCCCATAGGGCCGCTTCGACCCTGGAGTTCAGACCCAGTTTCCGGAGTATGTTGCCGACGTGAAACTCCACGGTCCTTTCCGCCACGCTCAGCGCCAGGGCAATCTCCTTGTTAGTCTTGCCCCGCGCCACCAGCCGCAGCACGGCCCACTCCCGTTCGCTGAGCTCGGGTTGTCTCGGAGGCCCGCCCTTGGCCCAGGCGGCGATTTGCCGGGCGATCGAAGGGCTGAACCACCCTTCTCCCTTCGCCGCGGCCTGCACGGCGGCGACGATCGCCCCTGGCGCCTCTTCCTTTAGGATATAGCCGATGGCCCCGGCATCCATCATCGCGCGCACGTACTTCTCATCGCTGTGGGCGCTGAGGGCCAGGACCCGCGTTGGCAAACCGCGCTGGCGGATTGCCACGGCCACGGCCGGGCCGCTCATTTCCGGCAAGAGGCAATCGAGCACGGCAACATCTGGTTGCAGGGACTCGATCTGGGCTAGCGCCTCTTGGCCGTCGCCCGCCTCACCGACGACTACGATGCCCGGCGCCTGCTCCAGGAGAATCCGCAGGCCGATCCGCAGGGCGGGGGTGATCGTCGGCGAGTAACACGCGAATCTCTTCCTTCATCGGCGTCCCGCCGGCCGCCTGGTCTGGATTCCGGCCTCCGCCGGAATGACGAGAGGGATCGGCTGCTCCATCAGCGCCCTGCCCTCAGCAAGGCGTCGAACTCTTCGGCGGTGTCGATCATCCGGCCGGATCGCCGGGCTAGGCTGAACCAGTCCCACTGGCTGTCCCCGAGCGGGCCGTCCACGAACCAGCAGAGGGCCTGGATCTGCGGCTCCGCGTCGACCACCTGCAGCGCAGCCGTCAGCCAGCCGAGGGGATAGTTTTGGGCCGGGGGTGTCCCGTCGTCGGGAGCGAAGGTGTTGGTAGAGGTGATGTAGGCCGGCAGCCCGCGCGTGGTCGGGTAGAAGTTGATCACCGCCAGCCAGTCCTGGTAGAGGCGAAAGCCGGCCTGAGCGCCGCCGAAGCTGCCCCACCTCAGGTCGAGGGTGGGTTCGGCCGCAGCATCCTGTCCGACCAGCTCGGGAGCACCAGGGCGGCCTGGCACCTGGAGGGCAAATCCGTCCGGCGCGGCGAAGGGGATCCCGGCGGCTGCCTTTGCCCGGGCTGTCTCATCTAAAGCGGCCACCAAGGTGTTCAGATAGTCGAGCCAAGGGACATGGATGGCGTACTGTTTTTCCCCCGCCTGGTCCCAGCACCAGGGTCGCACCGGTCCCACTAGCACCCTGACGTGAGGATTCTCCTGCCGCACGGTCTGCACCACGTTGTCCGCGCGGGAGATCCCTTCGCCGTAGCCGTTGAACAGACGCGCGTACCAGGCCGCGGTCACGGGCCGGTCGGGCGCCTGGGCGTTGCCGTCCAAGGCGTTGTAGCCGCTGCCGACGATGTAGCCATACACGTCCTGCAGTCGGTCGTCGCGCGCCAGGCGGCGCAGGTAGTTCAGGTATTCGGTCAGGGCGAGCTGGTCGCCGGCGGGAGGAAGGCTCTGGCCCCGGTCGTAGTCGACGCGGACCAAGACGCGCAGCCCCTTTGCCGTGGCCCCGAAGACCTGCGCCGCCAGCCAGTCGATCCCCCATTCCGGTTTCTCGGCCTCGCGGGCATAGGTCAGTTCCACATCCCAGCCCAGTTGCCCGTGCCAATCGCGCTGAGGGTTGGCGAAGACCACCCCCAGTTTCGTGAGCCCCTTGCCTTCCGCCTGTGTGGTCCGCACGGCGCTTCCTTGGTTATACCCCACTTCCAGCCGCCCGCGTTCTATGCAGCCGGTGGCACAATCGTGGTAGAAGGAGATCGTCGCGCCTTCCTCGCCCGGGACGGTGCGAGCCTTGGGCAGGGCGAAGTCCCATTCCCAGGTCCAGGTGTGGTCAGGGTTCTCCCGCCAGCCGGCTAGGGGTACCGCTTGCCCGTTCACCGCTAGCAGCACATAGGCCCAAGGCACCCTGTCGGTCACCTGGAGCACGATCGGCTCGCCTGGCTGGGGCGAATGGGGATCGATAGTCATACGTGGCCACAAAGCGCCGGCCGGCGCTTGGCCTGGCCCCACGGTCACCTGACCGGAGATCGGCAAGAGCCAGTAGCCTCCCAGCAGGCCGGCAAGGACGAGCACTCCCCATCTCCGTCTGAGGTTCCGCTTCAGCCAAGATGTCATGCTCTCTTCGCCTCCTGCATCCCCTGTCTGAACGTTTAATCCGCCTAAGGCGGAAACGTGCGAACGTTTAGCGGTTCGGGGACAGGGCCTGCCCCGTCCTTCGGCTGAAGGACCGGGAGCGCCCGCCCCTTACCGCCCGTTCAAACGCTAAACGTTCAAACGTTCAACGGTTTGGTGGACAAGATTCACTGCGGGCAGCACGAAACTGGCCGAGGTACCGGTTTCCGGGCCGCCGGTTTCGCTTGCAATCGTCAGCTCGCTCTGATGTCGACGGAGGATCTCGGCGACGAAGGCCAATCCCAAGCCACTCCCTTCGGTTTCCTGGGGAGCGGCGCGGTAAAATCGCCGCGTAAGGTGGGGTAGGTGCTTGGAGGGAATCCCTGGCCCATTGTCGCGAACCATACAACGAACGCCTTCTCCATCGGGTCTCAGCGAGACGCACACCTGGTCACCCGGACGGCAGTATTTCACCGCGTTGTCGAGCAGATTGAGGAACACCTGCCGCAGACGGTCTTCGTCCCCCATCACCACAGGCAATGGCAGGTCGGCCTCAACGGAGACGCCAATACCTCGCGCTTCGGCCTCGGCGCTCACCTGCGCCACGACCTGTTCCACCACCATGGCGAGCTCCACGGGGCGACGCTCGATTTCCGGGCTAGTTTCCAGACGACCCAGTTCGAGCATCAGGTGGACAAGGCGAGCCATACGCCGGGCCTCGGCCTTGAGCAAGCGGATCGACTGCTGGCCCACCTCGCCGGAGATGCTGGGCAGACTGAGCACCTCGAGGTGCGTAAGCATCGTTGCCAACGGGGTGCGGAGCTCGTGCGAGACGTCGTTGATCAGGGAATGAGCTGCTTGCTCGGCCCGCTCCTGGGCGCTGACGTCGACCAGAAAGAGCAGGTCTAGATCGCCCGATGGGGCAACCCACCAGCGAATCACCTGTCGGTATTCGTCTTCTGTGGGGGACGCTCCGCTACTCGGGCTCTCGGACCAAGCCGTTTGCCGGTAACGGCCGAGCACACTGCCTTCCCGTCGTATTGCCTCAAGGTCTGCGTCCAAAGCCTGGACCCAACCTGCCTCTGGAAGCTGGCCACGCGGAGATGGCAACCCAAGGAGATGGCGGGCATATGCATTAGCGTATTGGTAACTGCGGGCCCCGGCGAGGACCACAAACCCAAAAGGGGCGTATTCCGTCGCCGTGACTATCCTTCCTAAATCCAAGCAAGCGGGCTGGTGATGAGATCTGTGTGCCAGACGACGGTCCAACCAGAGGGCTGTCAATATGGAGGCGACCAGGATGAGGAGAAAGACGAAGACAAACCAGCGAAGCTCGAAGACAAGCACGACGACCTCCGCTCCCCTTGTTGTTCATCTTGGGCAGGTTCCAGTTCTCAGGCAGGCTGATCATAGGGAACTCGAATGCCTCCCATCGATTATAACGGGCTTCGCTAGGGATGTTCAAGTAGTACTTCCATATCATCAATAGGGGCTCTAAGGTCTCTGCGATCTCTATGTCTTCGTGTCAAGCTCTTCCATAACAGAGCATGGTTGGAGGGGGCCTCTTGGCTTTAACTCGCCGGGGATACTTCGACCAATGTGCGGTAGGCCCTCACGGCTTCCTCGGCGTGCCGGGTCCCTTCCGCCAGACCGAGCACGGCGATCAGCCCGCGGTCGTGCTGTTCCCTCACCGCCGCCAAGGCTTCCTCCAGACCCAGTCTGGCCAGTTCCGCCTCGCTTGCCAAACGCTCTTGCAGCCAGCTTACGGCAAAGGTATCACGCAGGGTCTCCGCGGAGACCGGGCGCGCGATGCCCGCGCGTTGGGCGTAGTGGGCCAAGCCCCATTTGACGCTGCGCACGTGGAGCGGGAACAGATATGGTCCTTCAAGGCCGGCGAGGTACTGACGAAGAATCTGACGCAATGGCTCGGTCAGCGGCACAATCCGGTCCCGGCCGTAGCGCGAGGGACGCCGCTTGCGCAGAGCGATTGTCAGCGTCGGACCGGCGAAGACGACATCCTCCCGGCGCAGAGCCAGTGCCTCCTCACGCTTGGCCCCGGCGTAGCGCAGCGTGGCGATCAAAGCGTACCAGAGGGGCTTCTCCTGGGCCGCCTGCAGGAGTCTCTGCATCTCCTCCGGGGAAAGGACCTCCGGGAGCGGCAGGTGGAGCGCCGGATAGACGAGAAAGGCCGCCGGATCGCTGGCCAGCAGCTTGGCCGCCACCAGAAAGGCGCCGTAGCTCTTGAGCGCGGTAGTCTTGCGCGTGATCGTCTTTTCCGAGAGGCGATGGTCGCGCTGCAGGTGACCGAGGAAGGTCTGCAGGTGCGCGGTGGAGAGGTCGGACAGCGGCCGCTGGGGATAGAAAGCGGCGAGCTGGCGAATGTCCGTAGTGAAGCCGGCCACCGTCTGGGCCGCCTTCCGGCTCCCGATCAGATAGCGCTCATAGGCCGGCAGCGTATCGGCGACGGTCACGTCGGGTCGCCGCAGCGACGACCACGGGTCCGTCTGGGCGTCGAGAAAGGACAACTGACGCGGGGGTTCGTCCATCAGCGAGGCGCCTCCTCTGTTGGCTGTTCTGGGAGATTATACTACCCATATAGATTGGGTGCAAACATAGGCTGGCTGTAGGCCACCTATATGGGTAGCGCCGCCCCAAGCCAATAGCGTTCGAGGGCTTTAGCGATCAGCGCTCGGGGCAGTAACCCACTTCTACGCTGCGGAGCCCGCGAGAGCATAAGGCTGGATTCTGGCTTGTTGACTCCCACCAGAATCACTAGTATGCTAGTCTCAAGGAGAGGCGATCGCTCCTCTTGAGGTGTTCATGACCCTGTTCCGACGATTCGTCTTGTCGCTGTCCTTGCTACTCGTCATGTCGGTGGCCTGCAGCGGCCCGGACGAGATTGTTGTGTCTCCAACCGTTTCGGCAATGCCTCCCCAAGGCACCGTTTCCCAGACCGAGCCGTCCCCGGCAGCCGCGGTGGCGACCGCCAAGCCAACCCCCACGGCCATCGCCATCTCCGGCTTCCAGGTTCGTGCCGAGGTGGTCGCCTCTAACCTGGTAGTCCCCTGGGCGATGGCCTTT
>Ga0315298_1000519_pt1 | contig 74503 bp, 60 predicted proteins | sample WHS_1_MG_FD_203077 | JGI IMG/M metagenome (GOLD analysis project Ga0315298, IMG submission 203077) | Extremophilic microbial mat communities from Washburn Hot Springs, YNP, Wyoming, USA - WHS_1_MG | ecosystem: Environmental > Aquatic > Thermal springs > Hot (42-90C) | place: USA: Wyoming... | reverse complement strand
CAGAGGTTGGCGAACTCGGGAGCGGCGCCGGCAGCCAGATTGGCTTGCCGGGCCAGTTCAGCGATCGGTTTGCCCGCCGCAATGCCGTACGACATGCCCGCGCTCATTACGCCCGAAAACGTGGCCACCAAGATCCCTTTGAAGAAGTCGAACTCTTGAATGGCCCGGCGTTTTTCGGCTTCGGATAACTCGCGTTCTTTGGAGACGCCCGCCAGGCCGGTGACGAAGATGCCTGCCAGGCACACCGCCACGCCCAGCAACACGACTTGGCCACCGTGCGAAGTAACGATCTCTCCCATCTGGCCGGCAAACACCGGCGGCATGAGGGTGCCAAAGGCGGCGCAATACCCAAGCGCCACGGCCATGCCCAATGACACGCCCAGGTATCGCATTGTCAGGCCGAAGGTGAGCCCTCCCACGCCCCACATCAAGCCGAACCCATAGCTGCGAACCAGGCTGCTCCATGGGGCACTGCCCAACACCTGCATCACGTTAGGGCAGGTCAACAGGGCCAACACCCAGGGGGCGACGATCCAACTGAATACGCCGCCCACCAGCCAGTAGCTTTCCCACGACCACCCGCGAACCCGCCGGAAAGGAATATAGAAGCTGCCGGCCGCCAGACCGCCCAGCATATGCAACAGCACCCCCAAAAAAGGATTCGCTTGCATTCCACGCACCGCCACAACACGTGCCGCCCAGCCGCCCCGAGATCAAGCGTGCTATGGTATCTGCCGGTGCGGGGCGATGCAATCGGCAAGCGGGGCTGGCGGGGCCACAGGGCGGGCGGCGGCTTGCCTGGGTTCTCGCTCAGCCAGCGGCGGACCGAAAATGCGGCGAACCCAAAATGAAGTGCGGCGAGAGCTAGGGCCGCACACCCGCCACTTCACGGGCAATACACCCGATCGCCTTATGACCTGCGGGGTCTTGACCGCCTCGGGCAGCCCCGCTAGCTTGGACCCCCGTAGGGCCGACGGCGAGCCCCGCTTGCCCGTGGCGCGGTCAGCTCGCGTGCGGTGGTGGCATGCCCGCGATGCAAACCCCCGAGGAGTGGATCATGTTGCAGCGATTTCGGCGAACAGGCTGGTTCGCACTGGGCCTGGCCGGCAGCGTGCTTTTGGCGATCGGCTGGGTGAAGTTCACCGGGGCGGCCGACACGCCCCAATCGCCTCTGAAGTCGCAGGTGGTGCGCTGGGATGATGCCCGGGTACACCAGGCCGATTGGGGCCAAATGCGTTTCTACTTCACCGGCCAGACGCAAGCCACCAAAAACGTGCTGACTGCCGTGGCGGTGGTCGAACCCGGCAAGGCCGTCCACAAGGCCCATCGCCATGCCGAGGAAGAATACCTCATGCTGGTCGAGGGAAGCGGCACATGGCACCTGGCGGGCAAAGACTTCCCCGCCCAGCGCGGCGACATCCTGTATGTCGAACCCTGGGTGTATCACGGACTGAAGAACACCGGCGACCGGCCGCTGATCTTCGTCGTAGTGCGGTACCAGGGCAAGGGCGTGACGGCGCCACCGCGGCCCGACGACCGGCCCGACGAACTGTGAGCGGCCCAGCCGCCTTGCCCCCCATTGAACGATCGTCCGCCCGCATGCAGCATCCGGCGGGCGTTTCCACCTCGAACCTCACGGGGAGCCGACCATGAGTATCCAAAGCATCGTCTCGCAAAAGCTGGCCATCCACGGAGGTCCTAAGGCGGTGACCAACCCGTTGCCGGGCTGGCCCCAATTCGACGAGAACGCCATTCGCGCAGTGGAGGCGGTCCTCCGCTCCGGCAAAGTGAATTACTGGACAGGGCCGAAGGGGATGGAGTTCGAACGCCGCTTTGCCGAGTGGCAAGGCAGCAAGTACGCGATCAGCGTGGCCACCGGCACCGCGGCGCTGCACGTGTGCCTTTCGGCATTGGGGATCGGTCCGGGGGACGAGGTCATCGTGCCCAGCTACACCTTCATCGCCACCAGTTTCGCGGTGGTGCAGGCGGGGGCCATTCCGCGCTTCGCCGATGTCAATCTCGAGGATCACTGCATCAGCATCGCCTCGGCCGAAAAGCTGGTCAACCGCCGCACCAAGGCCATCATCCCCGTGCATCTGTACGGCAATGTGTGCGATATGGACCCCCTGCTGGAGTTCGCCCGCAAGCACAACCTGTTCGTCATCGAGGACAACGCCGAGGCGTTTGGCGGCAGCTACAAGGGCAGGAAGACCGGCACCCTGGGCCACATGGCCGCGTGCAGCTTCTGCCAGAACAAGACGTTCACCACCGGCGGCGAAGGGGGCATGGTGACCACCGACGACGAAGAACTGGCCTGGCAGGCCCGCAGCTTCCGCGACCACGGCTACGATGTCAAAGAGCGCCTCAACCTGTTGGCCCTGGAGCAGAAGCTTCCCTACATCCACAACCGCCTGGGGTGGAACTATCGGATGACCGAGATGCAGTCGGCCATCGGCCTGGCTGAACTGGACCGCATGGACACGTGGAACATGCCCCGCCGGCGCCGCAACGCCCATATCCTCATGGACATGCTGGGGGAATTGCCCCAAATCAAGTACATGCCCATCGACACGCCGGAGCGGCAGAACGGCTGGTATGTCTGCGCGTTCTCGCTGGACATCGAGAACATGGGGTGCGATATCCAGCAGTTCGTGGCCGCAGCCACCGCCGAGGGCTGCCCCTGCTGGAAGGTCTTCTGGCCCCAGTGCCATACCGAGCGCGCCTATCAGGAGCGGCGTGGATTCGGCAACTCGGGGTTCCCCTTCACCTCCAAAGAGTACACCGACCCCGAAAGCGTCGATTACAGCAAGGTGGAGGTCCCCAACGCCCGGTGGCACGAAACTCATACCTTCACCTGCTTTGCCTTTCCTACCTGCTCCGAGGAAGACATGAAGCAAATCGGTGCCGGCTTGGTGAAGGTAGTCAAGGCGTATTCGTGAGGCGATGGACGTACGCGCTGTGTGACCCCATTTCGGAACCAGTGGCGCTGTACTCTGCGGGGTAGAGCGGACTGCTGGCGACGCAGGCGGGTAACGGTCCGGAGCCCTCACTTACATAGCGAGGCCCTCGGTAAAAACCAAACAAACGTCATAAATATCTGGGGATTTCCGAGGTCATGTGCTGGCTCGGAATGGCGTGGCACGAATCTCTACCGTTTCTGTAAACTTATACTTGCGCGGGGGTTGACCCGTGGGGCGTGGGTTGTTATCTTCCGCGGTTCGGTTTCGCGGCGGCCCATTTGGGGCGAAACGTCGGCGGTCAATCATGATCAGGATTGACACCAAGAGGGTGCAAGAGCGGCCGCCGTGCGCGGGCAAATGGTGGTCAAGGGGCATGGCGGGATGGTCAAGGAGCGCGCAAAGGTGCCTTATCACTCCATCGTGTGCGTCAAGCAAGTGCCCGACACGGCCAACATCACGGCCGAGGCCATGAAAGAAGACGGCACGGTGAATCGGGCGGCCCTGCCGGCGATCTTCAACCCCGAGGATTTGAACGCGTTGGAAGTGGCGCTGGAAATACGCGACCGCCATGGGGGCACCGTCACCGCGCTGAGCATGGGGCCACCCAAAGCGGCCGATGTACTTCGCGATTGCCTGTACCGGGGGGCAGACCGCGTCATCCTGATTACGGACCGGAGGGCGGCGGCCAGCGATACCCTTGCCACCAGCTATATCCTTAGTCAGGCTGTGCGGAAGGTGGGGCGGTACGACTTCGTATTCTGTGGCCGGCAGGCGATCGATGGCGACACGGCCCAGGTGGGCCCCCAACTGGCCGAAAAACTCGGCTTGCCCCAGGTAACCTATTTGGAGAAGCTGGTAGGGCTCGAGGATGGCCGGGTGCGGATTCGGCGGAATATTGGCCATGGCTGGGAGCTGGTCGAGGCCCGATTGCCGCTGTTGGTCACGGTGCTGGGGACGGCCAATACCCCGCGTCCGCCGGCGGCCCGCCGGGTGATGCGGTTCAAACGGGCGCGGGTCGAGGCGGAATTGGTGGCCGAGGTCCAACAGGCCCTGCCGCATGCCAGCGACGCCCAGCGGTCCCAAGAGGTCCGCCGCCGCGCCGAAGCGCTCCGCCAGCAAGGCCTTTTGATCGACGAGTGGAGTCTGGACGACATCCAGGCCGACCTTTCACGCTGCGGACTGGCCGGCTCGCCCACCAAGGTCTTCCGCGTGCAGTCCATCGTGCTCACTAAACAGGGATATACCGAGATCCCGCCAACCGAGGAGGGCATCCGGCGCCTCATCCATGAACTGGTCATAGACCATACTTTGGGCTAGGCGCATGGGGCAGCCCCCGCGGCTTTCCCTCGTGGACAGTCGGCGGTCGGCCGGGCACAGCGCAAGCGGCCACCCGTTATCGAAGCAGAGAGTATCGCAGAGCGATGATCGAACCCAACCGCCAGGGCGAAGTGTGGGTCTTCGCCGAACAGGAAGATCGGGTGCTGAACGAGGTGTCGCTGGAGTTGTGCGGCAAGGCACGCGAACTGGCCGACCGGCTCCGGGTCCCCATGGGTGCCATCCTGCCGGGCGAGGGGGTGGGGCCGCTGGCCGGGCGGCTCATCGCCCATGGGGCCGATCGTGTGTACGTGGTCGATCACCCGCTGCTGGCCCACTATCAGACGCTCCCCTATGCTCGCGTCCTGTGCACGCTCATCGAGCGCCACCGGCCGCAGATCGTGATGTACGGGGCCACGCCGCTGGGGCGGGACTTGGCGCCTCGGGTGGCCTCGCAGATGCGAGCCGGCATGACCGCCGACTGTACCGATCTGGACATCGCGGACGTCACCGATCCGCGAACGCGCCAGGTACACAAGAATCTGTTGCTTCAGATCCGCCCGGCGTTCGGCGGAAACATTATCGCCACGATTGTCAACTACGACCGCTGGCCGCAGATGGCCACGGTCCGCGAAGGGGTGATGGCCTTGCGTCCCGCGGATTTCGGGCGCAGCGGCCAGGTGATCCAAGAAACGGTGGAGTTGGACGAGGGGCTTTTGGCCCTGCGCGTGATCCAGCGGCATATCGAGCCGCGCAAGGTGAACCTCAAGGGGGCTCGGGTGATCGTCGCCGGGGGGGGCGGCGTGGGCAGCCGCGAGAACTTCCGCTTGATTCACGAATTGGCCGGCGTGATCGGCGGTGCGGTGGGCGCTAGCCGGGCCGCCGTCGACAGCGGCTATATCGGCAAAGAGCATCAGATCGGCCAGACCGGCACCACGGTCCGGCCGGCCCTGTACATCGCCGCCGGCATCAGCGGCGCCGTGCAGCACCGCGCGGGGATGGAGGAATCGGCCAAGATCGTGGCCATCAACAAAGACCCCAACGCCCCCATCTTCTCCGTGGCCCACTACGGCATCGTCGGCGACCTGAATCAGGTCATCCCCATGATGATCAAGGCCCTCAAGGAGCGGCGGGCAAGCTAGGGCTCCAAGGTCGAACCACCTGTGTGCAAAGTCCATCGCCAGCGCGAAGGTCCGCCTTTAACCGCCAAGACACCCTGTCCCGGCGGTCCCGGCCGGACTTTCCGATATCACCAATCGCCTCCGGCAGCGCGCCGGCCTGGCGCTGCGCCAGGATTACCGACAATCGGTTACGAGGTGGCCTGTGGGAAACTTCTTTCTCGATAACCAGGACATCCAGTTCCATTTCCAGCACGCCGACCTTCTGACGCTGGCCCGGCTCCAGGAAGACCGCACGGCCAACGGCCAGGCCGATTACGTTCCCGTGGACGAAGCCGATGCGGTGGACAACTACCGTCGTGTGCTGGAGATCGTGGGCCAGATCGCGGCCGACGTCATCGCCCCCCATGCCGAAACGATAGACCGCGAGGGAAATCGGCTGAACCCCGACGGCACGGTAACCCTTCACCCGCTGGTGCAGGAGAACCTCCGGCGGATGGCCCAGGCCGATCTGATGGGATTCACTTTGCCCCGGAAGTACGGCGGCCTGAACTGCCCCACGCTGATCTACACCATGGCCACGGAGATCGTCAGCCGAGCCGATTGTTCGTTCATGAACCTTTTCGGCCTGCAGGGCATTGCCGAAACGATCAATGCCTTTGCCAGCGACGACATCAAGGACTACATCCTGCCGCGGTTCTGCCGGGGAGAGGTGACCGGGGCCATGGTGCTTACCGAGCCCGACGCGGGCAGCGACTTGCAGTCGGTGCGGTTGCGGGCGTATCAGGACGAAAGCGGCCAGTGGCGGCTCAATGGGGTCAAACGGTTCATCACCAACGGCTGCGGCGAGGTGTTGCTGGTGCTGGCCCGCAGCGAGCCGGACATCGCCGATGGCCGGGGCCTGAGCCTGTTCTACGCCGAGCGCTCGGACCGGGTACGGGTGCGGCACCTGGAAGAAAAGCTGGGCATCCACGGCTCGCCCACCTGCGAACTGGTGTTCGAGGACCTGCCGGCCCGACTCATCGGCGAGCGGCAGCGGGGGTTGATCACCTACGTCATGGCGTTGATGAACGGAGCCCGGGTGGGCATAGCCGCCCAGTCCCTGGGCGTGGCCGAAGCCGCCTTCCGCCTGGCCCGGCGCTATGCCCACACACGGCAGCAGTTTGGCGGGCCCATCGAGCGCCTCCCCGCCGTGGCCGAGATGGTTACCGACATGCAGATCCACCTGGAGGCGGCGCGGGCCCTGGCCTACGAAACCGCCCGCATCTGCGACCACGAAAACAACAACCTGCGAATCCTCGAAGGAGGCTTGTCCCGCGACAAAGAGGAGGAAAAACAGCGCAAACAGGCCGCCCGCGCGTGGAAGCGCATCAACGGCATGTTGACGCCCATGAGCAAGTATTACTGTTCGGAAATGGCGTGTTCGGTGGCCAATCAGGCCCTCCAGGTATTGGGGGGGTCGGGCTACATGAAGGACTATGCCGCCGAGCGATACTTGCGCGACGCCCGCATCACGACTATCTACGAGGGAACCAGCCAACTCCAGATCGTGGCCGCCATCCGCGGCGTGGCCTCCGGTGCCTTGGAAACCTGCGTGGCGGATTTCGAGAAGGTGGAGTACAGCGATCCGTTGCTGGCGGGCCTGAAACAGAAACTCATCGAGGCCAAAAAGCAGCTTCTGGAAGCGGTGCAGTTCGTCAAGGGACGATCCGCATCGTATTTGGACCTGTCGGGGCGGCGCTTGGTCGATGCCGCCATTGTGGTCATTATTGGACACTTGCTGCTGGGCCAGGGTGCGGTCAACGAGCGGAAAAAACGGGTGGCGCGGCGGTTTATCGAGAACCAGCTTCCCGTGCTCCGGATGAATTTGGAACAAGTGCTCAGCGGTGACGCCTCCGCCCTGGAAGAATACGAACTACTGGCCGGCCCCGTCCCCCGGGACGTGTAGCCCAGTGGGGCCCGCGGCGGCCGAAAGCCGTGTGCACCGCCAAAGACTTCGTTAAGGCACGGCCCGAGATAGTTGGCCCACGCCGGCCGGCGGCATGTCCCACACCCCGTGTTCCCTTTGTGTTCTTTCCAAACCACGAGCTTGAAAACTAACGATGGGCGACCTGTTTCGCGGCAAGATCGGGTTGGTAATGGGGGTGGCCAACGACCGGAGTATTGCCTGGGCTATGAGCCAGGCCCTGTATGCCGAGGGAGCCGAGTTGGCTTTTACCCATCTGCCCACCCCTTCGAACGAGCGCCGAGTGAAACGGTTGGTTGAACCCCATCGCCCGCGCCTAGTGATCCCGTGCGATGTCCAGAAAGACGAGGACATCGCCCGGGTTTTCGAGGCCGTGCGCGAGACCTATGGCCGGTTCGATTTCCTCATCCATTCCATCGCCTTCGCCCCGCCCGAGGACCTTCGCCGGCCGTATCTCGAATCCAGCCGCGCAGGATGGCACCTGGCCATGGATATCAGCGTGTACAGCCTGGTGGCCTGCTGCCGGCACGCCGCGCCGCTATTGAACGACGAGGGGACCGTGGTCACCATCAGCTACTTCGGCGGCGAGAAGGTGATGCCGGGCTACAATCTGATGGGGGTGTGCAAAGCCGCTTTGGAACACAGCGTGCGCTACCTGGCCTGGGACCTCGGCCGGATGGGCCGCGGCTTGCGCATCAATTGCATCAGCGCCGGACCGATGCGCACGCTCAGTTCGGCTGGCATCGCCGATTTCGATCAGATGCGCGAGCACGCCGCACGCAAGTCCTGCCTGGGCCGAAACGTCACCTTCGAAGAGTTGGGCACCACCGGCCTGTATCTGCTCAGCCGGCTGTCCGGCGGCTTGACCGGCGAGACGCTTCATGTGGATGCGGGATACAGCATCGTGGGGCTATAGCAAACGCCGTCTTGACGCGCCCCACAGCCGCCCGGCTGCGGCCCAGCCTGGCGTGGAGGTCCATGTTGGTCCTGGCCCCGGCGCATGGCCAGACGGCTCGGCAAGGCACGCCTCGCAGCCCGTCCCTTCCAGCCCACTCCCGCCATCAATTCCAAACCATCAGCCATCCACCATTTGACACCGCAACCTGTCCGGGGAATACTGAACCTGATTGTCCAGGCCGGCTGGGAGGAGCCAATCCTGCCGTGCATGGGAGGGAGCGGACTCGGGCAACGGCTGCTGCATGGCCGCCCGCATCGCCCTTCTGGCCTGAAAGTTTGCGGCTTAGAGGGAGATGCCCAGCCGGGCCGCCCGGATAATCATTCCCCGTTTGAAATACTGGAACCGGAAGTTAGGTTTCTTACGAGCCCATTGATAGGTACTTTCGACCAATTGCGGGGGCAAAGTGCCTGCCTGGGCCAGCCCCACCACTCGTTCGACAAAGCCGTTTTCCTCCGGCGTGGCGGTCCGCAAGCCGGCTTTGATCTGAGCCGCGTTGAGGTGGACGGTTTCGCCCCGCACGGGCGAGAGGAGGGCAATCCCCACCAAGGTGGCGGCACCTAAGACCCGCATCAAATAGCGCATGGTCACTTTCCTTCACCGTGCTTAGCGTGATGCCCCCCCTGAACTCGAGGAGACCGGGGCGGTCTTTTAGCCGAAACCGCCGTTGGCCGCAAGGCGAACTGGCGTTGGGCCGGATACCCCCGATTTGGCGTATCATCCCCACCGTACTGGTCTGGGCATTGTTGTGGACCGCTGGGGCGGCAACGTCCCACCCCGCAGAGCCGGCTCCGGCTGCCACCGCTCCCCCTGAGCGGGCCGAGGTGGTCGCGTTGGTCGGGCAGTTGGATTCGGATCGGTACGAGATACGCCAAAAGGCAGCCGAGCGGCTCCGGCAGTTGGCTGCAGATCCCCAGGCGGGGCGCGCGCTGGCGGGTGAGGTTTCTCGGATCCTGGTGGCGCCGGACACGTCGTTCGAGGTGCGCCGGGCGCTGGAGACGCTGCTACCCGTGTTGCCGGCCCCGCTGGACCTGCCTCCCCCCGAAGTCGCCCATGCGGAGATCGATGGGCTGGTGGCCCAATTGGAGTCGGCGGATTTCGGGCAGCGAACCAGCGCGCGCCAGCGACTGGAGTGGCTGGCGGGCAACCCGCGCCTGGCCGGCTTGGTACTTTTGCGGGCCAAGGAACGCCTCAACCGTCCAGAGCTTTCCTTAGACGGGCGAAAGTGGGTGGAAGCGGTATATAAGGAGGCGCGGCGGGCCTGGCTGGCCACCGATCCGAAGCTATGGACGTTGCCCACGCCCACCCAGGTTCAGGTGGCTGAGTGGATTGAGCAGTTGGCCCAGCCGCCCCCACCGGGGACTGGGGTGGCTAGTCGTGCGCAATGGGAGCGGGCCTTCCGGGAATTGCAGGACGCGCTGGCCTGGGACGACCAAGTGCCGCGCATCCGCCAAGCCCTGGAGCTGAAACTCGGTCGGCCGGGCCTCTCCCCCCAGGCGGCGGAACGTTTGCGAAGGCTGCTGGACCTGTGCCGGCCCGCCATGGTGGCCGAGTGTTGGGGCCGAATCAGTCCGCAGACGCCCACCCGGCTGGTCGGCACACAATGGCTGGTCGTGGGGGTTCCGAGTTTGGGGCTGGGCGCCGAACGTCCCAGCCACTTCGATCGCATCGACGATCAGGTAGCCCACTGCGTCAGCGGACAGAATCTTTCGCCTGGCGACTACCCGGTTGGTGTCGCCTTCCCCCATCCCAAGCAGCCGGGCTATCTGTTCCATTTGGTCAATCTGACCTCACCCCGCCGCCTAATGGCATATGGCTACCTGTGCGAGAGGCCCATGGGGGCTCGCCTTGCCGAGTTGAGCCAGCGGACGTTCCGCTGGATGCTGGCACGACGGCAGCCGCTGTCAGCCGGGGAACTGAACATGATGCGGCTATTAGACCGCACCGAACTGTCCCGTTTTGCGGGGGCGTTTCTGGAGATGGTCGAGGATCAGCCGATTCCCGAGGCCGAGCGGGCCCGCTTGCCCGACGCCGCTTGGCCTGCCGCCCTGGGCGAAGAGACCTCACCGGGGCGCGGGCGCACAGGGTTTCCCAGCCGGCACGGCACGCTGTGCGAGATTCTGGCGCAGGAGGGCACGCCCGAAGCGGTACCAGGGTTGTTGCGGGCCATCCAGACCGAACGCCTGTTGCCGCCACGTCCCAGTGCCCCCTATCGGCTCGACGCCCTGGCCGTGTTGGCCATCGCGGCGCGGAATCCCTCGAGCGATTCCGATGCCTGGCTGGCGGCCCTTTTGACTCGTACCGATGCTTTGGTGCTGGGCCTGCAAGAGCCTCCAGAAGTGGGCGCAACGGCCGGCGCTATGCTGCTCCGCCGGCACGGACAGGTACCCAGCGAGTTCGGCCTTCAGCCGGCCGAGGACCCCTATCTATCGGCCGTGGGGGTGGCCGGCTATCACGCAGTTTCGGCAGAGGGCCTCGCCCGGCTCCAACAGTGGTGGACCGCACGCAAGGAGCGGCCCGATGGCCCATGAACGTATCCTCGTCGTCGAAGACGAACCCGAGATTCAGGAACTCGTCCGCTACAACCTTGACCGCGAGGGCTACCGGGTAACCTGTGCTGCCAGCGGCGAGCAGGCCCTGGCCGCCGTACGCCGCGACCCTCCCCACCTGATCCTTCTGGACCTCATGCTGCCCGGGGTCGACGGCCTGGAAGTGTGCCGGCGGCTGAAGGCCGACTCGGCCACTCGGGCCATCCCCGTGGTCATCCTCACCGCCAAGTCGGAGGAAGCCGACGTGGTCAGCGGCCTGGAACTCGGAGCCGACGACTACCTGCCCAAGCCCTTCAGTCCGCGGGTGTTGGTGGCCCGCATCCGCGCCGTGCTCCGCCGGGCCCGCCACGAACCCCCTGAGGCGCTGGGGACCATCGAGATCGATGGCCTGCATATCCACCCCGGCCGGCATGAAGTGCTGGTCGAAGGCGAACCCGTCAAACTCACCCCGACCGAGTTCCGGGTGCTGCAAATCCTTGCCAGCCGGCCCGGATGGGTCTTCACCCGCCCCCAGATCGCCGACGCCATCCACGAAGGCGACAGCCTGGTAACCGACCGCTCGATCGATGTACAGATCGTGGGCCTGCGCCGCAAACTGGGCGCGATGGGCTCGCGAATCGAAACCGTCCGCGGCGTGGGCTACCGCTTGCGGCAAGATTGAGCTGCGGGCCGCCCTCGCTGGCTGCGCACTCCGTGGCTTCTGCGATCTTCAGCGTCCTTCGGTTTTGCTTCTGTTTGATAGGGCCCCAGGTTCGGTTGGTGATACTTTCATTGGACGTTTGTCTGGCCCGGCGCATCCGTCCGCGCCGCGGGATGGAAGGCGTAGATCGCCCAGCCCTCTGGACCATGAGGAATGGCCAAGCCCCAGACGACCACGCGGCGGTGGGCAGGCCCAAGGGTGGCCGCCGCGCCGCCGGGAGCCTCTACGAATCGGGTACCCACCACCAGCGCCAAAGGGCCCTCGTTCTGAAAGAGGCTCCATCGGCCGGCTTCTTCCACCACGGGCACGCTGTGGGCCAGAAGCGCCAGAAGGCGGTTTTCTGCCGGTCCCGGTGGCTCGGCGGGAAGCGGCGCGCTAGCCGCCAGCGGCTGGCATCGGGCCCGCAGCATCGCCAACGCTTCCTCCCGTGAAGACGCGCTCCCCTGCCACGTCATCACCCAGCGCTGGTCCGAAAGCACTAGCGCGGGTTCGCGGGCCAAAATCTCCGGCGGAAAACCCTCGGCCGGTCCTTCACCCGGACTGCTAGCGGGCTCGGCGGCCCACCACTGCATGACTTGCCGGCCGAACCCCCAGCCGGCCAGCAGTACCAGGGTGCACAGGAGCAGTCGCGTGGTCCAGGCCGAGATCCGCTGTGCGAGTTGGCCAAACGCAGTCATGGAAAGTCCGGTGGGGAAAAGCATATCCCGTGGCCCGCCGCTTCGGCAACTTCGCGGCCTTGCGGCCAGTTGGCCACAGGGGCCAGGCGCCGTCAAGCCCGGCCGTCACAGCGTTTGCAGGAACTTCTGCAGAATATCGATTTTCGCTTGCAGTTGATCGATTTCGGCCTGCATGGCGGCCATTTGGTCGGGTGGGGGCGGCGGCGTGGCGTTCATCTGGTTTTGAAGCTGCTGGATCACCGCGCGGTACAGTCCGAGAAATGCCCGCGTCATGTTTTCCGGCACGCCCGGAATCCGCCGCGTCACATTCCCCGCCGCATCACGGTCCACACGCCCGGTGATCCGGTCCAGCAAGTCGGCCACCACTTGATCGGCTACGGTCCGATCCAGGCTGCAAAACCCAGCCGGCCGGGGATGAAAGTCCGGCACGCCGATCCGAAGCTGCGGAAATCGCTGCGCATACGCCTGGAACTCGTCATCCCGGTCCAGCGGGCGCAAATCGTTTCGCAAAGGGAAGCGGAGGATAGCCAGAACCGCCCGCACATAAGCCTGGGCATAGGCTGGCGGGGCCTGTGCCAAAACGTACAGAACCGGAATCCGCCGGTCGCCATTGGTGTAGAGCCCTTGACGCCAAAACTGCCACAGGTTATCCAGCAAGTTCGCCCCGGCCGACAGCTCATAGGTTCCCATCCGCCGCAACAGCGGAAAGTCGCGGCGGATCCCCGAGGTCCCGTGGCGAAAGCCGCGCGAAGGGTCCAACAGCTCCGAATTGACTGCGGTGCCGCCGAGCAGAGTGGGCCCGCGAACCACAGGGTGGTACACCCGGGGGTCATCCAAGGGCGGAAAGTTCATTGCGCTGCCGGCGCCCAGGTTGGCCCCGAGGGGCCAGTTCTGCGGGCGAGGATATTGGAACCCGGTACGGGGAGGCCGGGTGGACCATGCAGCGTGCCGGGCTACCACCAAAGCCCGCACCTTCCAACTGGCCGCTGTACCGAAGTTGATGGCCAGCGCCATCACAAACAGCAGCATGGGCAGCGCCAGCACCAACTCCAGCGTGGCCAAACCGCGGCGACGCGAGGAACTCATAGCGCTTTCCCCCTGCATTTCAGCCTCAATGCGTGTTCAGCCGAGCCAGGTCCTCGGCCGACAGTCCCGCCAGGCTGGGCACGCGATACCCTTCCCGCACGAACGCCGGCAGCGGCGGTGCCATTTGCAGGATGGCGGGAATCGACGGATGGGTTACCGGCACCAGTTGGGCGGTCCAGTTCTGATTGAACAAATCCCAGGCCTCGGAGCGGCCTGGCTGCCGGCCCACCCGATAACCGCCTTCTCCGCCCGGGGTCGGAGGCACCGGTTCTCCTTCCGGCGGAAGGGTGGGAAAATCGCCGGGCACACCGCCAATAGGTATATAGCTCGACGTCGGGGCATAGGGCAACCACACCAGGCGCCTGCGAGGAATGAACACTCGCGCTTCGGCACATGCCACGGTGTCGCCGGCAGTGGGGGTGCGAAACAAACCGGGCAGCAATTCGGGCATGCGATGCCAGTAGGCCACACCCACAAAGGTGTAGTCGCGGGCCAGTTCTTCCTGCGGGTCCACCATCTCGGAGCCATCGGTGCGCAGCAGGTGAGGCAAATTGGCGTTTGGGTACTCCACCTCCAAGAGCTGGCGGAGATGCCCGCAAGTGAAGCTTCGCCACAAGCTGCCGAACTGGCACATTTTGGCCTCATGGTCGAAAATGTACATCGTGGCGTTGTTCCACGAGGCCAGATAATGATCGGACCACCGTTTGCGTTCGGCTCGGGCGCGGGCCAGATAACGGGTGTTGCCCAGGGCGGCCTCGAACACCGGGTCGACCACGGGCAGCGTGGGCCGGAAGCCTTCCATCGGGCCGCCGACCGGCGTGGGCTTCGAGATGCCATCGCCGGTCCGCCACAGCACGCCCAGCAGCAGTCCCCGGCCTAGGGCAGGGTTGCCATCGCGCCGTGCCGCTTCGGCGGCGGCCATCTGGGCCAACTCGGGGAACGTGCGGACCACCGCGCGCTGGTATTCGGGAATCATCTCTTGGCGCAAGATCTCTTCCATCAGGGGCAGAATCCGCTCCGAGGCGGCCGCCGCCCACTCGCTATAGTTCCGCACCAACTCCTGCTCCAGAGGGGTCTTGCGCACGATGGCAGCCCCCAGGCGCTCAAACTTCGGAAACCCGGAACGCTGGAACACCGGCCCGATCTGGTCCCAGGCCGCCAAAATGGCCGGCACGTACCGCTCGGCGTTGCGAGCCCGAGCCTCGCGCATGAAAGCAGTGACGGCAAACACGTCGCAGAGCAAATGATTGCTGAAGGCCAAAACGTTCAGTCCGCGAGCCACGCCGGTACTGCCCGAGTAGGCCACCGCATCGGCCGCGTTCTGAAGCCGAATCTTCCCGTCCACATGTCGCCCCACGTTCATCACCATGCCCAAAAGCATAGTGAGCAAAAGCACCGCGAAAACCGAAAGGATGCTTAGCGTGCCCTCCTGACAACGATGTAACAAGCGCAGCCATCTGGCCACGCTGAACCGCCGCCGCACGCTGCGTGCCGGGCCCAGCATAGCCCACGCTGGCCTCGGGCGCCGCATCACTGCGACGCCTGGAGCGCGCCTACCGCCTGTCGGTAAGGATTTCGGGTAGGGAGTCATGGGCGCCAGGTGACAGGTGATAGGTGACAGGGCACAGGTTACCTTCCTGCGACGATTTCCGTCGGATACTTATAAGGGAGCACCGACTTGTCGCCTTCGATACCCAACGTGGCCGTGGCGGTCAAAGGATAAACGTACACCCGCTGACCTCCAGACTGCCCTTCGGCAATGCGCCGGGCGAGCGCGTCCTGCACGTGGCCGGGGTGGCGAAGGACCCGGCTGGCCAGCAGTTGGCCCGGGCCAGGCAACAAGGCAAACTGGTGCGTGACCGTAACCGTTACGTGGTCCTGCCAGCCTAATTCCACTCCCGGATAGAACTCCTCCAGGGTGGGACCGATATACCAGGGCAGCAAAGGCGGCTCGGAGTTGGGATGAAAGAATCGTATCTGGATGTCGGTCAGCGGCACGTCCTCAAACACCCAGTCGCCCGAGGCCTCATCCCACCGCTGGAGCTGCAAGGTACCGGCGGCGTAGGCCAGCTTGTTGCGGAGGCGTGGCAGGATGGCGGCGGGGACGGACCGGCGGGGTGCCACCGCCGCAAATGCCCGTTCCATGAGGCCCGCAAGCTGGGCCACCTCGGCGTCCACCGGCAGACCCAAATCCCGCGAAGGGCAAACAGGCGCACAGGCCACCAGCGCCGCCTGCCGGATCTTCCGGTATTTGAGGCTGCCCGGCTGCACCACATAAGTTACTCCGCCTGCGCTGGGCCCGTAGCCGGGCGCGCCGGGATCCAGCGCCGGGAATTGCTGGGGAGCTTCAGGGTCGGGCATGAACGAGGCGAACCAGTTTTCCTGCTCCCCATTGGCCAGTCGCTGAGGAATCCAGACCGCCGCACTCCGGGCAGCCGCGTAGGCCGCGTAGTGCACCACCACCGTGGCAATCATCAACTGGGTGACCTGCACAATAAACATCATCACCCATATGAAGATCGGCACGGTCAGCACAAAGCTCAGGCTCTGTACCGAGCCGGCCTGGTCGCGGTGCAGGCGGATCAAGCGGCGCCACTCAGGCCGGGCCCGGTTCCATCGTACCAGCGCCGTGGCTATACACAGCAGCAACAAGAGACAACCGGCCCACGGCAGACAGGCGATTAGCACTGCACGGCCCATCGGCCCGCCTCCAAACGCACAAGTAGCGAAGTGCCATGCACCCCACGGTAATCGGGTGCTGGGCACCGACGTGCTAACCTCGGTGCTCGCAGAACACCTTACCGCAATCGGGCGTGCAAAGCACGCCGCCTAGAACATCACTCGTTCGGCCAGCGAGAACTGCACAATCACCACCGCCCCTAAACCGCACGGGGCCAGGTACAGTGGGGGTTTCAGCTCGGCCTGTTCCTCGGCCGACAGTGGGCTGAATCCCCCCAGCCGCACCATCCACAGCACTTGTCGCAGCGCAAGGCGGAAAAGCCGCCCAGGCCCTAGCCGCCAAATCAGCACCACCAGTGCCGTGCAAGCCCCTAGCACAAAGGTCCACAGCATGGCCAGAATGCCGCGCTCCGTGCCGAGCATGGCGCCCATCATGGCCATCAGCTTTACGTCGCCTCCCCCCACCTGAAACAGCACAAAACACACCAGCATAACTGCCCCACAGGCCAGGAAACCGGCCAAACTATCGGCCAGGCCCACCCAGCCGAGCCGGCACAGGGATTGGGGGTCGGCCCAGCCCGCGGCAGCCAACAACGTGCCTGCGGCGTGGCCGGCCCACCCCGTCACGATGCCCGGGTACGTGATCCAATTGTAAATCCGGTGCGTGCGCACGTCGGTTACCGTAGCAGCCGCCAGGAAACCGACCACCAGCGCTGTGGCCAGCATCGGCTAGCCCTAAGGCATCGTCCCGGGACCTTGCGCTTCGGTGGCCCCTTGCTCCAAGTCCTGCAAACCCCGCTCGAAGAAGGTCCGCACCCGCGGCCAGCCGTACCTGATCAAAAAAATCAATATCGGTAGGGCAATCGCCCCAATAATCAGGATCGTTTCCAGGCTGACCGCACCCTCTTCGCTCCGGTGGACCTTCCGCAACAGTTCAGCGAGCGACGGCGGTTTCATAAACACCTCTCCTCTCCCCTGGGCCCGGTTGGCGGCTTCGACCGGCCAACGCCACCCATTCGGCGCCTCACAGTTCACATAAACGGCCAGGATACCAGTACCGAAACCATCTCATACGCCAGTCGGATCATCCGCGGTCCCACCCGGAAGATAAATACCACCATCGGCAAGACCACGCCGAGGATCAACACGTAATCCAGCGACGCCGCTCCGGCTCGGCGTGCCCACCTGCCTCGCCGCTTGTCCGGCGCCCAAACCCCGGATTTACCGATGCGGCGGTTTTTCATGCCAATTCTCTCTTAGTATGCGGCTGCCTCCCCTACCCGCCCATTTTAACTACCGGCTCCACAAAGGGCCAGTCGTTTGAATGCGGTCGTCCAATCCCTGTTCGTAAGGCTCCCGGGCGAAGGTAGGCCTCTGGCCAGTGGGCACCAGCTCGGCGATCAGACGGCCTTCGGGGGTCTTGCCGCGAAGTTGGTTGACGAACAGGTCCACCAGACGGTAGCGATGGGCGTCATCCAAGCCGCAGACTTCGGTGATTCGGGTTACCTTGCGCGAGCCATCTTCGGTGAAGCGTGCGATCTGTACAGCCAAATGGATGGCCGACGCCACCTGGGCCCGGGCCACATATACCGGCAAATCCACACCCGACATCAGCGACAGTGTTTCCAACCGGGTCAAGGCATCGGCGGGGGTCTGGGCATGGATGGTCGAGAGACTGCCTGAATGGCCGCTGATCATCGACTGGATCAAGTCCAGGGCCTCGCCGCCCCGGACCTCGCCCACGATGATCCGATCCGGCCGCATTCGCAACGAGTTCCGAAACAGATCCCGCACGTTAAGCGCCCCCCTGCCCGAAGGGTCGGGATGCCTGGCTTCCAGATACAGACAGTGCGGTTGCTGGAGGCGCAATTCCGAAGTGTCCTCGATGACCACGACCCTCTCCGATTCGGGAATGGCCCGCGACAGGGCTCCCAAAAGCGCGGTCTTGCCTGTACCCGTCCCCCCAGAAATGAGGATGTTCTTCCGCAGCCGAACGCATAATTCGAGGAACTCGACCGCCATTGGCGAAATGCTGCCCAGGTGGACAAAATCGTCCAACGTTAACGCCGCCTGAGAGAACTTGCGGATGGTGAGGTAGGTTCCCCCCCGCGCACTGGGGGGAATGATGGCATGTACCCGCGAGCCATTAGGCAGCCGGGCATCTAGGACCGGATGTTCGTCGGTAATTTCGCGGCCAACCCACTGGGCCACGTTGTTGACGGCCGACCGCAGGGCATCCTCGTTCGGAAACCGCAGGCCGGTATACTCCAGCCGGCCGGCCCGTTCAATGTATATCTGGTCGGGGCCATTGACCATGATTTCGGTTACGGAGTCGTCTTCTAGGAGACTGCGGATGGGCTCGAGGAAGTAGCGGACGCTGGCCTCGAAAATGGCCTGCCGAGACATAGGAACGGCCTTGGTTATTTCAGCGGCGCCCCAGCAATAGGCTCAGGCAAAAAAGCGCACCGGCAAGGCGGGGCAACCTTCATAATGGTCAATGGCTTATGGGTTGTCAATGATATGCCCGAATGGGGTTGTGCGGTGGGGGGAACAACCGCGCTGTGCCAGGGAGGCATTTGGCCTGGCCCGGCAATTGTCCCCTCTCTTGCGGTCTGGGGTTAGAGGGGGGCTCTCTGACGGTTGCAGCTCAGAGGGGCTCCGCCATGGTGCCGCCGGTCGAGGGGCCGGCGCTCGGCGGCTGGGAAGGTCGGCAAACTCCCACCTATTCCGGCGCCAGAAATTTGACTTGCCTACATAGCGCGTCTAAGCTATGGGGTTAAAGGGCGCCAACTGTGTAGGTGGGGCCTCCCGGGCCAGCGCGGAGAGGAGCAATGGTGGTCGGACGCGCGTTTTGCAGCCACCAAGCCCCCAAGGTGGGGTTCCGCACGGAGAGGACGCCGAGGGAGGGTTCCCCAAGCAGGATTCTTCTCGTCTGCCGAGTCTTTTAGAAAGGCGCGAACCATGAGCCGCGTGGGTAGTCTTCAGAAGGCGCGAGCCGCCTTCACGCTGGTGGAGCTTCTGGTGGTAATTGCCATCATCGGCATTTTGATTGCTTTGTTGCTTCCCGCGGTGCAAGCGGCACGGGAGGCCGCCAGGCGGAGCCAATGCTCGAACAACCTGAAGCAACTGGGCCTGGGTCTGCACAACTACGAAGATTCCAACCGGAGTTTCCCCTTCGGCTGGCTGTTAGACGTGCGGAATCTCAACGTGCAGGTCTGGGGGACGCGCATCCTGCCCTACATCGAGCAGAGGTCGCTTTACGATCGCTACGATTCGCGGGTGCCCTCGCTGAACGAGGCCCCAGCCATCGGGTTTCCGGCGGCAGCAGTGACTCAGAATCTCCAGGTAATCGCCACGCCGCTAGCGGTGTTTGTGTGTCCCTCGGCGGGAGATGCGGCCAGCCGCGTGTATTCTGGGGGATTGCCGGCCAATGCGGGCGGGCCCGGGTTGCCGCCATTGCCGATCTCGTGGACGGCCGCTCCGTCGGACTATACCCCTTCGACCGGCGTGCGGGGCGATTTTGCCAATCTGGCCTATGCCAATTTTCCAGGCGGGGCGGGGGGCAACCGCGAAGGCGTCATGTCCGAGGCCACCGTCACTGCGGCCGGCTCGTCCATGGATAGCTCACGCTTGGCGGACATCCGCGACGGCACCTCGAACACCATGGTGATTGGCGAGCGGGTCGGGGGGCCTCGCCTGTATTGGAAGGGTGGCCGTGAAGTGGGCTCGACCACCGGCAATCCGAGCGACCCCATGACGATCCTGGCCAAGGCCAACGGGGCCGGCTGGGGCGATTTCCTCAATGGCGGGCACTGGCTGCGCGGGGCGTTGTACGATGGTTCGCCCGGCCCGGACGGCGGTCCTTGCCCCATCAATTGTTCCAACGTCCGCGGCGATGGGTTTTACGCTTTCCACCCGGGCGGCTGCCAGGTGCTTCTGGCCGACGGCTCGGCGCGATTCATCTCCGAGACCGTCGACGCCTTCGTTTTCGCCTCGATGATTACCCGCAAGAAAGGCGAGGTGGCCCAGGTGCCGTAACCCCCCGAGGCTTGTGGGCAAGAGGCTTAGCGCCCCGCCGTTGGCTGCCGCCGCCTGCTTTCGGGCAGCCAAGGCGGTAAGCTATTTGCGTACGGTCCTCAAACGGCCGGTGGTCGGTCGTTGCGGGGCCGGGGCCTTATGCGCCTTTCCTGTAAAGAAGCAAGGTGGATCATCATGTTGCATCGCATCGCTATCGGGTTGGCTCTGGGGTTGGGTGTGTGCATGGTGCTGGCCGGCTGTGGGCGCAAAGGCCCGCCGCGCAAGGAAACCTTTCCGGTCAAGGGCACTCTGTTGATCGACGGCAAGCCGGTGGGCAACGTGGCCGTCCGCTGCGTGTCGGTACAAAAGCTCGATGCCGCCACGCCCCCGTCTTCCACGTTCACCCGCGAGGATGGTAGCTTTGAAATCGCAACCTATGAGAAGGCCGATGGCGTGCCCGAGGGCGAATACGTCTTGACCTTCCAATGGGGCGAGATGAACCTGATTACCCGCACGCTCAGTGGCGACAAGCTTGGGGGGCGGTACGCCGACCCCAAGCAGTCGAAGTTTCGCTTCAAGGTGGAGAAGGGCAAGCCGGTGGACCTGGGCCGCATCGAGCTGACCACCAAATAGCCTCCTTGGGGCGATGCGGAGGGCAGTGGCCCAGCGAAGGTATTGCGCGGCCTGGCCTGGCGCTGGCATGGCGGCAGGAATGGCCTTTGGTCGAGTTTCGTTTCCTCAAGACGCTGGATGGATCATGCAGACGCTTTATCGAGCAACGCTGGTTGCGGTGGCTTGGCTGGCGGCGGCCTCGTGCCTTTCGGCGGTTCTTCGGGCGGACGAACCGCCTCAGACGATCCCGCAATACGTCGGTCGGCCGGATCCGGCTTTTTCCTGGCACGTCCAGGTCGAGCAGCCCGCGGGGCCGGGCCGGCAATGGGAATTGGAGCTGGTGTCGCAGGAGTGGCACGGCATCGTCTGGAAGCATGTCCTGGTGGTGTTTGAGCCGGCCGAGGTGCGGTTCCCTAACCACATGATTCTGTTCATTACCGGCGGCTCGACCGGCTCGCGACCGCGGGCGGAAAACCTGCTGCTGGGCCGGACCTTGGCCACCAAAGCGCAAGCCCGCGTGGCCATGCTCCACCAAGTGCCTAATCAGCCGCTGCTGGGCGACCGTAAGGAAGACGACTTGATTACGGAGACATGGCTGCGGTACCTGCAAACGGGCGATATCACGTGGGTCCTTCAGCTTCCCATGGTCACCAGCGCGGTCCGGGCGATGGATGCCCTCCAAGGTTTTGCCCGCCAGCAGAACCTGCCGCCGGTGGAAGGATTTGTGGTTACTGGCGCCTCCAAACGGGGCTGGACCACGTGGCTCAGCGCCGTGGCCGATCGCCGCGTGGTAGCCATCGCGCCCATGGTGATCGACATGCTCAACCTCCGGCCGCAGATGAAATACCAGATCGAGACCTGGGGCCGGTACAGCGAGCAGATCCACGATTACACCAGCAAGGGGCTGGTGCACGACAAACCGCTTTCCGAACGCGAAGCCGAGCTATTGCGCCTGGTGGACCCCTACACCTACCGCAAGCAACTGACGCTGCCCAAACTGCTCGTGCACGGAACGAATGACCCCTACTGGGTAGTGGACGCCGCCAAACTGTACTGGGACGGCCTGTCGGGGCCAAAGTACTTGCTGGAGGTCCCCAACGGCGACCATGGTCTAAAGGGCGGCCAGGAGTTGGCCATCTCGACCATTGCCGCCTTCTTCCGCCATGTGGTCGGCGCCAAACCTTGGCCCCAGTTGCACTGGAACCATGGCGACGAGCCCGACGCACTGGTGCTCACCGTCCGCTCGTCGATTCTGCCGCAAGATGCCCGGTTGTGGGTGGCCCATTCCAACACCAAGGACTTCCGGCAATCGCGGTGGGAAAGCCAGCCGATGGAAAAGACCGTCGCGGGCTTTAGCGCCCGGGTGCAAAGGCCCAAAGAGGGACATGTGGCCCTGTTCGGCCAGTTGCACTTCGACATGGAGGGGCTGGCCTACGCCCTATCAACCTTGGTGCGGCGCGAATGATCCGGCAAGTGCTTGCCGCCCGATCGCCCGGCAACGCACCGATCCGCCTACGGCTGTTTCGATCCTGTGAAGCCGACCGCGTAAGGCCGCCTTGCCCGCCGCCCCGCTCGGCTACCGGGCCAGGCGTTCGCTCGGAAGCAGGCGGATGCACACGGGACGGGGCACCGCTACCGGCTCGCCAACGGGACGGAGCAGGCCGGTCTGGATATCAATGCGGAACACCGCCACGGTGTCGCTATCCTGGTTGGCAGCCAGAAGATATTGCCCCGTCAGGTCGAGCGCAAAGTTCCGCGGGGTTTTCCCCCGGGTCGGTTGGTGCCCGAGCGGCCGCAAGGTGCCGTCGGCGCCAATGGCGAAAATGGCGATGCTGTCGTGCCCCCGGTTCGAACCGTACAAGAACTTGCCCGAGGGGTGCACGTGCACGTCGGCTGTGGTGTTGGGGCCCGAGAAATCTGCGGGCAACGTGGAAACCGAGGCCACCACCTTCAGGCGGCCCGCTGCCGCATCGTACGCCAGTGTGGTCACCGTGGAATTCAGCTCGTTGATCACATAAGCGAACTGGCCATTGGGATGAAAGTCCAGATGGCGCGGCCCGGCGCCGGGCGCCAGGTCCACGGCCGGCGGATCATGCGGTATCAGGCGCCCCGCGGCAGCCTCCAGCCGATACACGAACACTTTATCGCATCCCAGATCGGGGGCCAGAGCGAACCGGCCGGTGGGATCCACGTTAATCGAGTGGGCATGGGGCCCCTCCTGCCGCTGCCGATTGGGGCCGCTCCCCCGGTGCTGGATCACGCTGCTGGGCGGGGCCAGCCGACCGCCTTCTTCGATCGGCAAACACGCCACGCTTCCGCCGCTGTAATTAGCCACCAGCACGCATCGGCCGCCCGGTTCCACGGAAACGTGGCACGGCCCGGCTCCGCCGGAGGGCTGCTCGTTCAACAGTCGCAGCTTGCCGGAAGCCTCGATCGCAAACGCCCGCACCACCCCCGTCTTCTTGCCTTGGAAGTTCGCCGTCTCACCCACCGCGTACAGCAGCGGCCTCCGGGGATGGATCGCCAAAAACGACGGCCGAGCCGCCGGCGCCGCCAACTCGATCCCCGACAGGCGGCCTTCGGCCACGTCGAACATCCCCATGTAGATTCCCTTGCTGGTCGTATCGGTGTACGTGCCGAAGTACACGCGCGGCAATTCACAGCACATGGATAGGCAACACGTCATCACGGAAACAGTGCAGAACATCGGGGCAATTCCTTGGCTCCAAAGGGCCTTGTCCTTTGCGATGCAAACCCAGGAAGTCGGATCAAGCCACGCGATTGCTTGGCCCCGGAACTCTCTGGGAGCGGGCCCGTGGCCGGCAAGAGTTTATCCCGTTGCGCTGCCGAGAGCAACTACGCAGACCAAGCGGGAGCCCGTTACCCCGGTAGCCCGTTGCACTGCTTGCAAGTTTCTGAAAGCACCCTGCTTTGCTGCCACTCCATTGCACGCAGGCACCAGTTTGCCGAGTGGCTCGGGGTCGTCCTCGCGATGATGCCGACCACTAAATCTGGGGGTGCGGTTGAGGAGTTACCCTTGGGGAAGAAGTTTTTCCAACCGGTCGGTGCGTAGCACCCGGCGGCAGGGAATTCCCCAAATCGCTTTGTGAGTTCAAAAACCAACGGCTGCAAGGGTTTCGCCCCCGCGTGAGCGAATCGGCACTAATCGGCACGCGGTATGCAGCGCCCAGACGCACGAACCCCGCGGCGGCGCTTTATCCGCAGAACTTGTGCGGTCCGTGTGGGTATAGCATACCCACCTGATTATAGGGTTAGCCGCTTGCATGTAGCGGGATTTTGCTGGTTAAGAAGGAGGGGCATGGCCCCGGCGGCGGTATTCGCAAGAGCCGAGTTATGACGGTTTTGGACCATCCCACGCGCATTTTGCTGGCCGAGGCGGACCGCACCGCCCTTTCCGCGCATATCCGAGAACTGGAGGCGCTGGGGCACACGGTGCTGGCCGTCTCTGATGGGTTGGAGTGTCTCGAGCGGCTGAGAAGCCAGCCGCCCGACGTGCTGGTACTCGAGGCCGAGCTACCCTGGGGTGGTGGGGACGGCGTGCTGGCGGTCTGTCAGGAAGAGCCCGAGTTGCGGCAAATCCCGGTGATCGTGCTGGTCGGGGGTCGCAGTGTCTCGCTCTTGTATCGGCTTGCGCTGTTTGAGATCGGCGATTTGTTATTCAAGCCGGTGCCGCCGCGAACCTTGGCCCAACGCGTAGCGGCTTTGATTTCGCTGCCTGCCAGGGCGCAAAAGCTCGTGGACAACCGGCACGGACAAAGTTGATTCAGGGCCGGGGCGCCCCGCCCAATAGGCGTTAAACTGCAGGCCGGTGGCTGGGGTCGGCAGGTGGCTCCGACGCGTGACCGGCCCCGGCGGAGGACTTTTCAGCAAGCTGGCCCACGGAAAGGACGCAGCGATGAGCGAAGTCGAGCCCTTTGTGGTCGTCGATTGCACCTTGGCTCGATGTGCCACGGGCCGGGTGTGTTCCAATCTGCGCGAGTTGTTCGAGGCGGTCCGTTCTGTCCCCGACACCGTGCTGGAGCACCACATGATGCGGTGCGCGTTGGAAGATTATTTCGAGCTGAACGAGTTTCCCAACGACTTGGCCCGGTGGTGCTGGAGCGGCCTGGGTGACCACGTGCTGGGCGAGCAGTTCAGTTTGATTGATCCGTACCAGTTTGCCAGCCTCGCCGAACTCCGCTCCGCGCTGGTGAACGTGCTCGAAGAGCGGCTGTGGGGCCTGGAACGCATTCCGTGGTGCCGGCCGGGGTTGGAGCTGTATCTAGTGGAGTCGCGCCTGGTGGCGTACGACACGGGCGAGCGGATTCCCACGCCGGCCGCCCTGGCCGAGGCCCTGGAACGAATGCCGGTCCGTTCGCTGTTCTATCATGTGCACGAGGCCCGGCGCCGGACCGGGGGCAAGACGGACGACTTTTCGGCGTGGCTGGAGCGGTGCGAGGCCAATCCGGACCTGGTGGCCGAGATTCGGTCCATTGACTTCTACTTCCTGAATCTCAGCCAACTGCGACAGGCGCTGCTTCAGGCGTTTGCGCATCATTTTTCGGATTCGGTAGCGCGGGGAACAATGGGATGACTTTGCTGGCTCGATATGAGGAGGTGATCGGGCATCGCGAGATGCAGCGCCTGAGGCAACTGGCGCGGCATCTGGCGGGACGCCGCGTGGTTCACGTCAACTCGACGCGGACCGGAGGCGGCGTGGCCGAAATCCTGGGATGGATGGTCCCCTTGATGAACGAACTGGGCATTTCGGCGCGCTGGGAGGTGATCACCGGCCCGCCGGACTTCTACCGGGTAACCAAGAGCTTTCACAACGCGCTGCAGGGCAAAGCCACTTTGCTGCGGCGGAGCGATTTCGAGCTGCACTACGAGGTCAATCGGGAGAACGCCGGGCGGCTGGACCTGGAGGCCGACGTGGTGTTCGTGCACGATCCGCAGCCGGCATATCTCCCGGAGTTCGTGCCGCCAGGCCGCGTGAAATGCTGGGTCTGGCGGTGCCACATCGACGCCTCGCGCCCGCAGCGCGATGTGTGGAAGTACCTGGAAGGGGCGATGCGGCACTACCAGGCGGCGGTGTTTTCCATGGCCGCTTTCGCCCGGCCGCTGGGCTGCCCCATGTTTCTGGTGCCCCCCTCGATCGACCCCTTGAGCGACAAGAACTGTCCCTTGCCGGAGGCGGAGCGGGTGGAAACGCTGGTGCGCCTGGGCATCGACCCGGAGCGGCCGCTGTTGGTGCAGGTCTCGCGCTTCGACCGTTTCAAGGATCCGCTGGGGGTGATTGCGGCGTATCGGCTGGTCAAACCCTATTACCGGCAATTGCAGTTGGTGCTGGCGGGGGGCCCTGCCGATGACGACCCCGAGGGGGCCGAGGTTCTCCAGGAAGTCCAGCAGCAGGCCGAGGGAGACCCGGACATCAAAGTCCTGATGCTGCCGCCCGACTCCCACCGGGCGATCAATGCGTTGCAGCGGTCGGCCACGGTGGTGCTGCAGAAATCGCTCCGCGAGGGGTTCGGGCTGACGGTGACCGAGGCCCTGTGGAAGAGTCGGCCGGTCATCGGCGGTGCCTGCGGCGGCATCACCCTCCAGGTGCATGACTACCATACGGGTTTTCTGGTGTATTCGCCGGCCGGAGCCGCGTATCGCATCCGCTGGCTGCTCCGCTATGGCGAAAAACGCCAGCGCATGGGGCGCACGGGGCACGAGTTCGTCCGCGAGCATTTTCTTCTCACCCGGCACCTGCGCGACTACTTCACCATGCTCCTCTGCCTGGAACACCCGGACGCCCAGGTGCTCACCGCTTGAAGGAGGCCCCTTATGCCTTGGACTCAGGAACGGCTAGAAAACGTGGTCCGCCAGCGGCTGGGCGGGTTGAAGGTGGTGGTGGTCGCCAACCGCGAACCCTACCTGCACATGTACGATGGCGACGAGATCCGGTGCGTGCGGCCGGCCAGCGGCTTGACCACGGCCCTGGATCCCGTGATGCGCGTGTGCGGTGGAACCTGGGTGGCCCATGGCAGCGGCAATGCCGACCGGGCGGTGGTCGACGAGCAGGACCGCGTGGCCGTGCCTCCCGAATCCCCCGCCTACACCTTGCGCCGCATCTGGTTGACCAAAGAAGAAGAACAGGGATACTACTATGGCTTCGCCAACGAAGCCCTGTGGCCTTTGTGCCATGTGGCCTACACCCGGCCGCGGTTCGACCGTTCGGACTGGGAGCAGTATCAGGCCGTCAACCGAAAGTTCGCCGAGGCGGTTCTGGAGGAAGTCGGGGGCGACCCGGCGCTGGTCTTCATTCAGGATTACCATTTCGCACTGTTGTCGCGGCTGGTGCGCAACAGGCGGGAAGACCTGGTGGTGGCGCAGTTCTGGCACATTCCGTGGCCCAACCGCGAGACGTTCCGGGTGTGTCCCTGGCACGACGAAATCCTGGATGGCCTGTTGGGGAACGATTTGTTGGGATTTCACATCCAGTACCACTGCAACAACTTCTTGGAGACGGTGGACCGGGGGCTGGAGTGCAAGGTGGATTTGGAGCATTTCTCGGTGACGCGAGGGGGTCACACGACGCTGGTGCGGCCGTACCCCATCAGCATCGCGCCGGAGATGGTTACGGCGGCGCTGCCCGCGAATCTGACCTGGGCCGAGGCCCGCTTCCGGCGCCGGTTCCGCCTGGGCAATGTGGCGCTGGTGGTGGGCGTGGACCGGGCCGATTACACCAAGGGCATCCCCGAACGCTTTGCCGCAGTGGATCGCCTGCTGACCCTCTTTCCCGAGCTGCGGGGCAAGTTCACCTTCGTGCAGGTCGGCGCACCCAGCCGGGTCCACATCCCCGCGTACCGCCGGCTGAACGAGGAACTGGCCCGCCAAGTGGACGAGATCAACTGGCGGCATGGGCAGTTGACCTGGCGGCCCATCGTGTTCCTCAACGAGCATTTCGATGCCGAGCAGGTGGCGTTGCTGTATCGCATGGCCGCCGTGTGCGTGGTCAGCTCGCTGCACGACGGGATGAATCTGGTGGCCAAGGAGTTCGTCGCCGCGCGGGACGATCTGCAGGGGGTGCTGGTGCTGTCGCCTTTTACGGGGGCGGCCCGCGAATTGACCGATGCCCTGCTGGTCAATCCCTACGCGGTCGATGAGTTCGCCGAGGCCCTGCACCGGGCCCTCACCATGCCCGTCGAGGAACAACAGCAGCGCATGCGCCGCATGCGGGCCCAGGTCGAAGAAAACAATATCTACCGCTGGGCCGGCACCTTGCTTTCGCAAGTGGCGCGCCTGGCCAGCGACCGAGCGGCGGCCAGCCTGCTGGAGGGTGAGATGGCAGACCAGTCGGCAGGGGAATTGGTGTGAGCCATCTGTCCCACAACAGGACCGATAGGATGTTTCACGGCGGCTTGGCCCCGGCGGTGGACCGGTGCGTGGAGGCATACGCGGCGGGTCGGCCGCTGCTATTGTTGTTCGACTACGACGGCACGCTGGCCCCCTTGCGTCGCCGCCCCGACCAGGCGCGAATTCCCTCCCCCACCCGCCTGCTCCTGGCGCGCCTTGCCCGTCGCCCCCGCGTGGCGGTGGGAATTATCAGCGGACGCAGCCTCGACGACCTGCGCCGGATGTGTCTGCTGGAAGGCCTTGTGTACGTGGGAACCGCCGGCCTGGAATGGGACCTCTTTGGCACACGGGGTAGCCATCCCCAGGCGCGGCGGCTCCACCGTACCATGGCAGTCTTGAACCGCCGGTTGGCCCGCGTAGTGGCTCCGGTTGCCGGCGCCTGGGTCGAGAACAAGCACCTGGCCCTGACGGTCCATTATCGGGAAGTTCCAGACGAGGAGGTTCCTTCGCTATTGGAAAGGGTGGAGGCGGCCGTTGCCCCCTATCGGCCATCGGTGTGCATGGTCCCTGCGCCTGAGGCGCTGGAAATCTACCCCGAGGTGGGCTGGGACAAGGGAGGTATGGTCCGCTGGTTGGCCGAGCAGATCCCTGGTAGCCAGCCGCTGATTCTGTATGCCGGCGATGCCGCCAACGACCAGCCGGCCTTGGAGGCGGTGGAGGCACTCGGCGGCGTAGCTGTGGCCGTAGGGGCCCAGGTGCGAGCTTCCTACTGGGTGCCGGGGCCGCGAGCGATTTGCGAGCTATTAGCTGGGCTGGAGGCGAAATTGCCCTTCGGGAGTCCCCCTCGGCCGGCCACCCCGGGCGCCCCTACCTAGCGATTTGGCTTTGCTTGCCCACCCTGCCGGCCGCGCCTGTGCGGTGTTGCGCCGCGGCTGCTGGCTGCGCGGCTCTTGCTGGCCAGTTGCGGCGCCAGGGACCTGTTCGTACCATGCCCCTTGGGTCCGGTTTGCGTCTATCAGGGGGTCGTCCGGTGATGAAGTGGTTGGCCGCAGTTTCGTTTGCTGGGGGAGTTCTGGTACTCGGGCCGTCTTGGGCGGCCGATGGGGGTTCCGCTGCGACCGAGCAGACCCTGGTGGCCGCCATTCGCAAAGGAGAGGCGCCTCCAGGGGCCGATCCTCGCTTCGTAGCCGCCATCCAGAAGATCGACGAGTTGCGCGGCCAGATGGAATTCGACGATGCGGGCCGGCTGGTGGGCGCGGACTTGGCCAGCGACCGCGTTTCGGTAACCGACGCGGAGGTGGAGCGGCTCTTGGCCTTGCCAAACCTGAAACGCCTGCGGGTTTCGGGCAGCGCGCTGGGTCGGCGAGGCATCGAACACATCAGCCGGCTGTCGGGCCTTGCAGAACTGGGGCTATTGAATGTGCCGCTGGACAACGACGGGTTGGCACGGCTTAGTTCGTTGCGCGGCTTGGCGTCGCTTTCCATCCACCGTAGCGCCCTGTTGAACGATGCTGGATTGGTCCATCTGCGGCGTTTTCCCCGATTGACACATCTGGGCCTTCTCGAAGTGAACATCACGGATCGCGGCGTGGCCCAGATCGTCCACGACTTGCCAGAACTTCGCCTCCTGGACCTCCGCAACTGCGCGCAGGTCAGCAATGCGGGGATCGAACACCTGCGGAACCTGGGCAATCTGCGGGTGCTGCGGCTGGGAGGGCACCAGATCAACGATCAGACGTTGGCCATCGCCGGCCAGATCCGGTCGCTCGTGGCGTTGACCGTGCAGGAAGCCGTAATCACCGATGCTGGCTTGGCGCACCTGCGGAACTTGCCGCTTGAGGAACTGCATCTGTTCCGCTGCTATGGGATCAGCGACGAAGGGCTGCGGCATTTGGAAGGGTTCACGAAGCTCCGCCGCCTGATGCTTCGCGACATGGCCATCACCGGAGCCGGCCTCTCGGTGGTCCGGAACATGCCCGAGCTGAGCATCCTTCGGCTGAGCGAGACGGCGGTGGATGACGCGGCGCTGGGCCACCTGATCGGCCTGGCGAAGCTTGCCCGTCTTGAGCTGCGGCAAACGCGGGTTAGCGACGCGGGTATGGAAGCCGTGGGCCGGCTGGCCGCTTTGGAGTATTTGGACCTTTCGGCCACGCAGGTGGGCGACGCGGGGGTTGCCCGGTTGGCCGGGCTCCGCAAGCTCCGGCTTCTGGACCTTGCGATGGATGCCGGGGTGAGCGATGCTGCGGTGCCGGCGCTGGCCAGCCTCAAGGGGTTGCGCGATCTTAACCTTCAGCAGACCGGCGTATCGGAGGAAGGATTTCGGCGGCTTGAGGCCGCGCTGCCCAGTTGCCGCATCCAGCGGTAGGCAGCCCCTGCGCGCCGCCGAGCGCTTCGATCAGTTGCAGGGGGCTTGCGTGGCGGGTGCATAGTTCTTCACCGCCTGCGGGCCATGCTTGAATTCGAGCGTGGTCTCTGCAAAACTTGTTTCTACATGGGGGGCTGCGGCACTTGCCCGCTGTTGCGTCCGCGTGCGGCTGTGCCAGCCGTAACGCCCTTGTGAAAAAGCAGTTTAAAAAGACCGCTACGCCAGAGTTGCCCATGAATTACCCGTGGTGGTACGTGCCTTGGCTCACTTCGCCGATGCTAATCGCGGCGATCGCTATAGCCCATGTGCTGGTATCGCACTATGCAGTGGGCGGCGGGCTGTTTCTGGCCGTCGAAACCTCCTTCGCCTACCGCACCGGCGACCAGCCGTATCTAGAGTATCTTCGCCGCCATGCCCGGTTCTTCGTGCTGTTGACGGTCGTGTTCGGCGCGATCAGCGGCGTGGGCATCTGGTGGACCATCGGATTGGCCTCGCCCGCGGCCACCGAGGTGCTCATTCGGGCATTCGTCTTCGGCTGGGCCACCGAATACATATTCTTTGTGCTGGAAATCCTCTCGGCCTTCGGGTTCTACTACTATTGGGGCCGGCTGGCACCGCAGGTTCATGTCAAGCTGGGGTGGATTTACGCCATTTCGGCCTGGGTGAGTCTGGTGCTGATCACGGGCATCACCGCGTTCATGTTGAACCCCGGCGGATGGCCTGCGGCCCGCTCCTTCTGGGTGGGCTTTTTGAACCCGCAGTTCGTGCCGCAGACCGTCGCCCGCACAGGCGGAGCGTTGTTGCTCAGCTCATTGTACGTTTATCTCCATGCCGCGTTTGCGCTTCCTGACGAGCGTCTGTACCGATTGATTGCCCAGCGATCGGCCCGGCCTGCGCTGGCCGGGGCGGTGCTCGTCACGGTGGGCGGCATCGGCTGGTTTATGCTTTTGCCGGAATCGGCCCGGGCTGCGCTCGAAGCGGCGCCTGTCCTTTCGGTGTTGACGATTCTGATCTTCGCCCTGACGGCTTTGGTATTCGCGTTTTTGTACCTCGGGCCCTACCGCAATCCGCACTGGATGTCGCCCGGTTTCGCCTTGTCGCTGTTTGTGTTCGGCTTGGCGGCCTTTGGCACGGGGGAGTTCATCCGCGAGGCGGTCCGCAAGCCCTATATCATCTACAACGTGCTGCTGGGCAATCAGATAGCACCGGGCGATGTGGGCCGATTGCGCCAGAACGGCTTTCTGGAAGCGAACCCTTGGTCGCGGGCCGTGGTGCAAGCGATCGCCCGCGATCACCATGCCGACGTGGCCGGCAAAGGCTGGATCGATGAGCAGGCCTTGTTGCAATTGGCCGAAAAGGAGCCCGCGGTGCTGGCGGCTGTGGGCCAGACGCTGTTCATGTACCACTGCAACGACTGCCATGCCCTTGAGCGGGGATACTCGGCCGTCGTGCCCATGATCCGCGGCCGCGATTTGGATATGAATTTCGCCCTGGTCAAGCACCTCGAAAAGGCACATTTCTTCATGCCCCCCTGGTGCGGTACCGAGGCCGAGGCGCTCATCCTGGCGCGGTATCTGACCTCGATTGCACCGCCCCGGCCGCTGACCATGGATCCCGTGGTGATCGAGAAACAGTAGGCCTGCCGCTGGCGTCTTGCGCGGTAAGAAGGCGATAAGCGGAGGCGACCGATCGCATCCCCCGAGACGTCTCGGGCGCGATGGCGCGCCTTTCTTCACGCCGAGGGATCGAGGCGCGGGTCCCTCCTCACGCTCAGGGCTGCCAGGTGGCGAAGTTTTTCAAGATTCGCAGACCGTCGGCCTGGCTCTTCTCGGGGTGGAACTGAGTAGCGGCCAGGTTCTTGCGCCAGATCATCGAGCAGAACGGCTCGGGATAATCGGTAGTGGCCGCCACCACCTCCGCCTCCTCCGGCACCACGTAGTAGGAGTGGACGAAATACATGAATACGCCGCTTTGCAGGCCGTCCAACAGCGGACAGGGGCGAACGATGTTCAGTTGATTCCACCCCATGTGGGGTACAGAGTAGCCTTTGGGCACTTCGAAGCGCACCACCTTACCCCGCAACAATCCCAGGCCCCGGTGCCGGCCGTTCTCGTAGCTTTCGTCGAAAAGCAACTGAAGCCCCAGGCAGATGCCCAGGAAAGGCTTGTGGGCGTGGATGGCTTCCAGCAGGGGCTCGACCAAGCCCCGGCGGTGCAGCTCGGCCATGGCGTCTTCGAATGCACCCACGCCGGGCAGCACGATGCGGCTGGCGTCGCGGAGAACCGCGGCGTCGCTGGTGACAACCGCGGGATGCCCCACGCGCTCAAAACCCTTTTGCACGCTGCGCAAATTGCCCATTCCGTAATCAACGATGGCGATCATGGGATTGACAGCCAGAAAGCAGAAAAAACCCAGGGGGCGGGAAGCGGCGTCTTTGCGGCACTGGGCCTTTGGAAGCTGGGCCACCAGAGGGCCTCGGGGCCCGGGCCGCCTGCCTTGGTGCGCAGCCTGCGGCATAAGGCGGCACATCACAGTGGCCGGCATGGCCCGGGGCGCTTCAGGCTCAAAATCTTTTCATGTATTCGACGGCGGCAGAGGCAGCGGCGAGGGGATCGTCGGTCGGCGGGACCTGGATGGCAAAATAACCGCGGTAACCGATTTCATCGAGTTTTCCTAATAGCGCGGGTATATCGGCATCGCCGGTGCCCAGAGTTCGGGGTTCGCCCATGCCTGGCAGCGGGCCGCCAGCCGCATCCGCCAGGATGGCATGAACAATCCAAGGCGCCAGCGATTCGGCGGCGGCCAAGGGGGAGAAGCCTCCCAGCACCAGTTTAGCCGGGTTGAGGGCCACGCCCAGGCTTCCTTCGGGAAGGGCGGATAGCAGCCGAGCCAGCTCTTCGCCCGATTCGAGTCCGGTTTCGGCAGCCAGCATAGCCCCGGCTTTTTCGCTATGCTTGCCCAGATCGGTAAGTACTTCGACCAAGAGCTTCCACGAGTCCGAATCGGGCGGGGGCACGCGGCCGATGTGATTAACGACGACCCGGGCTCCCAGATGATAGGCAAACTCCATCGCGGCTTTGGTAGCGGCAATGCGGCGCTCGAGTTCTGCCTCGGTGGCGTATCCCCTGCGCGTGGGGAAGGCCACCGCCGCCACCCGCAAGTTGACGTCATCCAACATCTTGCGTACTTGCCGCAATCCGGTCCGCGACAATTCCGTGGCAGAGATCTCCCCCCGGCCGTCTATGACCACCGCCGAGACTCCCAACTCGGCCGCCACACGGATGGCCTTGGCGAACGGCAGGCGGAGGCCGGCCAGTTCCAGGGCGAGCTTGATCATACGTAGCCCGTTGCTGCGAGGATGCCCCCCTTGAGCAGTCTTTTTTTGATTCTAACGTTCGTGCCCGCAGCGCCTATCGAGCCGCGGTATCCCGAGGCGACCGAGGTGTTTCATGCCACCTTCGATGCCACGCAGGATCGCGATTACGACGGTTGGCCGGATGGCTGGCGCCGCCGGCAGGGCCCGAGGTACCCGCATTTCGTGCGCATCGGAATCGAGGACGCCAAGGGGCTGGGCGGAACCCGCTGTGTAGCGATTGTACTGGATGGAGGGGCTGGGGCAGCCGTAAGCCCCCCATTTCCCGCGGCACCGCTGCACGATTACGTGGTCGACGGATTCATTCGGACCGAGGGCCTGATTCACGATCGGGCGTGGTTCTCGCTGACCCTGTTGGACCACGAGGGGCACGTGTTGGAGACGTTCTCGTCGCCGACAGTGCAGCGGACCCGTGGCTGGCAGCGGGTGCGGCTGGGCCCTGTCTCACCCCAAGGGGATCGAATCCGCCAGGCGGTGCTCGGCATTCACCTGGAGCCGGACGGCGTGGCGGACCTGGATGGCCGGGCCGAGTTCGCCGACATCTGGGTGGGCAGGTTGCCCCGCATGACGCTGGTGTGCAACCGGCCGCTGGGCTTGTTCACCGATCCGCGCGAAGTTATGGCGGTGTGCCGGGCGTCGGGGCTTTCGGCCCGCGGAACCACCGTGGCTTTCGAGCTGTTAGACCCCTTCGGCAGGCGTCTGGCGGCCGCCGACGCCCGCTTCGTCCTAGAGGCCAGCGGGGCCGGGCCGCACAATCCTTCGGCTGATCCCAGCGCCACTCCAACTAGCCAAAGGAGTGGGGGTGCGGCCAAGCCCCTCACGCCGGCCTACGTGGGCAAAGTGGCCTGGAATCCGCCGGTTCCCGGGCCCGGGTTTTATCGGATTGGGGCGGCGATGCCCGCCGAAAGCGGCCGCGTCCACCGCCGGGAGGTCACCTTGTGCGTGCTCGAGCCAGCCAAGGTCCCGGCGGAGAGTGAGTTCGGCTGGACCGTCGATCCGAGCGCAGCAGAGATTCCCTCAGGTAAACTGGTGGAGCTGATTGGCCAGGCAGGTATCAGTTGGGTGAAATGCCCGGTTTGGGCCGCAGCGAGTTCTGGTCAGCCCTCGTTGGGCAGCACTTTACAGTTCATCGAGGCCCTGCGTAGCCATGGGATCGAAATCATCGGGCTGCTGGACCGCCCGCCGGACGAAGTGCGGGCAAAACTCGAGGCTTCGCGACCCGCTTCGGCCGCCGACGTGTTCACCCTTCCCCGCGAGGTGTGGCAACCTTCGCTGGAGTTCACGCTTACGCGCTTTGGCCCCCAGATTCGCCGCTGGCAATTGGGGAGCGACCACGATACCAGCTTTGTGGGTTTTTCCACCCTCCTGGACACCCTGGGCCGGGTAAAAGCCGAGATACAACGCATCGGCCGCGACAACGAAGTGGGCATGGCCTGGAGTTGGATCCATGAGATACCAGGGCCCACGGCGTCCCCGCCGCCTTGGCAATTCCTTACGCTGAGTGCGGTGCCGCCGCTGGACGGCAGGGCGCTGCGGTCGTACTTGTCGGCCACCAGCGGCGCGCGGGTCCGCCGGTTGGTACTCGTCGAGCCGCTGCCTCAAGGGGCCTGCACGCTGGAGGATCGCCTTGCGGACTTCGCGCATCAAGTGGTGGCGGCCAAAGCCGGCGGGGCCGAGGGCATCTTCCTGCCGGCGCCTTTCGATACGGCGCAAGGCGTGGTCCAAGCCGATGGCTCGCCCGGCGAACTGTTCCTGCCGTGGCGGACCTTGGCGCTGGCCCTGGGAGGGGCCGAGTTCTTGGGAAGTCTCCCCTTGGTTGGGCAAAGCACTGGTTACCTTTTCGCCCGGCAGCACCAAACGGTCCTGGTGCTTTGGAACCGCCGCCCGACCCGCGAGGAGGTCTATCTGGGCGACCCTACTGACGTGCGAGACCTGTGGGGCCGGCCGGTACCAGCCACCCCGGCTTCAGGCGGAATTGCAGTTCCCGTGGGGCCGGTGCCCGTGTTGGTCTTCGGAGGGCCGCGGGGACTGGCCGAGTGGCTGCTCCGGTTCCGGCTGGCCCACGACCGCCTTTCCAGTGTCTTTGCGCAGCGCCAGCCCAATCAGATCGAACTCCAGTGCCCCTTCGAGCAAGGCGTCGAGGGGACGGTGCAACTGAGCGGGCCGGACGACTGGATCATTCAGCCCCGCAAAACCCGCTTTCGGCTCGGGCCAGGCGAGAAGCTGCAGCAACCATTGGAGATCATCTTGCCGGCCAACGTCAGCAGCGGCCAGCACCGGATCCGCGCCGATTTCGACATGTTTGCGGGCCAGAAATACCGCTTCACCCTCTGGCGGACCGTAACCGTCGGGCTGGAAGACGTGCGTCTGGAAGTTTCCACCCGCCTGACCCAGGACGGCCAACTCGAAGTCCAGCAGCGGGTAATCAACGACAGCCAAAACCCCATCAGCCTCCGGTGTCAGTTGTACGCCCCGGAACGCCGGCGAATGTCGATTCAGGTGGTTGGATTGGGACGGGGTGAAGACGTGCGCGTGTATCGGCTTCCTCACGGGAAAGAGTTGGTGGGCAAGACGCTGTGGCTCCAGGCGGAGGAAGTGGGCGGGTCGCGCGTGCTCAATTACCGGTTTGTGGCCGAGGAATGATTGGCCCGGCAGTAACCGCCAGCGTGAGCTTCCCCCACCGGTTCACACAGCAGCAAAAGGTTGCGGTTATGGCGTCAGCCGGAAGGCGGGTGGCCCCGCCTCGGTAACGAGGAAAGCGGCCCTTTGGGCATGTTGAGGGAACTGGCTCAGATAGGCGTCACCCCACGCCCGCACGAACGGTTTCAGGTGGTCGCGGTGCACCAGGGCCCACACGCCGCCGCCAAAACCGGCTCCAAACGCCGAGGCCGCCGCAGCCCCAAGCTGCCGGGCAGTCCGGGCCAGCACAACCGTCTCAGGGACCTGATTGCCCAGCAGCCGCTCCGCCGCCTCCTGCGAAGCATCCACCACGCGCCCGAACTCGGCCAGATCGCCTCGCCGGAGCGCCTCGGCCGCCGCCGGTTGAAGCTCCTCGTTTTCGATCAGGAAGTGATGAAGCCGTGCCAGTAGCGCCTCGGCCGAAGCGTCCGGATAGGCCGACCCACGCAGGATGCTTTCCAGTTGGCTGCGGGCCTGGAGACCCTGGGCCAGGATGTCGGCCAGATAAACGTCGTTCCGGCCGGTAGCCGCCCGCCACGCCTGGACGATCTGCCCCACGCGGCGCGACGCCGCATTGTATCGCTCCATCGCCGCCCCGGTTTTCTCCGCCACCACGCCACTGACGGCCACGGCGAACACGTGCTCCTTAGGCATGGGGATCAACTGTTCCAGCCGCACCGGGCAGTAGCGGTACTGGCTGAGGTGCCCCGGCTGCGCGCAGAGGATGGCCGTGTGATCCTCACTGCCCCCAAAGGTCCCCACTCCCCGGTCGCCGGACAAAGTGCCAAAGGTTTGGCCGTTCTCCACCGTAGCCAGATATCCCGCCAGGTCGGTAAGGCTACGAATGCTGGCGCGGAACTCGGGCCGGTCGGCCAAGCGATTGACCTCGGCCAGGGCCAGGAAAATAGCCACCACCAGGGCACTGGAACTGCTCATTCCGGCGGCGGGCGGCAGGTCGCTGGCCAGCGCGATGTCCGCGCCCACAAGGGGCAAAGCGAAGTTCCGCGCGAGGCGGCGGGCCACGGTCATCGGATAGTTCGACCAATGGCCGCGCCGCGGCACCAGCTCGGCGTCCAATGCGAACGCAACCTCCTGGCCCCAGCCGGCGTCAATCACCCGCACCCGTGGATCCGTCCGCGGCCGCACCAACAGCGCGAACCCGTGCTCGGCGGCCACCACCATGGTTCGGCCGCCCGCATAGTCGGTGTGTTTTCCCAGGACTTCGATCCGGCCGGGCACGACCAGCCCATGCCATGGTTCCGCGCGCGGGGCGTCCCTTGCCAAAGCAGCCGCCACGCGGCTGAAGCTTTCGGCCCGGCGCCGAGCCGCCGCCTCGCCAAGACCCGCGCGGTGCAGGCACTCGGCCAGCAAGGCCGCATCGGACCAGTCGCCCGAATACCTAATGCACCGAATCATCCCATCACGCCCTCCCATGCGCCGAACCCTGGAACAGCCGGCCCACAGGCCGGCCGCCTTCCCCTCGGCTTGAACATCCGGCGTATCTTACTCATACTGGCCCACTGCCAGCCATGGCCCCGGAGTGACACAATGAGGGGCCGGACGCTTTGATGCCGAATCGCGGGCGTGGACCGCGCAGCCATAGGGTAACCTTGGCCACTTTTTGTACGTCCCTGCGAGGCGATAGATCGCGCCGGAGTACGCACCTATGAGCAACATACCGCGTGAAAAAATCCTTCGGCCATCGGCCGACCACGATGCCTTGCCTTTTCCCAACCGCGAATACGTCCCGCGGGGCGGGGTACTCTCCCAGGTCGCCATGGCGGCGGCACTTGTCGGGCTGTACTGGGGCCAGACCCAAGCGGCTCCTCCATCGCCTGCCCGGCCAGTACGGCCGAATATCGTGCTCATCCTTGCCGATGACCTCGGGTATGGCGATGTGCGGTGCAACAATCCGCAGGGGAAGATACCCACGCCCGAAATGGACCGCCTGGCGGCCGAGGGGATGCGCTTTACCGATGCCCACAGCAGTTCGTCGGTCTGTACGCCTACCCGCTACAGCCTGTTAACAGGGCGATATTGCTGGCGGTCGCGGCTGGCAAGCGGAGTGCTGGGGGGCCTGTCGCCCCCACTGATCGAGCCGGGTCGGCTCACCCTCCCCGAACTGCTTCGCCAGCAAGGCTATCGTACCGCTTGCTTGGGCAAGTGGCATCTGGGCATGGGGTGGGCACGCAAGCCGGGCGCGCAGCCGTTTGGCGACGACATCGAGCGGGGACCCGAAGGGTGGCAAGTGGACTACAGCGGGCCGATCCACGGCGGCCCTATTGCCAAAGGGTTCGAGTATTATTTCGGCATCAGCGGGTCGCTGGACATGGTGCCGTACACGTTCATCGAGAACGACCGGGTAGCGGCCATCCCCACCGTGGAAAAGGCGTTCCCCTTGATGCCGGGCAAGGCCCCTCGCACCCGGCCAGGCCCTGGGGCGCCGGAATTCGAGGCCTGCGACGTACTTCCGACGCTGACCCGCAAGGCCACCGAGTACATCCGGGGGCACGCGGCCGAGGCCCGCCAGGGTAAGCCGTTCTTTCTGTATTTGGCCCTGGCTTCGCCCCATACCCCTATTGCCCCGAGCGCGGCCTGGCAGGGCAAGAGCGGGTTGAACCCTTATGCCGATTTCGTGATGGAGACCGACGCTTGTGTGGGCCAGGTTCTCCGCGCCCTGGCGGCCGAGCATTTGGCAGAAAACACGCTGGTACTGTTGACCAGCGATAACGGGTGTTCGCCGCAAGCCGACTTCCCTGCATTGGCGGCCAAAGGACATCACCCCAGTTATGTGTTTCGCGGGGCCAAGGCGGATATCTTCGAAGGAGGGCACCGGGTGCCGTTTCTGGTCCGCTGGCCAGGGCATGTCCGGCCGGGTTCTACTTGCGACCAGCTTATAGGCCTGGTGGACGTACTGGCTACGTGCGCCGACATCCTCGGCGTGCGTTTGCCGGCCAGTGCGGGGGAAGACAGCGTCAGTTTTCTGCCCGCCCTGCTAGATGCTGCGCCGAGGCCGCTCCGCGAGGCGCTGGTGCATCACTCGATCAACGGCTCGTTTGCCATCCGGCAAGGCCGGTGGAAACTGGCTTTGTGTCCCGATTCGGGCGGTTGGAGCGCCCCGCGCCCAGGAAGCCGCGAAGCCCGCAACCTCCCCCCTGTGCAGCTTTACGACCTGTCGGCCGATATCGGCGAGCAAACCAACCTGCAAGGCCAGCACCCCGAGGTCGTCGCACGCCTGCGACGCTTGTTGGAAGAGTACGTGGCTCGCGGGCGGAGCACTCCCGGCCAACCCCAACACAACGACCGCGAGGTACGTATCGAGACAGCCCAGCCGCGGCGGGCAGTGGAAAAACCTCTCCGGCCCTCAGGCGACCGGTAACGTCCGGATGTTGTCGCACCCGCTTATCGAGAGGGAACGGCGGGGGCCGGTGCGGCTACGGCAGATCACAGCGCTGGGGACGTGCTGCACGGTGAAAGGGGCGCCGTCGGTCGCGTCCCTTGCCGTCAACCCTCTCCCTTTCTTATGCCGGTCCCGCAGAATCGCCGGTTATGACGTTTGTATCGAGGACGCGGCGGGCATGCCAAAGGGCAGGGGGGTCTGCGGCCCTGCCCGGGGCATCCCCTTGCCCGTATGCCCGGCAAAGCCGTTTCCACTGCTTCCTGTCGCATTTCAAGGATACCTTGCCCAAAAGACAAAAGACAGCGCAGCGCCCGACGAACCAACGACTTTCGTGTTCCGCCGCGGGCGATTGGATCAATTGTTCCAGCCGGCATTCCGATAGCGACTAGGTAAGCATGCAACGATTGTCCGGCCTCTGCACGGAGGGAGACTCGCTATGGCGACGGCGCGACTGGGGCTGGTGGGAATCACGTTGGGGGTGATGCTTCCGGCGTTGGTGGCGGCGCAGACGCCGGCCGACACTGCCCCCGCCATGCCTCCGGCGCCGCCCGACTTGCTCTTGGATACCGGCACGAGGGTGCCCAGTTCGGCGGCCATCTTGGGTGAAGATGCGAAATCGGATTGGCGTTCAAGGGCCGACAGCCAAAGCCAGTGGCGGCCGCGGGATTCCGTGGTTCATCGGCTGCCGCCGGCGGATGAACCCACTTCGGTCGCGGAGGCGCCGCCCACAGGCGGGGCGGAGGCCAAAAGCCCGGCCGCGGGGAACGCCGAATCCGAGCACTGGTCGCTGACCTTGCCCGAGGCTCCCCATGATCCGGCACCCTGGAAACTCGCGCGGCCATGCTTGTTCCAGCAATGGGGCATCGACCAGGGAGGCTGGGTGCAGCAGGGCATCACCTTCAACGCCGATCGCCCCGCTGATCGGTTCAATGGCACGGTCACTACCAACGACCGCGACACCGAATACCAGTTGAACCAGGCCTGGCTGTACCTTGTCCGGCCGACCCGCACGGACGGCTGCGGCTGGGACTTGGGTGGGCGGATCGACGTGGTCTATGGCACCGATTGGCGGTATGGCCAGTCGTCCGGTCTGGAAGATCGTATCAACAGCGCCAACCGGTTTTATGGACTGGTGCTGCCGCAGTTTTACGCCGAGGTGGCGTGGAACGATCTAGCCGTTAAACTCGGCCATTTCGCCACCATGACCAGCTACGAAGTGGTCCCCTCGCCAATGAACTTCTTCTACTCGCACAGTTATCTCATGGCCGGCTATTTCGACCCCCTGTTGGTCACCGGCTTTCAGGCCGAGTACAAGTGGAACGAGCAGTGGACCCTTTCGGCGGGGATGAATAACGGCTGGCTCACCTTCGAGGATCCACAGGATACTTACAACTTTCTGGGCGGCGTAAAGTGGTCGAGCCCCGGCGGGCGCACGCGGCTGTCGGTGATGGTCGATACAGGTACCCAGGCAGGTTTCACGGGGCCTCATGTCCGCACCAGCGTCTATACCGTGCTTGTGCACCAGCTCAACGAGAAGCTGACTTATGCTGGCCAAGTGACCGCAGGCCGCGAGTCGGACGGCTCGTTCATCCGCCCCGGCGACGACGCCCAATGGTACGGCATGGAGCACGTGCTGATTCGCAGGTTCAATCCCAAATGGTCCGCCGGCATCCGCTACGAATGGGTGTGCGACGAGGACGGCGCCCGCATTGCCGGCATCGGCAACCTGCTAGGAACCAATCGCGGCTGGCGGGGACTGCCCGGTTTTGCCGGAAGCTTTCACGAGTTCAGCGCCGGGGTGAATTGGCGCCCGCATCCGAACATGGTTCTCCGGCCCGAAGTCCGCTGGGACTGGTACGATGGTCCGGCCAACCCGTTCGGCCAACTCCCCTTCGACGACAAGACCGATACCAGCCAGTTCACCATGGCCATGGACTTGCTGGTGACATTTTGATGTGCGGCCCTGCTCCATTGCAGAGAGTTCAGTCTGGCGGGGCAATCTCCGCACCGTGGTGTGCCGCACAACGGGCCCCAACACAGGGGGCTTGAGGGCTGCCGCTGCGGCGGCCAATAAGCAAGAGCCGGCGCATTGCACCTACCCGCCGTGCTCGGGGGCCAACTCTTGAATGCCCCGAACCACGACCGCCACGATAGCCTGCCAAGGCACGGCCGTCAGGGTGTAAGAACCATCGGCCGCCCGGTCGGCAAAGACGGCGTGGCTTCCCGCCGAGAGTCCTTCGAGAAATCGGTCGGGATGCAGCCGCTGGCCCGGGCCGTACTGGATTTCGATCGATGCGCCTTGGAGTTTATATTCCCAAAGGGTGGGCAGAAGTTCGCGAAGCGGGGTGGCCAACGAGCCCGCCTGTGCGGCGGGAACAGCCGGCGCCCCCACGGGGCCAACTGCTTGGGACACGCCGGCCTTGGCCGAGCGATCGGCCAGCGAGCCAGGTGTGGCCCCGCCGGCTACTCCGCCGGCCACCGTGGAGACGGGTGGCAGCGGCGGCGCGGGTTCAGCCTGCGCTGCCGAAGGCGGAAGCGGCGGTGGGGGCCCCGGAACAGGTTCCGCCACCCCTTGGTCGCCGGCTTCCTGCAATTCCTCCACCGCCTCTTCCCATTCGTCGAGAGAAGGGATACGAAACTCGGCTCCACACTCGGGGCAAATCCCTCGCTCTCCCTGGAGGCTGGCCGGCCCGTGCAGGCGATGATCGTTGGGGCAGAAAAACTCGATCTCCTCTGCGGTGCTGGCTGGTCCCAACGCCACGTCGGCCGCAGGTGCCCGGCTTTCGGTCAGCAACGCGGCACGCTGTGCGTCCGGAGTGGGGATGTCCGCCTGCCGAGCCTGAAGCTGCCCGGCGCGTATCTCCTCCAACGTGGGAATACGAAACCTCGCCCCGCACCGTGGACACCGGGCTGCCATGCCTGCCCGCTCTTCGCCACAATGAATCTTATGCCCATTGGGGCAGACAAACTGGATGACCATCGGTGCTCACGCCAAGGGACTTCAGGCCTTAACGCAGGGTTGTCCAGGCTTTTTGGGCGATCCGACTCGCCGGCTTAGTCGCTGGTACCGACGGGTGGCCGCCCTCCCTCAGACCCGGTTCGGCCGCCCGGAGCAGCCGCGGAGTCACGGAGAGCGTTGCGGAACCCCCATCGCTCTGTTCGATCCTACCTTACGGATGCATGAGGGACAACGCGTGCAAGGAGTTGATTCGCCGCTTCGGCCGTGTCAAACTAGCCAATGTGGTGCAATCGGTCTGGTACTGACGTGGTGGGTGCAGGATGGCGATTCTGGTTGTTTGCCCCGGGTGCCGTAAACGATTTCAGGTTAGCGATCAGTTCGCAGGGAAGACGGGTCCCTGTCCGAACTGCAAGACCCCCATCACCATCCCCACCAAGGAGCAGGAAGTCATCATCCACGCCCCGGAGGAGTTTGGAACGGGCGGGCGGTCGAAAAAGGGGACGTTGATCCTCAAACCGGTTCCGCGCGTGGATGTGAAGTTCAGTTGGAAGGCAGCGCTAAGCATTGCCGGGGCCGCGGCGGCGGTTGTGCTGGTCGCTTTAGGGCTGCGATATAGCGGGCTTTTGGCCGACCCCACGACGTACCAGGCTTTGGCCATCCAACTGATTGGCCTGGCAGTGGTTACGCCGCCTTTGGTGGTGGCGGGCTACGCGGTGCTGCGGGATGACGAACTGGAGCCGTACCGCGGGCACGAGTTGTACATTCGGGCCGCGGCCGTGGCAGCGGTGTATATCGTGCTGTGGGGCCTTTTCAGCCGGATTGGCCCGCTGGTGATCGAACCGGAGCAGTTGTGGACCTGGCTCTTGGTGTTGCCCCCATTGTTTGCCATCGGTGGCTTGGCGGGACTGGCCGCGCTGGACCTCGATTTCGGCAGCGGCACCCTGTTGTACGGCTTCTATGTGATGGTGACGGTGGTGTTGCGGGCTATCGCCGGTTTGGGGTGGGTCTGGGACCTCAAGGCGGCGTGAAGATTGCGGCAGCGAAGGGCCACGTTCCGCGCCCGCCCTCGCCCCAGACGCCACTTCCGTATGCGCCTCGTGCTCGGCCAATGCCGGCTATTCGGCATGCCACTGGGACTTGGCAAGCAGCCCGCGGATTTCCGCTTCGGCCAGACCAGGCAGTTCGAGATAGGTCCGCCCGGCCAGCGGGACGTAAAGCCACGGGCCGTCGCGGCGGATATTCAGAGGTTTTCCGAAGGGGCGCATGGCTCGCAGGCCGTTTGCCGGCACGGGCAGCCGCCATTGCCCCTGGCCCCGCACTGCCCAGGCCAGCACATACGTGGTGTTGGGCCGGCTTGGGCGGCGAAACGTCCAGGCTTTGACGCGATTGTCGGCCACGTGGGGCACTTCGGCAATGGCCACCAATTCAGGCCGGCCGTGTTCGTCCAAAAACAGGTGATGTTCCTGATCGGCAAACGGCTGTTTCTTCCAGCGATCGACCCATTGGGGCGAAAAGATGGCCGGCCAGGTCTTGACAAACTGGTACTGGCTGGGCGGTAGGGTCTTAAGGGCCTCTTTCTGTTCGGGCGAAAGCCGGTTGTGGATGCGGGTGTCTTCCCACAGCCGGATCACGTCCAGGCAGTCGTCGGCACGCGGGTTGGCGGCGACTTGAGCCAGCGTGGCGCGGAGCGAGAAGGGGCAATCCCACGCCGCCCCGCGGCTGAGCACGTATTCGAGCACATCCGGCCCCATGGTGGGATAAAACCGAAAAACCCAGCCGAAGTTGATTCGCGTAAACTCGGCAGCCCGGATGGGCGCGGTACGACAACTGATATGGTAGCAGAAGGCCTTGATGCGTTCGGCCTCGGGCAGATCGAAGGCATTGCCCCGCGTCAGCATGTGCCAGCTATAGTGGCTGCTCATGGCCCCTTCGCACACCGGCACCTCGGGCTGCAACAAGCGGTACACGCGATACTGGGCCCGGGCCACGTGGTACCAGAACGGGTCGTGCACATCTTCGGCCCCGTCGAAATAGAGCATCACATACGGGCCGGTGTGGCGCACGATGTCGGCGATGCGCTGGGCCACCTCGTCCTGTATATCGGTATTCTGGTCGAACCGCACGAAGATCGACCAGTCGTCCACATCCAGCAGCTCGACCCCTTGGCCGGCCGCGTGGCTGGAGGGCTGCGTGTTGCCGTGCCCCCGCTGGCACCCCACGAATCGGTACGGCGGCCGCGTGGTGTAATCCTCATAGGTGACCAGTTCGCGGCCAATCTTCAAAAGCCGGCGGTCTTTGTCGCGGATCGAGCCGGCCGGGTTCTCCCGTACCGGGATGGTCGTGGCCCGGGAGTCGATGTTTTCGGCCAGCGTGAAGCGGCGGAGCTTGTGGAAGCGCTCGTCTGGCACCGGCGTTACATAGGGGTCGCTCCGCACTGCCTTGGTGTAGTGGATGTGCAGCCCCACGTGGAGGCCGGCGGCCCGGATGGCATCGGCCACTTTCTTCAGATCGGCCATGCCCCCCGGGTACCGATCGTTCCACACGAAGTGCCCTGCGCCCCGGCTGAACGCAGTGTAAGAATACAGGATTACCCGCAATCCGGCGCGCTGCGCCAGGCGAATATACTGGTCCACGTCCTGCGGCGTCGGGCGGCACCACAGATAGGAATACTGCTGGAATGGCGAGCGGCGGTTTCGCGCCCCCTGGGGCATATGGAAGTCGCGTTCCACCACCTCCATATACTCCAGAAACCGCCGCTGGGGTTCCTCGCAACCGAATAGCACCGCCACGGTGCCTTGCAGGGCTACGCGGCGTTCGGCCACGGCCAGCATGTCGATGGATTTCTCGCTGGCGGCCAAGCCGGCATTCGTCTGCAAGTTGCCCCCGCACAGACACACGCCGAACTTGTCGTCATAGGCCACGCCGATCCAGGGGCCCAGGTGGGGCAGCCGGCGAAGGCGGAGGCGCACTAGATCGATGCGGTCTACCGGCGGCCCCTCGAACGACACCAGTTCGAAGGCCAGATACTGCGGCTTGGCCGTAACCCGATACGTGGCCGAGCACCCAGCGCCCTCAAACCGCACCTTCAGGCGGTCGCCGGCGAGCGTCACGGCGGTGGCGGGAAAAACCTGTCCGCCGCGGTACACCGGCGGCTCGTTTTCGGCATAATCGACCTGCGAATCGACCGTCAGATCGCCGCCGCGATAGACAGCAGCCATCGGGGCGGGCTCAGTCGTGCAGGCGTATTCGACACCGGATGTCTTAGCCCGCAGGCTGCGCAGGAGGCCGTCGGCGCCGATCTCCAAACGCAAATCGCGGGTTTCAAACACCACTTGTGCCGGCAAGGGGGCACAGCAACACAGTCCCACAAGCCCCGCCCCCAGGACGCAGCAAGCATTCCGCACAGAAGTTCCCATGGCAAATCCTCCGGTTCACCGGCGAAAGATAAGCCGTCTGGCCGCCGGTGGCAACCGGTGGGCGCCACCGAGAGGCGCCGGCTGTTTTCGCGACATGCCCCCGGGACGGTGCCGTGAAGGCCACCGCGGTAATGAGGGGCTACGCCGCTCAGGCGGCGCGGCGGGCCGCAAGGACGCTGTCGCCCTCAAACCGGTTCAGCCACACCACGCGCGTTCGCCAGCCGTCGGGCACTCCCAGCGAGCGGTAAAACCTCGAGCAGAGGAATCGCCACGAAATGGCAGAAATGGGATTCCGGGCAAAGACGAACTGAATGCTGTCGGCGCCGGCCTGCCGGGCCAGTTCGATGGCCCGCCGAATGTAGGCCGGCCGGTCGTTCCACCGGAACACCACGTACTTCCAGTCGATGCGCGGTTTGCGCAGGCCCCGGCGGTTGCGGAACTCGATTAGCCGGCAAAGGTTCTCATAGGCCCGATCAAAATCGCCGCCCCGCTGATAGCGCCGTACCATGGGTGTGGTGATCCCATCGATGGAAAAGAGGATATGGTCAACCAGCAGGGCTGCCTCGCGCTTCGGGTCGCTATCGAGAAGCAGACCGTTGGTCGAAACCAGAATGTGCATCTCCGGCCGATAGCGGCGAAGGATTTCGAGTTCCTCGCGCACGGTGCGCGAAAAGAACGGCTCGCCCAGGTTGTAGAAGCCGCAGTACTGGGCATCCAGCCGCGCCAGCGTCTGGCCGATGATTTCCATGTCGGCAAAGGTCATCGCTTTGCCAGAGCCTCGGGTGGCCAGGATCTGTGGCCGGCAGCAACTCAGGCACCGGAGGTTGCACCGTACCGTGTTTTCCACACTCAGCCCGCGGGGCAGGCGGTAGTGGTCAAGCTGGCGCATCGCTTCGTGGCGGCCAGCTGTGCGGAGGTGGAAGCATACCGCGCAGCGATCCAGCGGGAGGTGTCCAGCGGCCAGTTCGCAGCGCAAGCGCTGTGCAGCCGGGCCGGCAAATACTTGTTCGAACGGCGTACTCCGCAGGTCGCCGATGCGCCCGGTGCCGTCGATATCCTGGCAGTTGCAGCTTACGGTCATGTCGGAATTGATGAAAATGCCGTCTGGCACCTCCCCGGCAAGGCTAAGGCACAAAAAACGCCGGCCGGCAAGCCGCGCGTGGATTTCCCGCAGGCGTCGCAGCACGCCCAGCACCACTCGACGGGAAAGGTAATTCAGATTGGCTGCCATGGGATAAAGCCCCCAAGCGGTCGCGTTTCGTCGATTGCGATGTTGGTCATGGGTGTTGAGGACCCCTGCCTTATCTCGCCCAGCCGAACAGCCGAGGCGTGTGAGGATACCGCTGGGCCAGGTCGGCGAACTTCTGCCGAAAGTAGCGGACCAGCCGCGGCTTATAGTGCGAGGTGGCCTGAAGCATCGAGGCCGGGTGGATGCGGTACTCGGCGACGATTTCGGGACAGAAGGCCACGGGGCGGCCCGACCGGGCCAGCTTGAGCCACAAGTCATAATCTTCAAGGCCGAACCAGCCGAAGCGCAAAAGTTCCGTGGAATACCCTCCCAGTTCCTGCAAAGTGGCGCGGTCGAATAAGGCCATCGCATCGAGGTATGGTGCGCTGACCAGCCGGGCGGGGTCCCAGGCGTGAGAGGACACCAGATCCACCCCCTGGCCCGTAGCGCCGTCAAACCGCCGGATGATGCCATAAGCCGCCGCCGCACCGGACCGGCGCAGGGCATCTGCCAGTTTCGACAGGCATTTGGGGTAGATGCGGTTATCGGCATCCAGGATGAACACAAGTGGCGCGCGAGACAGGGCGATGCCCAAGTTTCGGGCATCGGCCAGCCCGGTGTTCTGCCGCTTGCGCACCAGCGAGGCGGGCAGGGGAGTCTCCTTGAGCCACTGGGCGGCCACCGCCGGCGAGGCGTCGGTGGAGGCATCGTCGACGATCACCGCTTCGATGCCGCCCGGCAGGCCTTGCGTTTCGGAGCGGGCCACGCTGGCCAGGCACTCGCCCAGATACGCCGCGTAGTTGTACACCGTCACCACCACCGCGATATCCGGGCTGGCAAGGGCGGCGTAATGGCCATTGTCCACGCGGTCGTAGTCGCAGCGCGGATGGATATCCCGTGCGCCTGCGCCCGCTTCGAGCCGGCTAAGGATGGCTTGGCGGCGGCGCTCGATTTGGGCCAGCGACCAGTGTCCCGCCAGCCGGCCCGCCAGCGACTTGGCCGGATAATACACCCCATGGGCCCACCGGCTGCGCCGGAGGTACGCTGGAAGCGAGGCCGGGATGCCGCGAAGCTGGAACCAGACCGAGCGCCCTTGGGCCGCCGCTTGCTGCAACCATCGCCCGGCGCGGCTCCACACCGTCGGGCTGGCGGCGGGATGGGCCAGCCCCCGGCGATAGGCGTCAAGCATTCGCCGGCACCCGATTTCCACGGTGAACTCCTCCCGCAGGAAACGGTAGGCGTGGTTCGCGATTTCCTGCCGCCGCGCTTCATCGGCCAGGTACTCTTCGCAGCGATCCAAAAGCCCTTCCAGGGGGGCGAAGACCAGATGCCGGCCATCGCACAGCGGCTCCGCGCCCAGGCTGCTTTCCGAAACGACCAGGCAGCCGTTGGCCATGGCGTACAAGGCACGCTGCCACTCGAAGTAGGGCCGGTCGGCCGCGTGAATGTTCAACAACACCCGGCTGCGACGGAGCAACCGGCTCCGCTCCAGGCCGCTCACGAAACCAGGCGTTTGAGCCAGCCGCGGCTGCTCGGGATCGTTCAGCACCAATTGGCAGCGGTAGCGGGCCAGGCGATCGGCATACTGGGCGAAAAACCTCGCTCGCCGCGGCGAATCATGGCCCAAGAACACGATATCCAGGTCGCGCTCGGCCACAGGCTCGCCAGGGGCCTCGGCCGCTGCCGCGTACCCAAGGGGGACATATTCGGCGGCGACGCCCCGCCGCCGGAACTCCAGGGCTCCCAAGGCATTGATATCGAACACCCCCCGGCACGCCGCCGCATAGCGGAAGCCCACCTCGAAGCATCGGCCGCCCGGCTGCTCCGTGGCCAGACACCACGCGCCGGCAGCCACCGCCGGCCAGCGGCGCCCCACCGCCGGGATGGCAAACAGCGGAAAATACTCGTGCGGCGCCACGATTACGTACAACTGGCCGGCCGGAGGATCCCCAGGCGAGAGCCGATCGAATTCCACGCCGGCGGCGACACCCAGGCGCACAAAGCCTTCGACGAACATTTCGGCCAGCTCGGCCATGAAATGGTTGCCCGCCGAGGCGACCAGGAATCGCACCCGCTCCGGCACGGCGTGCCGCGGTCCGGCCGGCATGCAAGCTGGTTCCGTACTCATGCGTTGCGGCCTCCGCCGCCCAGGCCATTCTTATGCGATGCCAATGGCGTAATCCTCGCTCCGCCGGGTCAAATGCGGGCTGTAATACGGATCGCAGGCAATCCACCGCGACCATCGCCCCATGAGGTATTCCACCTCGGCCCGGTTGGGAGTCTTTTCGGTCTTGGTGACCGACTCGTAGTGATACAGCCGCGCATAGGGCGTGTAGACATTCCGGTAGCCGCGATCCAGGATTCTCAGGCACAGATCGACATCCTGAAACGCGACGGGGAGATGCTCTTCGTCGAAGCCGCCCACCTCTTCGAACACCTCGCGGCGCAGCAGCAGGCAGGCGGCAGTCACCGCGCTGGTGTTGCGCACCAGATGGGGCAGGCCGAAGTATCGCCAACCCGATACCTCATCGCCCGGCAACATTTTGAACGCATGGCCGGACGATCCGAAAATGCCCATCACTACCCCGGCGTGCTGTATGAGTCCGTTAGGATACAGGAGCTTGGCCCCCACGGCGCCGATCTCCGGGCGCTGGGCATGTTCTAACATGGCTTCGAGCCAGTCGGAATTGATTGGCACGATGTCGTCGTTCAACAGCAAAAGCATGCTGCCCGAAGCCGCCTGGGCCGCCCAGTTGTTCAACTTCGAATAGTTGAAGGGCAGCCCTCGGCAATCGAGGTATCGGGTGCAGGGGAAACGCCGGGATATGGCCGAGCGATAAAACTCGTGGACCTCGGCGGAGCGGGAGTTATCGACCAGCACGATTTCCAGCGGCCGATAGGAAGTCTTTTCAGCCAAGCCGTCGATGCATTGGCGCAGGAGCGTAAGGTTGCCGCCGCAAGGCAGGAGGACGGAAACCAGCGGCCGGCTTTGCAGGGCGAACCGCACCCGCCAGGTGCCCGCCTGGGGGCCGGGCTCGACGGTGGCATGCAGGCGGCGGCGTTGGAGGGCGGTTTGGAGGGCCCGCCGCGCCGCCTCCTGCGCTTGTGCTTTGGCTCCGCGCACCGCAGCCGACGACCCCGCCGTGGCACGCCAGTGATACAACACCTTGGGCAGATGCACGATGCGGCCCGGCTGCTCGGTTACGCGCAAGAAGACGTCGTAGTCCTGGCTGAAGTCATAGGTGGGACAGAAGCCCCCGACCGCCCGCAGCACGTCGGCCCGAATGGCCGTCAGATGGTTCAAATAGTTGCACGACAAAAACAGCTCGGGCGACCAGTCGGGCTTGAAGAACGGCTCGTAGCGGGTACCGGCCGCATCGATTTTGTCCTCGTCACTGTAGATGAGGATGGCCTGCGGATCGGCGGCAGCGCAGGCCACTTCGAACAGGGCGTGCGGGGCCAGAAGATCGTCCTGGTCCAGCAAGGCAACCCAATGCCCCTCGGCCATCGCCAACGCGGCCTGGGTGGCTGCGGCAATGCCCCGGTTTTCCGGGAGACGTCGGACTTTGATGCGAGGGTCGCCGGCGCACTGGGCAAGCACGGCTTGGGTTTCGGCATGGACGGATCCGTCGTCGGCCACGCACAGTTCCCAGCGGTCGTAGAATTGGGACCGCACCGATTCGATGGCCGCACTTAACAGCGGCGCGGGGGCATCGAAAACCGGCATGAGCACACTTATCAAGGGCCGGGGTCGCAGCGTGGCAGCCTCGCACCGCGCTTTGGTCACGTCGGGCGCTTCGACCTGGGCGATCCATCGCTGGTAGGCGGCTTGCTGGTCGTTGCCCCGCAGGGTCCAGACCGAGCAGGCGGCCCAGCGCTGCTGTCCGTCACGGCTACGCGCCCGCACCACCAGCCGGTGCCGCCCTTGGGAAAGCCTGCTGGTGTCCCAAGTGAAGCGAAACACGGCATGGCTGAGATCGATGTGCTTCGGGGGCTGGGGCAGTTCGGCCGCCAAATCCAACCCGCGGCTGGGTAAACCGTGCTCCGCCGTGCCTAAGAGCCTGCCATCGACTTCGATTTCCACCGTCTCGATGCCTGCGGCCGCCGCAGCACAACCGTAGATCACCTGCTGGCCGCGAACCACCGGGTTGACCTCGGGTTTGGGGCTGGCCAGTACCAGCAGCACGCCGGAGGAGGACGATAGCGGCCCCGCCGTGTGGCCACCGTCTTCGGCCGAACCGACGCTTCCCGGCTGCCGGCCGCCAGGCACCTCGGGCGGAAAATAGCGCGTTCGGAACGGGAGCGGCCGCCCCAAGGCCCGGCAGAACCCGCCCACCAGCTCCAGCCCTGCCTTGATAGCCATTACACGCGGTCCTTCGGCCCACAGCACCTCCCACGCACGCCGCCACCGGCACAGACTTTGCCGGCCGAAACTCGCCAGTTTGGCAGCGGCCCGAAAGGGCGCCGTCAGTCGCCACGACCAGCTCGCCTCCATCTGCCGGCAGCGCTGTTCGCTTTGACGCAGGCGCTCCTGCAGCGCGAGGATGTGAATCCGAGCCTCGGCCAGCTCGCCTCGTATTTGCTCAGCCTCGCCCTTCTCGGAGGCCCGAACCGGCTCCAGTCCAATCGAGGTCGCTGTGGCCATGGTTGCTCAAGCCGCCTTGCGGAAGATGGACAACCCGTGCTCCTCCTCGAACTGCCGGCGGAACACAGCGATATTGGAATACTCTTCCCGGCTGTAGTCGCCGAACTCCTCGCACCGGGCGTACAGGCTATCTACGATGTCGGGAATCGAATACCGCGGAAGGAAGCCCAGCACGTTGGCCGCCCGCTGGCACGAGACTTTGTAATTGCGAAAATCCTGGATGTCTTTGATGGCGATGCGGATTCTCCGGCCGGTCAGCGATTCGACCTGATCCTTGACCATGTCGCCAATCTGCCCCACGGTGAAATTGCCGCACGCCACATTGAACACGCCGGAGATCGACCACTCGGCCTGGATCGCCCGCAAAAATGCCCGGCTGGTATCGCGCACATCCAAGATCGGCCGCCAGATCGACGGGTTATTGATGGTGATCACCCCCTGGGTCATCGCCGACTTGAACATCGTATTGACGATCAGATCGAACCGCATGCGCGGGCTGTAACCGCACACCGTCCCTTGGCGCAGGGCGATCGTTGAAAACCGCTCGTCGGCCAGTTGCATCACTCCCCGCTCGCCCTGGAGCTTGGAAATCCCGTAAGGATACGCACACGTTACCGGCGAATCCTCGTCGTACAGTTGGTTGACGGTGTACCCGTACACCGAACAGCTCGACGCATAGACAAACCGCCGGACGCCGGCCCGCTTGGCCGTGTACGCCAAGTACGAGGGCAAGGCCGCATTGTGGATGAAGTTCATCGAGGGGCTGAACTCGGCCATGGGGTCGTTCGATAGCCCGGCCAGGAACACCACCGCGTCGAATCCGCGGAAATCGGCCTCCTGACAGTCGAATAGGTTGCGCCGGGTGACGCGCACCTCTTCGGGCAAGTGATTGCCGAACCACAACAGGTCGACCACTTCGACCTCGTAGCCGTGGTCCAATAGCATGGGCACCAGCACCGATCCGATGTAGCCGGCTCCGCCGGCGACCAGAATTCGCATTGGGGCTCCTCCGTGAACTGACAGGTGTCAGGTGAGAGGTCACAGGTGTCGGCCCCTCTCACCTCTCACCCGTCACCTCTCACCCGTCACCTCTTCATAGCGCTCTGTGTTCAGCGATGTATCCTTGGGTACTGCAAACGGGACCTCGGCGATCGAAAGCTGGCCGACAGGCCGCTCTGGATCGAGGCTTTTGGCGTATTCGTACACGGTGCGCCGCGGTCCGCCCAAGTGGATCACGCCTTGGAGGTCCCGCCGGAGCACCTCCACCAGCTTGCGGGCAATCACGGAAACCGGCTGGCGACTGGTCCACTGGTCGATGAAGGCCTTGGGATAAGGGAAGACGTCGGGCCCGAAACTGGTCCGCACAATCAGCGAGCCAGGTACCAGGCGCGCGGCGCACTCGCCCCCCAATTTCGACCAGGCATAGGCGTTCACCGGGTACACCGCGTCATCTTCCCGGTAATTGCCCCGGTCGCCGCGGAACACGTAGTCGGTCGAAATATACACGAGCTTCATCCCGTGGGCCAAGCACAACCGCGCCACGTGGGCGGTGCCGATAATGTTTACGCAGATGGCCCGTTCAGGATCCTGATCCACTTTGGGAGGCGAGGTAAACGCGGCGGCGTGCACCAGCACCCGAAACGTGCGCCCCTCGACAAACGCCGCCATCTGAGCATAGTTGGTCACGTCGAACTCGCTTGACGCAGGATAGCAGGCATCGGGCAGCAACTGCCGCACGTGGCGACCCAGAAGCCCGCTTCCACCGGTCATAAGCATCTTCGTTGCGTCGAACATGGCAGGGGTTCAGGTGGCGGGTGACGGGTCACAGGTGACGGGTGACGGGTGACAAGTAATCGCGAATGCCATCAACCATCAACCATCAACCGCCAACCATCAACCATCAACATTCTTCGGGCCTTTACGGAAACTCCTTGGCGCGCGGGTCGGCACACCATTGCCGGAAGGTCAAACCTTTGCGGTCCTTGTCCGAAACAATCACGCCTTGGGCCACAGCCTGATCGAACCGTTTCTTGACCTCTGGGTGGCACAAGGACCAGTCCAGGTCGTCGGCCAGGGGCGAGATGGCCGCTTCGCACCCTGGGCTGTATTCGCCGGTGCAGTAATACTCGAGGAACGTGGGTTCCAGCAACAGCGTTCCGTGGGCAAAGCCCGGCGGAACCCAGATCCATTCGGCCTCCAGATCCCCGGGGTGCGAGGGGATTTCGTAGCCGATGATCTTGCCCCTGGTGGGCGAACTCTGCCGAATATCGAGCACAAGGTCAATCAAATGGCCGCTAATGGTACGCACGAGTTTTCCCATGTAGGGGTTCCACTGGAAGTGCAAGCCGCGGAGCACGCCGGCATGCGAGTAACTCTCGTTGACCTGCATGAACTCGATGCCGGCAAGGGGCGCAAGCGCCGGGTGGCCGAAGAAATCGCTCTTGCGATAGGGCTCGGTAAAGTAACCCCGCGCGTCGGCAAAGCGGGCAAAGCGAATGACCTTGATGTCGGGAATGGCAAGTGTTCGTACGTCGATGATTTTCACGGTGTGCTTCCCTTGCCAACGGGAATCGGGAAAAGACCGCGCACCAGGCGGCGGGTCCACTGGGCGGTCGCCCAGGCAATCAAGGCGAGGAGAGCGGCAGCCCGAACAGGCCAGCGGCCGGCGGCTTGCCTTGAGCAAAAGAGCCCTGCCGCTAGCCCGAACACCAGGTGCTCGCGTCCGGCGAACACCCAGCGGTTCCGCCACAGCCACGGCGCATGGGCCGCATACAACCGGCGGTGATGCCGGAGGACTTGGGCAAACGAATAATCCTGCCGGTCCGGCCGGCGTGCCATGCCTGCAATCATCGAGTCCGGCCGGCGGCGGTAGAAGAACAGCGGCTGGGGAATGCAGTACACCTGGCGGCCCAACTCCAACAGCGAAAGCCAGAACTCCCAGTCCTCCCAGCCGTATTGCATGCTCGGCTTGTAGCCGCCCACCCGTTGCCAGTCGGCTTTGCGGAACATGGCCGAGGCGAATATCAGATTATGCAGCAGCATTTCCTGGAGCGTGAACGCCGGGAGGTTCCAAGGGCCCGACTCGGCACCGAAGAACTGGGCTTGGCAATACACGATGCCCACTTCGGGTTGGCGATCGAGCACGGCCACGGCTTCCTGAAGCAAGGTGGGGGCGACGCGGTCGTCGGCATCCAGGGGCAAGATGTACTGGCCGGAAGCCGCCGCAATACCCGTGTTGCGCGCCGCCGCAAGGCCTTGGTTGTCGGTGCGGATCACCCGTGCCCCGGCCGTGGCACAAGCGGCCACGGCCTGGTGCGTGGCCGGGTCTGTAGAACCGTCGTCCACGATCACCATTTCCCAGTCGGCGAAGGTCTGAGCCCGCACCGAATCTACAGCTTCGCGCAGATGCTGGCCATCGTTGTAACACGGGATGATCACGCTGGCGCGGGGCTTGCGGCCAGACGTCGTCAGCTCGACGATTTCCCAGGGGAAGGCGGGCGGCATTCGTTACGGCTCAAGTGGCGCTTGAGATTGGGCAAGCGAGGGCCAGGCGTGCGGCGCAGGCACAGTTCTGTGGGGCGGCGGTGCAGCCGAGTGATCCAGAAGACCGGCCAGGAGCGTCGCCATGGTCCGTCCCATGATTTCCCAGGCGTATTCGGTTTGCACCCGGCGGCGGTTGGCCTCGCCCACCGTGCGCCGCAGGGTTGGATTGTGGGCCAGCAGGAGGAGGCGGTCGGCCAGGGCCGCGTCGTCCTGCGGCGGAACGAGCATTCCCTGCCCCGCCGGCCCCAGCACCTCGGTGGTGCCCGGGCAGACGGTGGCCACCACAGGCAAGCCGGCCGCCATGCACTCCAGGATGCCATTGGGGCAGCCTTCGGCCAGCGAGGCGAACACTCCCAGGTCGGCGGCCGAAAGCAACCCGCTCACATCGTCCACAGCGCCCAAGAACCGCACGTGGTCCTGGAGCCCCAGTTCCCGCACCAAGCCCATCGGACCGGTGGGCTCATCCAGCCGGCCGGCCAGAACCAGGAGCGCCTTTGGCGATGGCGCGGGGGGCTGCCGGTCTGGGGCGGCAAAACCTTCCGGCTCGGCTGCGGCCGACCCTTCCTGGCCTTGGCTGCCCAGGCGTCGCACCACCCGGTGCCAAGCCCGCAGTGGGGTGGCGTGATCTTTAGCCCGATGGATATTGGCCACCATCACTGCCACAAGCCCCCGCTGGTCAATGCCCAGGCGCCGGCGCCACTCGCTGCGACTGGCGGCGGGAGGGTCCAGTCGGACGCCGTTGGGCACCACGTGGATGGGCTGCCGGAGCCGGAACAATGCCGCCAGACGCTGGGCCGCGTGCGTTGAGTTGGCCACCACGGCCGGCACGCTCCGCACCGCCCAGGGCTCCAGGCGTGAGGCGCCCAGGTCCAGGCCCGTGTCGCGTTGGTTCCAGATGCAGCCGGCCGCCCCCGTCCATCGCCACACCAGACCCGCCACGATGTTGGGTACGCGGCAATAGGGGAGCAACAGATCGGGCCGCCACCGGGCCAGTTGCCTTGCCAGCGCCACGATGTCCATCAGCCGCTGCCATCGCCCGGCATGCCACCGCAGCCGATAGCTCCGCCACGGCAATCCCAGTCGGTGGCAGAGGTCGGCGGCCCGGCCCGGTGGGCCCCATCCCCACACCTCTACCACGCTGTCTTCGTACTCTTGCAGATAGCGGGCCAGAAGAAGGGCCTGGCGCTCCGCCCCGCCCAGTTCCAGACTTTCCAACAGCACGAGCACGCGCCGGCCTGCCAGCCCGCGGCGGCTTCGGGCCGAAGTGGCGCGCCCCGTGGCGCTTCGAGTGCTCCATGGCGACCGTGGTTCGCTGGACATGGTCTTCATCCGGGGGCGACTATGCGGCGACGGACTGCGGGGGCTGGGCAGCCGCGGCCGCATTCTGCCGCAACCATTCTTCTAAAAACACCAGCAGCCACAGCGGCCCGCTGCGGTTGGCTTCGATGAGCCGGCGAATGGCGGCCGGCTCGAACCACTCGTGCAAGCGGCTGCCGCGCCCCAAAAGCCGATCCACCAAGGCCGCGTGGTGTGGGCCACCGGGCTGGAACCAGCGGGCGATGGGCACGCCGAAACCCATCTTGGGCCGGTCCAAGAACCAGGCTGGGTACCGCCGCCGCATCAGGTCCTTCAGCAGCCGCTTGCCCTGCCACTGGCCATCAGGGCCGCGGGCCATGCACAATTCCGGAGGGATCGTGGCCGCAAACTCCATCACCCGCACGTCCACCAGCGGCGTGCGGACCTCCAGGCCATGCATCATGCTGGCCACGTCCACTTTGGTAAGAATGTCGAAAGGCAGATAGGTCTTGATATCCAGATACTGCACCAAACTGCACGGGTGGAAGCCCCGAGCATGGGCGAAGGCCGTGTGGAATACCTCCAGCCGCTCGGCCCCCGGGTTGCGATAATCGGGCCGCCACAGGGCTTCCTGCTCGGCGGGCTGAAGATAGGCCACCAGCGGCAGCCAGTGATCCAGGGATGGCCGGATGGGCGGGCAGCGGCTTGGCACAAGGCGCTCGGCAATCGGCCGGGCCAGCCGTTTCCACAAGGGCCGCGGCCAGCGGCCTGCAAGGATGTTCATCCACTGGCGGTGCGTCCCGTACCCCGCGAATGTCTCGTCCCCCCCATCGCCCGACAGCACCATCGGCACCGACTGTCTGGCGATCTTGGAAACGTAATAGGTGGGCACGGCGGAACTGTCGCCGAACGGCTCGCCGTAGCACCGTACCAGATCGGGGAGAATGCCCAGCGCATCGGGGCGCACGATCTCCACGCGATGCTCCGTGGCGCACCGCCGCGCAGCTTCCGCGGCGTAGGGCACCTCGCTGTATTCCTCCTCCTCGAAGCCGATGGTGAAGGTACGCACGGGGTGGTCCAGAAGTTCGGCCATATAGGCCACCACCGTGCTGGAATCGACCCCGCCCGACAAAAAGGCGCCGAACGGGACATCCGCTACCAGATGCGCCCGGACCGAATCGCGGAGTACCGCGTCCAGGGCTTCCAGCCACTCCTCTTTGCGCCGGCGGCGGTTGGGCCGAAACTCCAGGCGCCAGTACTCTTCCGGGCCAGAAATGCGGCCGTCCAGCGTAACCGTCATCCGGCAGGCCGGCGGGAGTTTCCAGACATCGCGGAAGATGGTGTGCGGGGCCGGAATGTACTGGAGCCTCAGGTACTGCCCCACCGCCTCCAGGTCGATTTCGAAGGTGCAGCCGGGCACCTGGCGCAAGGCCTGCAGTTCCGAGGCGAAAGCGAACTTGCTGCCTTGGCACGTCCAATACAACGGCTTGATGCCCAAGTGGTCGCGGGCCAGAAAGAGCCTGTTGTGGGCGAAATCCAGAATCCCGAAGGCGAACATCCCCCGAAACCGCTCCACGCATGCCTCGCCCCACTGTTCGTAGGCGTGGAGGATGACCTCCGTATCGGAGCGCGTGCGGAACCGGTGGCCGTGGGCCAACAACTCCGTGCGCAACTGGCGGTAGTTGTATAGCTCGCCGTTGTAGGTGATCCACACCTGGCCGTCCTCGTTGGCCAGCGGCTGCTTGCCCCCTTCGAGGTCGATGATGGCCAGGCGGCGATGGCCGAACCCTGCGGCTCCCCGGAACTCCAGCCCATCGCCGTCCGGGCCGCGATGGGCCAAGGCCGCGGTCATCCGCCGGAGGACATCTGGGGCGACCGGCGCGCCGTCGGTGTTGAGCAGGCCCACTATGCCGCACATCACAAGGTTCCCCATTTCGCGCTCATAACTTCCGCCGGAAGAGATATATGTTGTTCGCCTCGCCGGTCTTGACCCGCTGGGGGACAAAACCTCGATGGGCGCAAAACTCCAGCACCTCTTCTTCGCTGGCGACCTCGTAGGGCAGACCGCCGAGCCAATCGACGATGTCATGGTAGACGTCCATGCCTCGGCCGCGGCGCTGGTTCCAAGTAAACGGATTCTGGCCGTTCTGATAGCGTTGCCACATGATGCGGAAGATCCACTTCCACACCATCCATTTTTTTCCGAGGAACGAAGCGCGGTTGTATTTCTGCTTCAGCGCCAACTCGTCGGGATAGGCCGGCGTCTTGACGTACAGGGCCAGCCACAGAAGGCCCCCCGGGGCTACGAGGTCGCAGGCATTGGCCACGGCCTCCCACATGGCACCAGTGTGATGGAGGACCCCCCAAGCATAAACCAGGTCGTACCCGCTTGGTCCCAGGCTGGCTAGGAACTTCGCGTCGAGGACAGAGCCCTGCAAAACCTTCCAGTGGGCTGGCCGACCGACCCTCTCCCACAGGCTACGGGTGGCCTCTACGCTGTGAGGGTCGATGTCGAACGACACCACCTCTGCCGCGCCCTGGGAGAAGAAACTCAGCGAGTGGATGCCCGAGCCGCACCCGATGTCTAGCACCCGTTTGCCAGGGGTGAAATCCCAACCCAGCCAGTCGCAGATGTCCTGGTCGGCCAGACGGAAGGCCTCCTCTGACGCACCTTTGAGGAACGACTTCCAGTTCTGCCCAAAGGAGAAGGTGATTCGAGGAGGTAAAGCAGTGGTCGTCGGCATGACGCGATTCTCCTGAAAGGTTGCTAAATGCGATTCGGGACGGCCTCAGCCCGCCCGACGCAAAAAAATCGCTTCTCCGCCTGATAAAATGTCCAGACGTCGCAGGAACTCCACGAGTTCGTCGATGCGCCCGCCAAGTTCGTGGTGGCGTTGGATGTGTTCCCGCATCCGCCGGGCGACCGACAAGGCAACCGCACGGTCCGACCAGACACGGCGCACGTGCTGGACCAGGCGGTCCATCCCGCCGCCGGCCAGTAGTCCGCAACCATGCCGGCTGAAAATCCCGTCGGGGTCCACGTCCAGCGAGATCACCGGGGCGCCGTGCTTGCCGGCCTGAAGGATGGCATTGGAAAACCCCTCGAAGCTCGAAGTGTTGACCACCGCGCGGGCCCGGCGATAAAAAGCGGGCATCTCGGCAGCGGGCACGCGCTCGACGAGGCGGACGTTCGCAGGCAGCCTGGACCGGATCTCTGCAAAAACGTCCGAATGGCGATGGTTCATGATCATCACAAAAGGGATCTCGGGGCAGCCGCGCGCCAGTTCCGCAAGAAGCGCTGGCCGCTTGCAATGGCGGTCGGCACGGCCGATCCACAGTACGATGTCTCGCGCATCCCAGTCATCTTCCCCACTCCATGCGCCGTCCAAGTCGACGGGGTTGGTGATCACCCGGCACTGGCGACCAAAACGCTCTTGCAGCAAACGTGCCTGATCGGCGGTTTGCGCCAAAATGTAGTCCGCCTGGGTCAGGGCGTAGTAGCAGACTCCGGCGATTTCCCCTTCGGGATCCTTCTCCGTCGAGCCAGGGCGGTAGTCCTCAGACAGGTTAAGATCCGAGGCCAGAAACAGCACGCTCGTTTGGCCGAACTTTTTGCAGGATGCCACCATTTGGGCCGTTACATGGCTCGTACCGAAACCGATGCATACGTCGGCCCCGATTTCGCCATAGACGTCGCGCGGGTCGGTAAGCCCCACGGGGTCGAACTTGAAACGCTCCGGGGGAAAATAGCGGAACCGCAAGGTCCACGCCCCGACCGCCGCCACATGCCAGAGCAGCCGCGGGCTCAGCCGGGCAATGCGGAACCCGGGGAAGTGCGGCGTCCGCGGCAGGAACTCCCGCACCTGGTTCGCATGCCACCGTTGCCGCGCCACCAGCGACTGGCAGTATTCCTGAAACCGCCGCTCCGTAGGATCGATGCGCACGGTGATATTGTCGATCCGCTGCATCGCGGGCTGGCCGAAATCCCTCACCAAAAAATGCACGTCGAACCCCGGTCGCCTGGCCAACCCGCGGGCGAACAGTACCGACCGAGCTTCCATACCGCCGATAGGGTGCTGCACGGCTGGATCGAGAAGGGGATACGCCCCCGGGACCACAAAACACACGCGAAGCGGCCGGACAACGTGCTTCGCCCGCGCTGGAACCTCACGCAGAAACGCCGGAAGGCCGGTTTCCGGTGTGGCCTGCGAAGACACACCGGCCAGCCCGGCGTTTGATTTGCCGATGCTGGGCGCGGCCACGGGCCGGCCCGAAGTTTTCTGGTCGCGCCGCTGGCTGGCCAAACCGGCCAAAGCCCGCACCAATAGGCGCCAGGTGCGTGTCCGGTACCAGCCTTCGGCTAGGTAGCGCCCTACGGTCATTTCGGGCTCGGGGATTTCGCCCCGGAGGAGCCGCTGGAGCGTGGCCACACCCAGGGTATCGGCCGCCCGGAGAAACTCGGCGGTCCGCCTGCGGGGCAGTCCCAGGCTGCGATAAAAACGGATCAGTTCCGGAAGGTATTGGAGCATCATCCGCGGCAAGTGGCACGACCATTCGACCGAGCGGTTGAAAATGGTCAGCACAGGGTAACCCACGTAATACGCCGGCCGGCCGAACATGGCCTTGGCCGCCATGTAGGTGTGCGGCCACGTCCAGCGGAAGGAAGAGTACGGCTGGCCGAATGTCCCGTTGTCGGAAAGTCCCTGCCAGATGCTGCGGCGGAGGATGTGCACGTACAGTTGCGTGCCGAAGGAGCTTTCGGCCGAAAGCAGCTCTTCCCAGCGCGGCACGCGCCGACTGCGGCGGTCGCGATGGACCACCACGTCGAACCGGCCGTCGTAGCCCCCAGGCGCTCGATCCGGCCAGTGCGCCTCGAACCGTGCGGCCCGGAAATTCAGATAAAACGCATCCAAGTCGGCATTGCTTCGCAGGGCCTCCAGCACCCGGGCCACCGCCCCGGGACGCACAAGGTCGTCGTCGCCGAGAAACCACACGTACTCCCCCTGGGCCACCTCGTTGGCCAGTCGGTCCATGTTGCGAATTACGCCCAGGTTCGTCTCATTGCGTACGTGCCGGAAAGAACAGAGGGTTTGGGCCGCGCGAACGATTTCGGGGGTCTCATCGGGCGAGGCATTGTCCGATACACAGAACTCGACCGCCCCTTGCGCAGCCGCCACCTGCGGCAACACGGCCTCGAGCATCACGCGCAACAGCGGCGCCCGGTTGTACGTCGGCACGCAAATGGACAACAGCGGCGGCATTGGCCACTCACCCCCCTGCACAGGCCAGCCGGCCTTCCTTGGCCGGCAACGCACGGAGCACGCTTTCTCCCAGGGCCCGGGGAGAGAAGCCCGCCTGATCCAAGAGATACTTCTGGCTGCCCACGGCTCCGCCCGCCACAAGCGAGGCACTATCGAGGGAGACGAAATGGAGAATCGTGGGGGGCCCGTGGGCCAGCGCCCGCGCCACGGCATCGCCCAGCCCGCCGACCGCATGGTGTTCCTCGATAACGCACAGCAAGGCCGCCCGTGCCGCAGCCGCTTGGAGGGCGCTCTGGTCGAGCGGATGCACGGTAGGGATGCTGAGAACGCCGGCCGAAATGCCCTGCGCTTCCAGCCACCGGGCCGCTTCCACCACCCGGGAGAGGATCGCGCCCGTGCTGACCAGCGTTACGTCGTCGCCCTCGCGGACCCAAATGGCCTGGCCAAGGCGAAACCGGGGCTCCTCCGCGTATACCGCTGGTTCGCCGGCCTTGCCCAGGCGGAGATAACACGGCCCGTCATGCCAGGCGATAGCCTCGGTTGCCAGACGCGCTTCGATCGGGTCGCCAGGAGCGACCACCGTCATGTGGGGCAGGGCCCGCATCACCGCAAGATCCTCGACGGCGAAATGGGTATAACCCTGCGCCCCGTACGCCACCCCGCCGCCCACTGCCACGATCTTCACATTGGCCCGGTGGTAGCACACGTCGTTGCGGATCTGTTCGAGGCAGCGCAGGGTGCCGAAATTGGCGATCGAGTAGGTGAACACCACTTTGCCACACAACGCCAGCCCGGCGGCGATGCCGATCATGTTCTGCTCGGCAACGCCAGCGTTGACGAACCGCTGGGGAAAAGCCTGGGCGAATGGCTCCAGCACCGAGTAACCCAGGTCGCCGCACAACAGCCAGATACGCTCGTCCTGGCCAGCCAAGCGGCAAAGTGTTTCGATAAAAGCGGTTCTCACGGGTGCTGCTCCGCGGGTTGAGGGGCGGCTTCAAGTTCGGCCAGGGCCGCCGCCAGCTCCGCTCCATTCGGCGAGCGGTAGTGCCAAGCCAACTGGTTTTCCATGAAACTTACGCCCTTGCCTTTGACGGTGTGGGCCAGCAGCACGCTCGGCTTGCCGGGCTCCCAGGGCACCAGCCCTAACCAGTGGCATACCTGGCCGTGATCGTGCCCGTCGCATTGGCGCACTGCCCAGCCGAAGGCCTGCCACTTGGCCTCCAGGGGTTCCAGGCGCAAGACATCGTCAACGGCCCCGAAACTCTGGATTTTGTTGTAGTCGATGATCGCCACGAGATTCTGCAAGCCGTGATGCGCGGCAAACAGTGCCGCTTCCCAGGTGGACCCCTCATCGCATTCGCCGTCGCTCAACAACACGAAGACCCGCCATGGCTCCCCGCTCCGCAGGCCAGCCAGTGCCATCCCGCAGCCGATGGGCAATCCGTGCCCCAGCGACCCGGTCGAGACCTCCACGCCGGGCACACCGCGGGAGGTGACGTGGCCGGCCAGTCGGCCCCCGTCGGCGCAATACGTATGGAGCCAGTCGCGCGGAAAAAAACTGCGTTGGGCCAGCACCGCGTAAAGCGCGGCCGCAGCGTGCCCTTTGCTGAGAATGAAGCGGTCGCGCTGGGGCCAGTCCGGCCGCGCTGGGTCCACACGCAAAATCTCGGCATAAAGCACCGCTAAAATGTCGGCCGCCGAAAGCGCCGACCCGATGTGCGACGCTTTGGCTCGATGGACCATCTCCAAGGCACAGCGGCGCACCGCCCGGGCAAGGATGTGGGCATCGCGGAACGTGGCGGCCTGTAGGTTCCCAGGCATGAGGCTCGGTCTTCCTATGGCTCCAATACTCGCCGGATCTGGGCGCATATGTAGTCCACCTCGCGCCGGCGCAGCCGAATCCCGCTGGGCAGGTTCACGCCTTGTCGTCCCAAGCGATCGGCGACCGGCTGGGGCGCCTGGCGCCGCGGCCAGTAGGGATACCGGCTGATGGCGGGAAACAGGGGGCGTGTGTCTATCTTCCGCTGGCGGAGCCGGTTGCGGAACTCGTCGCGGGGCACGCCGGCCCGCTCGTCAAGTACGACACTGGTCATCCAGTAGATGCTCCGCGCCCAGGGGGCTTCGACATTGAGTTTCACATGGGGCACGCCCCTCAGCCCCTCGGCATACCAGCCGAAGATTTCGCGTTTCGCCTCGATGAACTGATCGACCCGCTGGAGTTGGCCCAGCCCCAGGGCAGCCTGGAGGTTAGACATCTTGTATTTCCACCCCAGTTCGTTGATCCAGAAGGTGCCGGGCGTGCGCCCCTGGTCCCACAGGGCATGGGCGCGGGCATAGATCTCGTCGGAGTTGGTGACCAACATCCCGCCCTCGCCGGTTACCAGCAGCTTGGCGCCTTGAAAACTGAAACAGCCCACGTCGCCCAGTGCCCCAACGCGCCGGCCTTGGAACTCGGCACCGATGGCCGGGGCCGCATCCTCCACCACGTACAGCCCGTGCCGCCGGGCGATTTGCAAAATGCGGTCCATGCGGGCCGGATGCCCGTAAAGGTGCACCGGGATCACCGCCCGAGTTCGTTCGGTGATAGCCGCCTCCAACGAAGCAGGGTCGAGGCACCAGGTGTCGGGCTCGACGTCGGCGAATACCGGCGTCGCCCCCACGTAGAGCACTGCATTGGCCGTAGCCACCCACGTCAGGTCGGGCACGATGACCTCATCGCCAGGTCCGATACCCAGGGCAGCTAAAGCCAGATGCAATGCCCCGGTGCCGCTGGACGTGGCCAGGGCGTGCCGGGCACCAACGTACTCGGCGAATGCCCGCTCGAAACGCTGAAGGTAGCCGTCCCACTGGTGGTTCCACCCGTGTCGCACCGCATCGAGCGCGTAGCTTATCTCGCGGGCCGAAATGGACGGCCCGGCCGTGAGAATCGTCTCCGCCGGTTCCCATGCCGCTTCCGGCGGCGGTGCGTAAACCATTCGCAGAAACACGCGGTCGGGCGGCGCGGCATCGTTTGGCGACAAAGGCCGGTACTCGATGCGCTGGCCCTGCTCGTGCCGGCGCAGAGGTATCCGCTCCGCCTCGACAAAACCCAGGCGCCGGTAGAACTGCACCGCATGCGCATTGTCTTCAAACACGCGCAAATACACCCGGCAAGGCCGGAAATGTTCCCCAGCCCACTCCAGCAGGGTTTGCACCGCGCTGGACATGATGCCGGGAGCCACGCCCGGCACGCCCCGCACCACGTTGTCCAACTCGACCTCGGCCGCGTCATTCAGGGCGTTAGCCAGCCCGAGATGGCCCAGCGGCCGGCCCCGGTGATCGACGACCAGAAACAATAGGCGGTCTTCCGCCTCCAGCAGCCGCTCCCGCAGCCAGACGGCGGTACCCGAAAGGGTCACGGGGAATTGGGTCGGATACGCCGAGGCGTTTTCTTGGCGCCACCGGGCCAGCATGGCGATCAACTCGCTATCCTCCCGGTGAAGCTGGCACACGGGCAGCAAGTACCCTTGGCCATCGGCCAGGGGGATGCTGCGGGCGTAGAGTTCGTCCAGCCGGTCTGTCTCTTTGAGGAACCGGAAGGTGCGGCGGACGCCTTCCCGGAAAACCCGAACCCGCCGGTCTTGGCCGCAAAACGGCTGTGCCTCGGGGGCAAGTTCGGCGATCATCGGCGCATCCTTACTAGCTCATGGAGGCTTTCGATCGTGTATGCCAGGGCCGCCTCCGACAGGCCCGGGTACACGCCGATCCAGAATACCTGCCGCATCACGAAATCGGTGTTTTGCAGGCTGCCTACCACGCGATGCACCACCCCGCGGTAGGCCGGCTGGCGCAGCAGGTTGCCGGCGAACAACAGCCGGGTGCCAATCCGCCGCCCTTCGAGAAATCGCACCGCGTCATCGCGCGAGAAGGGAGCGCCGGGCCGGACAGCCAGCGGGAAACCGAACCAACTGGGTTCAGCCCCCGGCGTAGGCTCCGGTAGGATGAAGAACTCTTCAAGATCGGCAAGGCCCTGTCGCAGCCGCGCGAAGTTCTGCCGCCGGGCCTCGATGAACGCGGGCAGCTTTTCCAATTGGGCCAGGCCCACGGCGGCCTGAAGGTCGGTAGCCTTGAGGTTGTATCCCAGATGGGCATAGGTGTATTTGTGGTCGTAGCCGCAGGGCAGTTCGTCCCATGCCCAAGCAAATCGTTTGCCGCACGTGTTGTCCTTGCCGGGCTCGCACCAGCATGCGCGGCCCCAATCCCGCAGGGATTCGACAAGGCGTTTGAGGCGGCCGTCGTCCGTCAGCACGCATCCCCCTTCGCCCATAGTGAGATGATGCGCGGGATAGAAGCTCACGGTAGCCAGTTGGCCGAAGGTTCCCACCGGCCGGCCCTGGAGTGTCGCTCCCACGGCGTCGCAGCAGTCTTCGATCAGCCAGAGGTCATGTTGGCGGGCCAGTTCGGCCACAGCCGCCGCGTCGAAAGGATTGCCCAGGGTGTGGGCCAAGACGATCGCCCGGGTCCTCGGGCCGATGGCTTCGGCCAGCCGCGCAGCGGACACGTTATAGGTGGGCACCTCCACATCGACGAAAACCGGCACCAAGCGGTATTGGACGATCGGATTGACCGTGGTGGGAAACGCGGCGGCCGCGGTGATCACTTCATCGTTGGGCTCCAGCCGGCGGCCGTCCAGGCCGGGCGAGGCCAGGGCCGCCACTGCCAGCAGGTTGGCCGACGAGCCCGAGTTGACCAGTACCGCGTGTCTGCGCCCGCAGAAGGCGGCAAACCGGCGCTCGAACCGGGCCGCCTCGGGCCCAGCCGTCAGCCAGAAATCCAGCGCCGCGTCCACCAAATGCTGCAATTCGGCGGCGTCGAACACCCGGCCTGCAACCGGCACCGGGGTCTGGCCTGGCACGAACCGTTCCGGCGAGAACGCGGCGGCGTGGTACTCGCGCACCAGGCGGCGAATTTCGCTCCGCAATGCCTCGGCCTTGGCATTCATGCCCGCAGGTACTCCCGATACCACGCGATCGTGCGCCGCAGGCCTTCGGCCAGGTCGAACCGCGGGGACCATCCCAACACCCGCCGCGCCTTTTCCGCACTCAAATATTGATGGCGAATCTCGTGGGGCGCGTGGTTCTGAATCACCGGCACCAGGTCCGATCCCATGGCGGTAAGGATTCGCCCCACCAGATCCGCCACGGCCAGCGGCGCCTCGCACGAAAAATTGAACGCCTCGCCCGCCAGTTCGGGGCAAGCCGCCAAGCGTTCGGCCAGCAGCATGTAGGCCGCCGCACCGTCCTCCACGTAAAGGTAGTCGCGCAGGGCGTGGCCGTCGGAACGAATGACCGGCCGCTGCCCCCGCAGGACCGAGCGGATGGTGCCCGGCACGATCCGATTCCAGTTCAAATCGCCTCCCCCATAGAAATTCCCGCAACGTGTGACACACACGGGCAGCCGGTATGTGGCCGCATAGCTTCGGGCGAGCAGGTCGGCGCACGATTTGCTGACGTCATACGGGTGCTGCCCCGCCAGAGGGGCCGACTCGGTATAGGGCAACTGCGGCTGCTGGCCATAGGCCTTGTCCGACGAGGCCAGCACGATCTGCCGCACCGCGGGGCTGCGGCGGCACGCCTCCAGCATGAGCCAGGTGCCGCGGATGTTGGTCTCGAAGGTGGAAAGGGGGTTGCGGTTGGCGATGCCCACGATGGTCTGGGCGGCCAGGTGGAACACCGTCTCGATCTCGTATTCGCCCAGCACCCGCTCCAGCCGGCTCAAGCTCCCCACGCTGCCGCGCACCACCTTGACCCGCTCGATCGCGCCCGAGCGGACCAGTTCGCACTGCGGCACCCAGTCGCGTACCAGGCACACGACGTCGGCCCCGGCGGCCAGCAGGTGCCGCACCAGCCAGCCTCCTAGCAGGCCGGTCGCCCCCGTTACCAGGGTCCGCCGGTCTCGCCAGAATCCATTGGGGCCGCTCAGTTCCATACCTTCCATGGCGCTTGCCCGCTGGCCCACAATTCGTTGAGATACTGGTACTCGCGGTACGTATCCATGGCAAAAAAGAAGCCCTCATGGCGGAAAGCCATGAGCTGCCCCTCGGCGGCCAGGCGCTCCAGGGGTTCCCGCTCCAGGACGCACTGGTCGCCATCGAGATAATCCAGCACCTGGCGCTCGAACACGCAAAAGCCCGCGTTGATCCACCCCTGTTCCAGCCGCGGCTTCTCGGCGAATTCGGCCACCCGATCGTCGTCGGTCAAGCGCAGGACTCCGTAGCGCGAAAACGGCCGCACGGTGGTCAACGTGGCCAGCTTGCCGTGCGCACGGTGGAAAGCCACCAGGGCATGCAGGTCCACGTCCGCCAAGCCATCCCCGTAGGTGAACAGAAAGGTCTGCCCGTTGAGGTACCGGGCCACCCGGCGCAGCCGGCCGCCGGTCATGGTACAAAGGCCCGTATCGGCCAGCGTCACCCGATAATCCTGCTCGTCGTGCTCGCCGTGATAAGCAACCGCCCCCAGCTTCCCCAGGCAGATGGTGAAATCATTGTTCATCGCCTCGTACTTGAGGAAGTAGTCCTTGATCATCGTGCCCCGGTAGCCCAGGCAGAGGATGAACTCGCGAAAGCCGTAGTGGGCGTAGATTTTCATGATGTGCCAGAGGATCGGCCGGCCGCCGATCTCCACCATCGGCTTGGGCCGGAACTCCGTCTCTTCCCGGAGCCGTGTGCCCTGTCCCCCGCAGAGGATGACGACCTTCATGGCACGCCTCCGATCGGCTCCACCACCCAGGGCAGCACAGGCCGCACCGCGCCGATCCACACCCCCGCATAGCCGTGCCGCAACGTCCCCCGGTCATGCACCACGAACGACACCACCTTGTCGCGCCGGGCGGGGAAATACGTCCGCTGCTGCACCACCATGGCCGAGACGCGGTGGAGCCCCTCGTTCAAAAAGTTCGCCGGGATCTGGCAGGCCGCGCGATACCGGCCGGGATGCATGGACCGCGCCTGCCAGCCGGGTCGATGAAAATCGGCCGTAGCAAACAGGCACACGTCTTGCTGGTTGTACAGGTGGAAGCTGGTGTTGATTTCCAATCCCGGCCGATGCACGCTGAACTCCATTTCCAGCGTGATTGGCTCGTCGAGGTACTGTTGGAAGCTGACCAGGCCCTGGGCATTGCGCACACGGACCGCCAAAAGGCGCGTGGCTTCGTCGCCCGGGGCCCGCTCGAAGGGCCATTGAACCTCGGCCGTGTCGCCGGCCACCTCGTCCACCGTGCGGAGGTAGGCATCGACCACGTTGTGGACCGGCCCGTCCAGCACCACGCGCCCGTGCTCCAGAAGGATGGCCCGGCGGCACAAGGCCCGCACCGCGTGCAAATTGTGCGAGACGAACAGAATGGTCCGCCCTTGGCGGGCCGCCGCGTCCATCTTGCCCAGACATTTCTTCTGAAAGGCGGCATCGCCCACGGCCAGCACTTCGTCCACCACCAGGACTTCTGGCTCCAGATGGGCCGCCACAGCGAATCCCAGGCGCACGTGCATCCCGCTGGAGTAGCGCTTGACCGGCGTATCGAGAAACGGTCCCACGCCGGAAAACTCGACGATCTCGTCGAACTTGCGGCGGATTTCGGCCCGGCTCATGCCCAGGATCGCGCCATTGAGAAAGATGTTTTCGCGCCCGGTCAATTCCGGATGGAACCCGGTGCCCACTTCCAGCAAGCTGGCCACGCGCCCGCGCACCAGGGCACGACCTTCAGTAGGAAAGGCGATCCGGGCGAGGATCCTCAACAGCGTGCTCTTGCCCGCCCCGTTTCGCCCGATGAGGCCCAGCGTCTCGCCCCGCCGCAACTCGAACGACACGTCGCGCAAGGCCCAGAGGTGATTGTCGCTGCGCGCGTACCAGCGGCGGCGCAACTCGCCCAGCCGGTAGCGCTTTCCAAGTCCCTCGGCGCGGATGGCCAGTTCAGGCGGCAGCCAGGGGCCGGCCCGACTGGCCAGGGGCCGGATCGCGCGTGGCGTCGGCCCATGCGGCAAATCCACGTGTACGGTTCTGAGTGCCGTGCCGCTCATACCACGTCCACCACCACCCCTTCCATGCGCCGGAACACCCACAGGCCGCCCCAACCCAAAAGCAAGGTCAGGATCATTGCCGGCCCGAGCATCGCTCCTGGCGGCTCCGCCTCCGCAAACAAAGCGAACCGAAAACCCTCCACCACCTGGGCCATGGGATTCAGTTCATAGAGAGTGCGCGCCCAGCCAGGTAGCACGTGGGCGATGCTCGCAGTCGTATAGGCTACGGGAGTTACGTACATGCCGATCCGGACCAGGATTCCCTCGACCTGGCCGAAATCCCGATACACCGCCCCCAGCACCGCCAACCAAAGCCCCAGCGCCAGGGAAAGCCCCACCGCCCAGGCCGCGTACAGTGGCAACCACACCACCCGCCCCGTCGGCATGACCCCGTACAGAGCCATCATGCCCCCGAGCACCAAGAGGCTTACCGCAAAGTCTAGCAGCCCCGAAAGCACGGCTGAAATCGGCAGCACGAGCCGCGGAAAATACACCTTGGTCATCAGATGCTGGCCGTTGACTAGACTAGCGCTGGCCCGGGTCAAGCCATTGGCGAACAGCAACCACGCCGCCATGCCGCAAAAAGTCGACACCGCATACGGCACCCCGGGGACGCTAGGGGCTGCCCCCCGCATGAACACCGCAAACACCGCGGCAAAGATCCCCGTGGTCAGCAAGGGCTGAACCAGCACCCAAACGGGTCCGAGCGCCGTCTGCTTGTAGCGGACCTTTACGTCCCGCAGCGTCAGCAAGTAAAGAAGCTCGCGGTGCCGCCACAATTCGCCCAACTGGAGCGAGCTCCACCCGCCAGGCGGCTCGATGACCGCCACACCCGACAGATCGTACATCCGGCCACTGGCGTGCGCATGCTCACAACCCGGCAAGGCCTCCGCAGGGCTGCTAGTCGCCACCGGTGCGCCGGTCATGCCATCCGTTGCTCTCACCAGTACGTCCTTGCGGGAATGCGGGCCAGCGGCAAATTTCGCTCGGCCCCCAGAACAAGTCCCCTGGTGGCAAAACCCAACGGCATGCCCAAGGGACATGGGTCTAGCCAGGCAGTGCGCCTGATTCGCCTCGGCGCCGAACAGGGGCCCCCCTCATAAGGGGACAGCCGCAGGCGTCGGAAGGCCGGTCGGTGGCTCGCCCAAAACGGTTCAAATGGCCGAGCGATCCTCCTTGTCCGGCAAGCATCATAAAACCTCCGCGCCCGGCGGTAAAGCCCGCTTTAGCGCCCCCTTTAATGGATGAAGATTCCACCCAAAAGGCGGGAAACAGACGAATAGCCGCGGCGATTCCGGCAGTAATGAAGCGTAGTTTCATCATCGTATCCCCCGCGCAACGCGGCGAGCCCCCCGGCAATGGCGGCGTTCCGCGGGGCGTTTTCCCCCCTTCCTGAGGCGCAACGACTGATCCTACGTTTCTTATGCAACAGCCTGGCGGAAAGCGCCGACAGGGTTCCCAATCTTCGACGGCAACTGCACAATGAGCGTCACCCATTTTCCCAAGACCCCCTCCACGAAGCCATCTGTCCATGCGAATCGTATTGTGCTATCCGGTCGAAGCGCGACACATCGAGCAGATTGCGTCCGTGGCTCCTGATGCTGAGATTGTCGATGCCGGGCAAGAGCGGGTTGCCGAGGAGCTTTTCCACGCCGACATCTTCTGTGGGCACGCCAAAGTGCCGGTGGATTGGGATGGGATAGTGCGCCAAGGGCGCCTGCGTTGGATTCAGTCCTCGGCCGCGGGAATGGACCATTGCCTGGTGCCCTCGGTAATCGCGTCCGACATCGTGGTGACCAGCGCCTCGGGCGTGCTGGCCGATCAGGTCGCCGAGCACACGGTGGCTCTTCTATCGGCTTGGCTGCGGAGCCTGCCGGAGTTCTTTCGCGCCCAGCAGCGGCGCGAGTTTCGGCGGCTGCCGACGCGGGATTTGCATCGGGCCACCGTGGGAATCGTGGGCTTTGGCGGCGTGGGCCGGCGCCTGGCCGAATTGCTCAGCCCTTACAAGACCCGCATCCTGGCCACCGATATGTTTCCCATCGACAAGCCGGATTACTGCGAGGCGCTTTGGCCGCCCGAAGGGTTAGACGAGCTTCTGGCCCGCTCTGATATCGTGGTACTTTGCCTGCCACTGAACGAGATGACGCGGGGCATGTTCAATGCCAGAACCCTTGGCCGAATGAAGCCCGGGGCACTTTTGGCCAACATGGCACGGGGCCCCTTGGTAGTGACCGCGGACTTGGTGGCCGCGATTCGTTCGGGACATTTGGCCGGTGCCGTCCTCGATGTTACCGACCCCGAGCCACTGCCCCCCGAGCACGAGCTTTGGGACCTGCCCAACGTCATAATTACCCCGCACGTGGGTGGTCAAAGCGCCCTCCGCGCGGACAACATGACTCGCATGTTTTGTGCCAATTTACGGCGCTGGCTGGCGGGCAAGCCGCTGATCAACCTTTTGGAAGACAAGCGGCTTGGGTTTCCCATCCGCCGGCCAGGGGCCCTTTTGTGGACTGGGGTAGAGCCCGAAGAATAGCTCGCCTTTTTAAGGCCCACGCTTGTTCGGACACAGTGAGGTGAAAAGCGAGGTCAAAAGTGGCCTGCTTCCCTGCACCATTAATGCGCCATTAGTATTGGCCGCGCAACAGGTTACGTTCAGCCTCTTTCCCAGCAATATGACGGTCTGCCCGCGATTGAGTTGCCGAGAAGCGGTCGGGCTGAGCAAGAGATGTGCCTTGTTCTGGCATGTCCGCTGTCGGCACGCCGTCCTACCGAGTGCGGATTGGGATGGGGCCAGCATTGGAGGCCAGGTCGATGGCCGCGACCCCCTTCTGTTGCGGGGCCGACGTAACCGCGTACAAATGAAGATGATTTTTCTGTTTTTCTTGCGCAAGGGGGCTTCCCTCTGGACGGCCGATGCCATGCCGGCCTAAGATAGAGCTTCCCAACCCATGGCAGGGATGGCGCCGGAAACGCGGAGGTATCGGATGTCCACGACGACGTTTCACGAAGGGAACGCCACCCGCACCTGGGGGGCGACCCCATCGAAGTGTTCTGAGGAACTGATGGCCCAGTATCGGGCCTTGATCGAACAGGAAAGGATGAGCTGGACGGAGCATCACAAGCTTATCCGTCTTTTGGGCCGCGGCGGACAAGGGGTTGTGTACCTCAGCCAGCGGCGCGGCACGGACAATTTCACGCTGCCGGTAGCGCTAAAGATTTTTTCGCCCGAGCACTACGACGAGCGGGGCTACGACGAGGCCATGGGCCGGATCGCCCACGTGGCCGCCCATATCGCCCAGATCCAGCAAGATAATCTGCTGGACGTACACAACTGGGTCGAGCGCCACCGCGTGCGGATGATGGAGATGGAATGGATCGACGGTTTCGACCTGAGCCGGCTGCTTACTCCCGCGATGCTCCAGCGGCTGTATGACCGGGTCAGCGCCCGCCGCTGGGAGTACATCAACCAAGTGATTGTTACCAGCGGGCCCGTCCAGCCGCGGGTGAAACCCGGCATCGCTATTGCCATCATTCGCGACTGCCTGGCGGCTCTGGCTGCCTTGCACCGCGAGAACATCGTGCATGGCGACGTGAAGCCCTCCAACATCATGATCAAACGCACGGGCAACGCCAAACTGGTGGACGTCGGTTCGGCGTTCGAGCTGGACCATCCGCCGCCGGTCCGCACCTGTACTCCCGTGTACGCGGCTCCCGAAGTGCTCGAAGGCTCGGATTTCTCGCCCCGCTCGGACTTGGCCAGCCTGGGGTATGTGCTGATCGAGATGCTTTCCGGCGTGCCCCCGTTTGACGGGCGGAGTTCCATTCGCGACCTGCTGGAGGCCAAACGCTTCCTTGCCCAGCGATTGCCCACGCTGCTGCCCAAGGAGGTGGTGTGCAATGAGCTGTTGATGAACTTCTGCCGCGGCCTGATCGCCCCGGACCCCATGCGTCGCTTCCCCAGTGCCGAGGACGCCGATGTGAAGCAGGAAGGAGCGGCCGGCTTCCACCGCCAGTTGGTCAAAGGCGACCTGGCTGCCGAGTACGAGCACGAAATCCGCCTATGGCTCAAAGAGCTGGACGACTTGCCCTAGCCAGGCAGACAGTGGTGTGCCACGGCTTGCCGCAAGGCAAGCCGTGCGATTAGGCTCTTTTGGCACTGCTTCTAGCGAAGCCGTGGCACACAACTGGGGAAAAACTGCCGTGTGCCACGGCTTGCCGCAAGGCAAGCAGTGCGATTAGGCTCTCTTGGCACTGCTTCTAGCGAAGCAGTGGCACACAACTGGGGAAAAACTGCCGTGTGCCACTGCTTGC